>Ga0334886_1002112_pt1 | contig 20755 bp, 16 predicted proteins | sample GraSluR1_MG_9_FD_207232 | JGI IMG/M metagenome (GOLD analysis project Ga0334886, IMG submission 207232) | Sludge microbial communities from methane-producing bioreactor in Wageningen University, Netherlands - Granular Sludge_27_06-R1 | ecosystem: Engineered > Bioreactor > Anaerobic >... | reverse complement strand
CATCGCGCTGTGTATTTTCCTGAAGACGGTCTGGATCTGAACATGTATCAGATTTATCCCAAAGGATGGCATGTGGTTCCTACTCCACTAAACCGAACAGCCCATTTTCTGCTCAAAGGTCATATGGTCTTTGAAGTACCTGCTTTGCAGCACCTCAACGATCCAAAGTGGGATCATGTGATTGTACGGTGCTTTGGAGACATTGCAAACGCCAAGCTTTATGAAGATGACGGTCTGACCACCCAATACGAGCAAGGGGTCTATTCTTTAAGAGAATTCCAATTCAACTCCGGCAAGGTAGAAATAGATACCTCGCATAAAGGCTTTACCCCTCATCCAAGGAAATGGATTTTTTTGGATCATACCCAAGGTGGCCAAGAAAATGGGGTTTGGGAAACCGTGATGTAAAGAAAAACGGAGGGCGCAATAACTGGGTGTGGGTTTGAAACGGATGATCCGGTCAAGAGGCCACCCTTGAAATATGACACAACCTGACAGGTTCTGTGGGTAGAATCTTATTGGAATCAAAAAAGCAGGGAGGTTGAGAGAAATGCAAAGTGGTCAGGTATGTCAAAGCTGCGGAATGCCCTTGACAGAAGAGGTGTTGGGAACCGAGAAAGACGGGAGTAAGAACGAAGATTATTGTGTCTATTGCTACAAGGAAGGAACCTTTGCTTCAGACTGCACCATGGAAGAGATGATCGATATCTGTGTTCCCTTCATGGAAAAAGAAGGCATGAACAAAGAAAATGCCAGGAAGCTGCTTGAGAACGAGTTACCGAAGCTAAAGCGGTGGAAGCACAGATCAGCTTGATTCACACTTCTGAATGACCCTTTTCCCCAACCATGAACTGCGGTTTGTGGTTGGGGATTCTTGATGAAACTCTTTACCATTTTCCGTATGTTGTTTTCTCTAAACCCTTCGAATCGACGCCAATGTTTTCAAGGTATTCGATCATTCGACAAGAATGTTCCAATGAATGGATCGTAAAAAGCGCTTCTTCCAAAGTCTGCGCGCACGAAAACACACCATGCCCCTTGACCACTACTGCTTTGTAGTTTTTTAGATACTCCGGCAATACATCCTCCATCTCTTTGGATCCGGAAGAAAACTCAAAGCCCACCACAGGCGCCTTGCGGATAAAATAACCGCCTTCGACATCAATCGGGATGATCTCGTTTCGCACCATGGAAAGCGCAGTCGTCGCAACGCTATGACAGTGGACAATGGCAAGCGCTTCCGTATGCATATAGATCTTTGCGTGGACCCGAGATTCTGTGGAAGCGATCATCAGGTTGCTGTCGATTCGAAATAGATCTACCTCAATCACATCGTCCTCTTGAAGATAGCCCAGCATTGATCCGCGGCGGGTCACATACATTTTGCTTCCAACGCGCACACTCAGGTTCCCGCTATGCGAGTTGTTCAAACCGGTCAGGAATGTAATCGAGCCGATTTTTTGAAACTCGCGGACAAGATCTTCATTTACAGCCATGGCACATCCTCCTTCAGTTGAAACCGCTCGATCGTCGCGGGTGTCGGTATTCCTTGATCATCCCATCCTCGGTAATCGTAGTACTCCTGAAGCATCTCTTCCAAAGGGACCGTCCTTCCTTTTGACAACCCTTCCTTCAAAGGTTCGGTCAATAAACGTTTGGGTAAGGTATCATCTTTTTTCGAAAACCCCAGTTTGAGATTGATCAAACGTTCCAGATTGTGTACACGAGCCCCAATGGCCTCCACCTCAGCCGAAGTGTAGTCCGTTCCCGAAACACCGTTGAGGATCCGGGCCCAGATATCCATGGAAACAGCGTAACTATTAAAACGGCATACGACCGCAGAATCGTAAAAGGCCCCGATATCTTGGCTTCGAGCCACATGGGTCCCTTTTCCGCTAACCGCCAATCGGTTGATTCTCCGGGGGGTCCCCAGCTCTTCATATCCTACGGAATAACCACCGCGGAGATGGCAAGCCCCTCGGTTGGATGTTGCGTATCCAACACCCATACCCATTGAACCCCTCGGATCATATGCCGCCAATTCCATTCCTTTGACGTTCATGGCAAACTCCGCTCCCCCAAACTGATCGGATAGCCGTTTCGAACCCAACGCCAGATGCTTGCCTTCGTCTTGGCAAGTAGCAATTTTATGAATCAGTTCGATCAGTTTTTCTTTTTCTCCAAAACGGATGCCAAAATCATGCAACCCTTTCTCTGTCGCTTCCATCGCGTAGCTAATCGATCCACCCGCGCTGATCGAGTCCATTCCGTACGCGTTGCATAAGTAATTGGCTTGGGTGATCACGCTTAGGTCATCGATGCCCAGGTTCGGTCCCAAGGCCCAATTGGTCTCATATTCAGGCCCGTCTCCAGAAATCCCGTTTACCTCCGTGCGCCTGCCGCATCGGATGACACATCCCCAACAACCGGACTGCTTTCTTAGGAGGGTGTCTGCAATCGCCTCTCCATCAACCTTTTGAATGCTTTCAAACACACCTTTCTGGAAATTCCGGGTCGGGAGCATCCCAAAGAAATTGATTACTTCCATCAAAGCGTTTGTTCCTAAAGCCGGCAACACTTTGGAGGTGATCGGATTGGCTTTCATTACTTTGATAAGCTCGTAATTGGCTGCGTCAAAGGCCTCTTTGTTCCCGATCTCTGGCCTTTTCGTTCCTTTGACAGCGATAGCCTTCAGTTTCTTGGAAGCCCATACGCTACCCAACCCCCCTCGTCCGAAATGACGGTGCCCGTCTACGCAGACGCTTCCATACAAGACCCCGTTCTCTGAGGCTTGGCCTATGGATAGGATCGATGCGCCTTGAGACGACTGTTCTTTCAAAAACTTTGTGGTGTCTTGTGTCGATAAGCCCCATAGCGACTGGGCATCCAAGATTTCTACCCCTTTGTCGCTTATATTCAGCATGACCGGCCGTTCTGCCTGACCTTTCACCACCAGCGCGTCATAACCGGTGAATTTGAAGAAGGGACCAAACATCCCTCCGGCATTGGTATCCAACAGAGTATTCGTAAGCGGCGAACGGGTCGTCGCGCTTGCCCGCCCGCTCCCGGAAACTGGCATACCAGTGATTGGCCCAACTGCGAGAATGACCGGGTTGTCTTCCCCAAAAGGATCCACGTTTGGATCGGGCGCGTACTGAAGATACAGATAGGCGCCGATGCCTCGACCCCCCAGATACTTTTCGGACACGTGTGTAGGGATTGGTTTGACTTGAATCGATTCCGTGGTAAGATCGACTTCCAGATACTGGGACCAATATCCACTCATATAACCTGTTTCCTCCTTTTCAGATCTTCCAGCGATCGCCGACTATCCGCCGAAGACCATCGGAATGAAAGCCACCTCGTCTTTATCTTTCAAGAGGGTATCGAAGCCCTCTAGATAGAAAATACTCGTGCCATTGATCATGATTAGCACATCGTTCGGTATTCCTTCAAAATCTACTTCCAGCAACGGTATAAGCCTTCCGTCAAGCATTTGATCTGCCTCTACAATCAGTTTTTCGACCGTGATCGTGTCTTGACGAATCGTATGCTCCATCGTTTGCACACCCAGCTCCATCCGGTATATGGAAAAAAAGGTAAGTCGGATTGACTTTCGCCCTTCGTTCATAGTACCCGTCCCTTCACATTCCGATAGCAGGATCAAACCACCGATGCCTATGCAATTATACACGATCGCCAATCAAAAACGAAACGGAGAATGCCTACAGACCGCATTCTTCGGAACCGATCGGATGAGAAAAGAAGACGTGAGTTTATCGATGATCTTAGCCGAGGATTCCTTCCCGCATGCAATCGTGACCAATGGAATGACCTAAGTCATGCTGGATTGGTCAAAGTCATGACCATGGCTACTTCGCAAACCCCGTTATTTGCCGTATAATCCGAACCGAAGTCAAATGACAATTCGATTGGGAGGTATGGCTATGTACGACATTCGGTTGCAAAACCTGACAAAACGGTATGATGACAGACTCGCCTTGGACAATGTATCCCTGGATATCGAACAGGGGGAGATTTTTGGGTTGTTGGGACCCAACGGCGCGGGAAAAACAACGATGATCCATATCTTATGCGGATTGATCCCGATGGATCGTGGCGATGTGCATGTTGGCGGTACGTCCATCAAAGATCATCCTGAAAAGATCAAAGCGCAAATTGGCTATGTGCCCCAAGAAATCGTACTCTTCGATACTTTGAGCGTGTGGGACAACATGGATTATTTTGGTCGATTATACGGACTTCGGGGGAGTTATCTTCGGGAAAAGATCGATCAAGCCCTTGAAATTGCCGGTTTAACCGATCGAAAGCGCCAGAAGGTCAAAAAACTCTCGGGCGGGATGCAACGGCGACTCAATCTTGTCTGCGCCATCATGCACGATCCAAAGATCCTAGTGCTTGACGAGCCTACAGTTGGGGTGGATCCACAGTCCAGAAATCATATCTTGGAGGCCGTTCGGTCAATGAACAAGAAAAATCAAATGACGGTAGTGTACACTTCCCACTATATGGAAGAAGTGGAAGCCCTATGCGACCGTTTGATGATTCTAGATCTTGGCCGGGAATTGGTGAAAGGCTCGAAAAAAGAGATCCTGCGCACGGTTACCCAGGAAACTGTTATGGTGGTTCGGGCGGAACCGATCCCGAAGGAGCTTGTCTCTTCTTTGAAGGAGATCGAGGGGGTCAAAACGCTGTCGTTTGAAGAGGATATAATCCGGATTGTGATTCAATCTTCGGATGATGCGGTGGAGGAGATTATTCACCATTTGCTGCAGCAACCGATGAGGATTCGCAATGTGACCATTGATGATCCCAATCTGGAAACGGTATTTCTCAGCATTACGGGCAAAGCCCTCCGGGATTGAGAGGTGAGCATGATGAGGATGAAATTGCGTTGGTGGAACCATCTGGGCACTATTGTTCGGAAAGACCTTAAGGTGCTCCGAGGAGATTCGCCCATTTTTGTGATCTTATTGATCCTATTCCCATTGGCTTTGAGCTTTTTCTATAGCCTCATGTACCAAAATATCATGGATCAGAACATCGAACTCAAGGGTCTGACCCTATACATCTCCATTGATCAAGAAAAACCCAGTTCCCACTTGTCCATGGAAGCGTGGGCTCAGATGGTGGGGTATGGTTCCTTTCCATTCTTGGAGGTCGTTCCGCTTTCAGCACCAGAAGGACTTGAAGACCTTTTGAAAGAAGAGAATCGGGTTGGTTTGGTGGTTTCTGGCGAACAGCTCCGATGGGTAAATCATGGGAATGATACATTAGAAAAAGAAATGGTGCTTCGATATTTATCGGAAGCGGTACGGGAGGCCAACCTATCGATAATGCTCCAAAGCCAAATCGCTTCTTTATCTGGACCGGAGCACACCGAACTGTATAACGCTTATATAAAGCATTCTCAGGAAATCGACCAAACCTCGTTTGTACAAGAACTACCTCAGATGGAGATTCGGGCGTTATCATCCAGGGAATACTTTATGATCTCCGTATTCGTGTCCTTCAGCCTTTTTTTCTCGACCGGGATTGTATTGCAACGGGAGAAAAAACTAGTTCGCCGGGCTTTTGCCACGGGTTTGTCAAAGAGGATTCTGTTTTCCGGCAATGCTCTTACCACCTTCAGCCTCGGCTTTCTGATGATGAGCGCCTATTTTCTTTTGACATTTTACGGAATATTACAGCTGAAGGTACCGTTGTTTCCCCTTCTACTGGTGGTGGCTATGCAAGCTACGATGATCACAGGATTCCATTCGATGCTGATGGGTTTGTGCAAAACCGACAAATCCAGCACCCTAATCAGTGTCTTCGTTCTGATGATCTTCCTTTTATTGGGCGGAGGCAACTTTCCAGCCGATACATTTCCGGCTGGTGAAACCTTGGCAAATGTGATCCCCAACTACAATGTATCCAAGCTGTATGAAGCTTTGATCTTGGAAATTCCTCTGATGAATCTGCTGGGAAGATTTGGCTTAGTCTTATCAGTATCAGCTGTGATGGGTATGATCGGATGGTTTGCGTTTATGAAGAAAGAGGAGGATTGATGATGATGAATGTTTCATTAATTGTTGCGAATATTCGAAGGATGGGAAAAGACTGGAAGCTTTTGCTGGGCGTTTTTTCCTTGCCGCTCTTGGCGATTCTGGCCATCACCATACTCACCAACTCATCGGCCGGGATCCAACAGATTTCGATGGGTATTGTCGATAAGGACGGTAGTCCCTTTGCTCACCGGTTTATTGAAGAAATGAAACAAGACTCTTATCTCGCGATTTCGATCTACGATGAGGCAAGCGCCCAAGAAAAATTCATCGCTCGGAAGACCCCGGTCATTCTGACCATTCCCGAGGAGTTTTTCGCTCGGGCCATTGCGGGGGAAGCTGTCCAGATGGGTTTGATGAGAATGGAGACCGTTCCGGCAGAATCGGTGATCGAACGAGCCCAACAGATTGTCCGAAGCCTTCTTCGCGAAGAGGTGTTGGCAGTGTTTAGTGATAACAGCCGATCCGAAGATCTGGCCTCCTCCGTGATCACCCTTGAAGTAGAACGAATGGATCGACCCCCCAACCGCTTTTTGGTTATCAGCCTGATCATCACTTTTATGATGGTTTCGGTGATTTTCATGTCCCATGAACTGATTGATCTACGGAGGAAGCGGCTCTTTTTCCGAATGTACGCCACGCCGCACAAACCGAGACAACTTACGGGATCTTTGATGGGGACTGTCTATATTCTGCTGGCAATCCAGACGATCGGTTTGTTCGTGGTTGGATCCATATTTATGGGGGGGCCTTTGGTAGAACACAACTTAGCAGGCACCGTTGTGCTGATGGCTTGCTTTATTCTGTTAACACTGAGTTTGGGCGTGATCATCGCTCGAGTCTGCAAAACTCCCAGCATGTTGGGTGTGTGGGCCAACCTGATCATTCTCCCCACGGGGATGATCAGCGGGATTTTCGTTCCCCAAGAATATCTACCGGATTTCTTGAACAATATCTCTTTTCTCGCTCCCCAACACTGGGTCATGACCGGACTCCAGAAAATGAACGCCGGAGAACCCTTTGTATCGATCCTGCCCAACGTGTTGGTTTTGCTGCTTTTTTCCGCTTGCTTGTTCAGTTTTGGGATCTTCCGGTTCGACCGTTTGGTCAAGGCATAACCGAAACAACAACTGCCCATCGTTTCCCGCGAACGGAGAAACGATGGGTTTTTTCCATTATGACACTCGTTCCACAACAATCGTGCATTTTGTTGCTAAAGCAGCAATCGCTCCGATCGCTGCCCAGACTGGTAGAAGAATCGCGCCCACTACCCCCAAAGTAAGCGGGATTTCGATTAAGGTTTGCCCTTCTTCATTTTTGATTGTCAGTCTCCGAATATTCCCTTCATGAACCAATTCCTTAATTTTGGTGATGATCTGGTCTGCTTCAACACGAAACTCTTCCTGTTTACCCATCGCTTTGCTCAGCTCCTTTGATTACCTCCCGGACGGTTTCCTTGATTTCATCCAATCATACAGGATCAACTACCGATATATCGATCGGGATGATCGAGGATTTTCAGAAGAGTTATCGGGTTATTTCTCCTGAACTCGCAAATCATCCGTATTTCTCCCTAATTTGCGGATATTGTCTTATTTTCATTCATTTACGCCATTTTTGACTCCAGGTCTTTCTTTTTTTCATGAAGGCTGGTCATGGTTTACCAATGTGTTATACTATGAAACAGATTCTCCGATCAATGGTATGGAAACCCAGGATGCCAATGTCAAAATGGTCAAAACATATAAAACACCCTTCGGGAAGGAGAATAAAACTATGGATTCGCCTCAAAAAGCAAATGTTCGGAGATTGAAACGAATGCTTGGCGAAGTCGTTCCCTATCTTGTACATCGGCGAGAGGCAGCTCTTTCATGGCAATGGCGCTCTGAACAGGATCAGGAAAAAAAAGCGTTGGTTGTGGTCCAACCGGGTTTTGAATGGGATCGGAACCATTGGCCGGTATGGTTCTCACGCGAACTACTCCTTCCAAGCAGGAACCCGGATGAACGGGTTTGGCTTCGAAGCTGGTTTGGAGGAGAAAGCTGCGTTTTTGTTGATGGACATGCTTTTGGGGAGATCAATATCCACCACAGGGAATTGGATCTCTCTCCTTTTTGCGATGGGAAAAACCACCGAGTTGATGTGGAAGTGGTTCCCTATGGGTTATTCGGAACCCCCGAAACTGAGATTCGGTTTACCGAAGCGGCTCTTCTATGGAAAAGGACAAACGTTGTTCGCGCGTTCAAGACCTTCCAAATTGCGATCGAGCTTTTGGAGAATACGGACAATGAAGAGCTGATGGATCGGCTGACGAATGATTTGGAGCGCGCTTTTCGAGATCTATCTATTCTGAGAGGGACGGATGCGTACTTCCAGACTGCGCTCCAAAACCCTTCTCTGGCCCCAGAAGTGACCAGTGTATGGAAGATGCCCGATTTTCCGAAGGATATCATACCCGAATGGGGGGAAGAAGCACGCGCCTCTTTGGTAAAGTCTGCGAGAAACCTTCGGACAGGACTCGATCGCCTCGCCCAGCGGTTTCCTTCTCAAGGCTCCCTTTGGACATTTGGCCATGCCCATATCGATTATGCGTGGCTGTGGCCAGTGGAAGAGACCCGACGCAAGATCGTACGAACCTTTGCAAATGCCCTCCAGCTTACCGAAAAATATCCGAAATTTATCTTCAGCCAATCTTCAGCGCAGATGTACGAGGACCTTGCACGCATGGACCCCGCGCTGTTTTCGGACATCCAAAAAAAGGTGGAGCAAGGTCAATGGGAACCCGTTGGGGGAATGTGGGTGGAAAGCGATTGCAATGTTCCTGCGGCTGAATCACTGATTCGGCAGTTTGTATACGGCCAGGCCTTTTTCGAAAAAGGCTTTGGAAAACGCTCTCGGGTGTGTTGGTTGCCCGATGTTTTCGGGTTTCCTTGGATTCTTCCTCAAATTCTCAAACAGGCAGGGATCGATCTCTTTGTCACTACGAAAATCAATTGGAATGATACCAACCGGTTTCCTCATGATCTTTGCCTTTGGCGAGGAATTGACGGCACTCAAGTCATCTATCATAGCTTTGAAAATCCCAGCCATGGATACAATGGTTTGATGGATATCCATGGATTGACCCAAACATGGGACAACTATCATCAAAAAGCTCTCTTCCCGACATCACTGTACTCCTTTGGGTACGGGGATGGTGGTGGAGGACCGACTGATGATATGGTGGAGTCCTTCCTCCAACTAGATCAGGCGCCACAGGTTCCAAACCTGTCGTTTCAGAGGATGGAAGACTATCTTCATGCCCTTGAAGAAGAACCAGATCTCCGGGAGAACCTTCCGGAGTGGGATGGGGAGTTGTATTTGGAGTTACATCGAGGCACGTTGACCTCTCAATCGCGAACGAAACGATTGCACAAGGAGGCGGAATCATGGCTTTGCCTGTGGGAGCTATTTGCAGTCCACGATCAGAATCATCCGTATCCCCATGATCCGATCGATGCCTGTTGGAAAGACTTGCTGAAGAATGAATTTCACGATATTCTGCCCGGTTCTTCGATCAAAGAAGTCTATGACCAGGCGAATCAAGAGTTGAACAACATCATCGAACAGGCAAAGAAAGGATCCAAAAAATTGTGGGTGGTTTCTCCAGGGGAAGAGAAGGGGAGTATCATCAATCCCTCTGCTTGGAACCAAAACGCCTTGTTTTTTTTGACAGGACAACCCCGTGAACTGACCAATGATCAGGGCGTTCCGATCCTCAAGCAGACGCTGGATAACGGGATGACGATTTATTGCGCAGATCCACCCCTTGAACCGTTCCAATCCCGTTGGTTTTGGGTTTCCAAACAGCCGGTCCATCTCCCTGATCAGGCGCCCATTCCGAATCAATTCATCTTAGAAAATGATACGTTGCGGGTTGAGGTTATGGAGGACGGTTCGGTACAGGTGGAACACCTTCCAACGGGGAGAAAGGCTTTTGCTCCCACAGGAAACCAACTCCATATCTATCGAGACGTCCCAAGCTATTGGGACGCATGGGACGTTGACATGGCCCATGGCGCTTATGCGACCCGCTTGAAGGCTGATCGCATTGAATGGGTTCATACCGGTCCGATTCGGTGGACCATTCGGGTGACCTATGGATGGGAACAGACACAGATCATTCAGGATTACCACCTGGATTGCGGATCCGGACGATTGGAGATCGAGACGCATATCAATTGGTGCCATAGGCGGACTTTGCTCAAAGCCCTCTTTCCAACAACCATTCTTTCGCGTACGGCTCGATATGACCTTTCGGCAGGGTATATCGAAAGACCAACGCATCGGAACACTTCGTGGGAAGAGGCAAAGTTCACGGTTCCTGCTCATCGATGGGTCGACCTTTCTCAACGAGATTTCGGCGTATCTATCTTGAATGATGGTCTGTACGGCCATCAGGCTCATCAATCGACCATCGGATTGACATTGATCAAGTCCGGGGTCTTCCCTGATTTTTTCGCCGATGAAGGACTCCATCATTTTTCTTACGCCATCTATCCCCATCAAGGACAGGATTTGCTCCCGACAATCCAACAAGCCCACGCCTTCAACTCTCCATTTTTTCTCCATGAGGGTACTCCCGCCTTTCCTTTTGAGATCCGGACCATTTCAGATCCCAATCTGAAGGTATTGGCCATGAAGAAATCAATTGACGGAACGACAGTGGTCCGACTTGCCGAAATGACTGGGGGGAGCGGACAAGCGAGCATTGTTTTCTCCCAAGTCTTGTCTAAAGTGTCCAAAACAACGATTCTCGAAGATGAGATCGAAATCCTGGAGCGACAAAACCGCGCTTTCACTGTTGATTATCGTCCCTTCGAGATTCTTACCCTAAAACTGTGGCAGTAGGTAAAAAAAAACTTTCAAAATAAAGCGGGGTGAAGAGATGAACAAAACGGCATTAATCATTTATGGCGGTTGGGAAGGACACCAACCCCGAGAAATCTCGGAACAATTCAAAGGGTTTTTAGAAGAACTCGGATTTGATTGCGAGATGCATCCGGACCTAACCGTATTGGAGGACGAAGGTCGGATGATGAACCTCAATTTGCTCGTCCCTATGTGGACGATGGGTGAACTGAGTGGGGTTGCAACCCGTTGTGTTCTCGAAGCTGTCGAGAAAGGAATGGGGCTTGCCGGTTGTCATGGGGGCATGGGCGATGCCTTTCGGGCAAACACGGATTGGCAGTTCTTGACTGGCGGCCAATTTGTCAGTCATCCCGGGAATGACGGAACCGACTATCGAGTGAATATCAAACGCGGATCGAGTCCGATCCTCGAAGGAATCCATGATTTTTCCATCAAAAGCGAACAATATTACATGCATATTGACCCGGCCATTGAGGTGCTTGCTACCACACGTTTCATGGCAGATCCTTCCTTTGGGCCTCATACAACCAACGGAGAAGTGGATGTGCCCGTCGTATGGACCAAACGGTGGGGCAGAGGAAGGGTTTTTTACAATTCATTGGGCCATAATACAAAAGTATTTGACCAATATGAACCTGCGGAGATAATGAAAAGAGGATTCCGCTGGGCAGCAAAGAGGTAAAGGAGGACGGAAGATGAAGATTGGTGTTGTAGGCTGTGGCAATATCAGTGATATCTATCTAAAGAACTTGACTCAGGTCTTTTCAAACACCCAGGTGGTTGGGGTATGTGATCAAGTCGAAGAAAAAGCCCATCAAAAAGCGAGAAAGTACGATATCCCTCAAGTGATGACCCTCGACCAAATGCTCAGCAATCCTAAGATCGATGTCGTACTGAATATTACCGTTCCCAAAGCCCATTATGAAATCAACAGACTGGCATTGGAAGCAGGAAAGCACATCTATTGCGAAAAGCCACTTTGTATAACCAACGCAGAAGCAAAAGAGATCATGGATCTGGCTGCTGAAAAGAAGCTTCAAGTGGGGTGCGCTCCGGATACGATTCTGGGAGCCGGGATCCAAACCTGCAAAGAATTGATCGAAAGAGGAGAGATCGGTCCGATTATTGGCGCAACAGGGTTTATGACCTGCCCGGGGCACGAGTGGTGGCATCCCGACCCGGACTTCTACTACCGAAAAGGGGGAGGGCCGCTTTTGGACATGGGACCGTACTATCTAACCGCCTTGGTCTATCTGATCGGAGGCATTTCGCGGGTACAGGGAATGGGTTCCATTCCTCAAGCACAGCGCGTTATCCACTCTGAACCAAAAAAAGGGCAGATGATCGATGTGGAAACCCCCACGCACATCACTGCGTTGATGGCTTTCGACCAAGGCTGCATCGGAACCATGATTATGAGCTTTGATACTTGGTACACGCATTTGCCATTCATTGAGCTCTATGGATCCAAAGGCAGCATCTGTGTTCCTGACCCCAATTCCTTTGGAGGCCCTGTATGGATCCGGAAAGCCCATGAGAAAAAATGGACTGAAGTGCCCATCAGTAAACCATACAATACCAATTCACGCGGTCTGGGTCTTTCGGAGATGATCGATTCAATCCAGAAAGGGATGTTACCCATCTCCAGCGGTGAGATGGCCACTCATGTACTGGAAGTGATGAACGGAATTTTGACGTGCGTGGAAAAAAAGAACGACCACGAAATCCGCACAGCGATGCCCAAAGCATAATACTATTCCCTACCGGTATCTTCAATCCAAAAAAGGGACCGCTGTAACAGCGAAAAGCATTTGCTTATGGATCAATCGACACGATTGTCCTTTGGATCGATTGGATGATTTGGTAAGTAGGCCGTACATAAGAAAAATATCTTGATCGGAATGTATATGGCTATATAGGCAGGTAGGTTGTAGGTGGTGCGAATTGATGAACCCCGGTAGGGCATGAGATGATTTTTTAAGAAAGGGTTTTTCTTGACAACCGAACATATCATTATTTTACCATTATTTTACGTTTTTCTGATATAATTGAGTATATGCATAGGTTGAAACATAGTTCGCTCCCTTTGAGACATTGAGATTTCTTTCGAACACAAAGGAGCCTCTTCAATAATGAGCAGTTGATTATGGAGGTTTTAACAAAGCCCGGCCCGGAATGCGTTTTGAAAGGAGGTGAAGGGACCCGAGGGTTGAGTGAAGACATCCTTACGAAAATCAAATGTACTTGAAAGGGGAGACAAAAATGAGAAAGAGATACTTACAGATTGTTTTTTTGGTATCCGTCGTGTTTTTCATTCCGTTAATCGGAACCAATTGCCATGAAGCAGATTTACCAAAGTGGGGACAACTATGTAATTTAGGCGCTTTTATGAATATGTTAGGAAGGGATCATTTAGAACCTGCTGAATTCGATTTTCTTGTCGAGTTTTTGGGGCTTCAAGAAGCATTTGGAAAGAGAGACGAAGGTGAGGAAGTTGAATTTGAACAGCAGCCTGAATCAAGACAAAGGATTGTCGCAGAAAAAACGGATAAAACCCAGGTTTCTTATTTGGTTACAGAAAGAAGTGGTACTCCTCCGGACTACTCATATGATCTGACGAGATATCAAAAGAACCAGCAGGGGGTGTTATCGAAGGTTAGTACTCTTGAGCAAGGGGCTACTTCTGTACCAGAATCGAATAGAGGATATGATCCAACTGTTTCTATGGGTCAAGATTGGTTGTCATATCTCAGTTTTTTCTTTCCCAGTTCCTACATCGTGAATTATTCTAATCCTTCTCTCAATTATTCCGTTCATAAAACAAACCCCGATGGATCCGTTAAAATGCAACAACCGCAATTCCAAAAAACAAGCTACAATGCAGAATATCTTCAACACAGTTCTCCAAGAGATGAAACACCTGAATGGTATGGAATCGTTGAGTATGGAATTTCAAGCAGAGAAGCCAAATTTGGGTATATTGATATGAGAGACCTTGAATCGTATGCAGATCCTCGTCCTGGATATGATGGAGTTCTTGTGCCTGTGTTTTTCACAACAAGTACCCTTGCCGAATGGAAAGAATCGCCTTCGTTGCTTGCCCGGATCGTCTATGATGACCTCAATCTTCGGTTCCGAATCTATGACCTTTCGCCTCGGGTTACCACAGAAAATCCTGAAATCGCGTTTTTGGGAACGGCAAATGGAATCGGGCCGAATGTTTTGTGGTATCAGCGGGATGGCGTCGAAGAAGCCGAACAGATTCTGATTCCCGAGGGTGTGGTGGAGTGTTATTATCCAAAATTCGACCGTGAAGGAAAGCGACTGGCATTTATCGGTAGGAATTCTGGAAACCAGTTTGCCATTTTCCTGGTTGACAATGTGCGCGAGTCTCTTCAAGCGCATCGGATTGGTGATTGGTATGATGGGTTAGGCAGAACGGATTATCCTACATGGCCTGCACTGCAAGAATTGCTTTGGCCTGTGGAAAATCGTTCGGTGGTTTTTGTCCAATATTCTACTCCTACTGATTTTGGCACCGAAGGAAAAACTGACCAAGATTATAAAGATGCATGGGCGTATGATGTCCAGTTGATCGAAATCTTTATCAATGCAAACGGTTCAGTATCCGGGATCTATGAGCTTTTTGACAAAGACCCCCCGTCTTTGGTGGATATTTGGAATTTCCCTGTTTCATTAACAACAAGATATTGAGAAAGATTCTTAGCGCTCCAGGTGGATTCTAGAAGATCCCAGGACTGGGCGGCTTTGTTTATGTAGTCCCCAATTGTCTGACCAATCCCACGGCGTCTGACGCATCCATGGCGTAGCCATCAGCGCCGATTTCGTCAGCATATTCTTTGGTTAAGGGTGCCCCGCCTACCAAGACCTTGACCTGATCCCGGAGCCCTTGTTGCTGTAAAGATTGGATCACAGTGGGTATGTTCATCATAGTACTGGTCAATAGCGCTGAAATAGCTACAAAGTCGGGTTTTTCCTTCTGAACGGCTTGGACAAATTGTTCCGCTGTAACGTCGACGCCTAAATCCACAACCGTATACCCGGCTCCTTTGAGCATCATGCACACCAAGTTTTTCCCTATATCATGGAGGTCTCCTTCTATCGTTCCTGCAACCACTTTCCCCATCCTTGGAACATTGCCTTGGACGAGAAGCGGTTCGACAAGATTCAGCGAGGCATTCATCGCCTTTGCTGCCACAAGGACTTCGGGAACAAAGTATTCTCCTTCTTTGAAGAGACGGCCTACCTCGTCCATGCCAGGAATTAGGGCTTGTTTCAGAATTAATTGCGCGTCTGCCCCTTCGTTTAGAAGCGCTTGCGTCATTTCCTCCGCCTTTTTTGGTTGTACATCGATAATGGCATTTTTCAGCTCTTCTAGATAATTCATTGTCCCCCTCACCTTCCAATCGTTGGTTTCGCTTCATTACTGACGTTGTGAGCTCTCTTCAAGTCTTTCCCTAGTAAGGCTATCCTCCGCATTAATGGAATTGTACCATAAATCCTGATGAAAGACCATCATTCGCGACCATTATTAGATCGGCAGAAGAAAGGACTCTGTTGGTGCGTTTGATTGCTAGATCTCCTGAGCCTCCAAACCAAGGGAAAAGAAGATATCAACAATTTCCGCATCAAACTGGGATCCTGAGCCTTTGAGTATTTCTTGCCTGGCAAACTCGACGGAGTAAGGTTCACGATAGGCTCTCAAGCTGGTCATAGCATCATAAGCATCGGCTACCGCGATAATCCGTGACGCAAGGGGAATCTCTTTTCCTTTGATCCTCGATGGATATCCCATCCCATCATATCGTTCGTGATGATACAAAACATATTGCCCGATATCCCGCAATTGTTCGGAAGTAGACAAAACCTTAGACCCCCATACCGGATGCATTTTGATGCTTTCGTATTCTTCCTGAGTTAATCGGGTTACTTTGTTCAAGACATTGGTAGGGATCAGCAGCTTGCCTATATCATGGACCAGTCCGGCCCAATAAACTCGTCGGATCCATTCGGCATCGTTTCGAATCTTTTCAGCAATCATTGAAGAATACCGAGCCACATTCTCCGAATGGCCTTTGGTGTAGAGGTCATAGAGTTCCAAAATCTGAATCATCGACATTAAAAGATCCTTTTGGAACTTTCCTTGTTGTTTTCGAAGCATCTCCTGGCTTTCATGTAGCGCTTTCTCTGAAAGTTTTCGTTCGGTGATGTCCTCATAGGTTCCTAAAATTCCGATTACATTGTTGGTCTGATCAAATAGAGGAACTTTGTTCGTATCCAGCCACGCATGTTTTCCATCCCTTTGAAGCTGCCGTTCAATGATGTGGTATAGCGGGGTTCCAGTTTGAAGAACCTTTTTGTCGTACGCTCGAAATGTTTCTGCTTCTTTTGGATCTAAAGACAGATCATAATCGGTTTTCCCGATAATGGACCGGGGAGAGGGTAACCCTTTCGCTCGCGCGTAATTGCTATTGCATCCCAAATATCGCAATTTTCGATCCTTCCAGAACACATGTTGAGGAATACTGTCCATAACCAATTGGAGCATCTTTTTTGATTCGCGTAATTCTTCTTCGGACTGAATCCTTTGTGTGATATCACTGAAAAACCCATCCCAGATAATACTTCCATTGGCCGCTTTTTCTGGCGTTGACTTGGATTCGAGCCATATGTATTCTGTAGTTTTCCGGAACCGGAATACGGCATGGTATGGTTGTAGAGTCCGTGCAGACTCCTTGAGCCTTTCCATGAATTCTTCGTGGTCTTCTGGATGGATTCGTTCGATCAAGGCATAGCTATCCCGTAACACTTCTTCATAAGGCACGCCTGTCACTTCTTCACAGTTTTCATTTAAATATGAAAAAACGAACGAGTCATCTTCCTTCATTACGAACTGATACACGATTGCAGGCGTATTTTCGATCAGCCTTTTGTACTGTTCTTCGTTCTTTTTTAACTCATCCATTTTCTTCTTGAGACGGCGCTTCAAGAGAAGGGTTATGCAGACGAGACTGCCAATCAAACCAAGGGCAAACCCTATGCTTATCCAAATAAGCTGAAGCGTTTGCTCATCAATTCCTGAATACACATCTAGAGCAATCCATTTCTTTCGGATGGTTTCGAGTTCGATCGCAGGAATTTGCCCCAAGGCTTTTTGGATCGAACTATATAGAAGGGGGTAGTGTCGGCTGATTCCAATGCTCCAAGCAAAGGAATAATCTGTTTCCCCTGCAACACGAAGGTTGGGAATGCCCATTTGATCAATAAAGAAGGCTGCAACCGCTAGGTTTTCAACATAGATGTCGATCTGACCAAACGAAAGGTCCTTTAGGCCTTCAGGGACACTGGTTACGGTAACGACTTCGTATCGATATGTGAACGCGCGATCTCGGATAAACTGTTCGGTGGCATATCCCGAAACCACGCCGATCCGTTTGTTGGCTGAGGTATTCAGAGTAACTCTTCCCGGGACTTGATATGTGCTTAAGAGAACCACAGGAACTGTGGCATAGGGGTCGGTAAAGAAAGCGTAGCGTTCCCGTTCTTCAGTTCGGACAATGGTTGGCGCGATCGCGCACTCTCCTGTTTCTAGTGCCCTTAAATGCTCCATCCAATCGGTTGAAGGAACTTTCTTAAACGAAACGCCGAGGATTTCTTCGATCATCTGGATCACGTCTGCGCCCATCCCGACAAAGACTCCCTCGTCGGACTGGAATTCAATGGGAGGAAACTCAACATTGTAATAGAGAACCAGCTTGTCTGGATTCTGCTCAAGCCAGGTCTTCTCTTCTAAAGTAAGGATAATGGAAGAGGTATTTTCGGAACTCATGAGTACCGAAGGAATCAGAAAAAAAAGCGCAGAAATAACAAGAAACAGACCAAAAAAACCTTCGTTCCGCCAATTATTCACTGCGATGGGGTTCCTTCCATTAAAAATGAATCAACAAATCGAATTATACCATATTGGAAGGTGCTATTCTCAAAGATTTTGGAAAAGTGTTTTTTCTGAAGATTTGAGTAACAGTACGATTGAGCTATTTTTACCAATTAATCTAAGTAAAGATAATGCGATTTTAATACGCTTCGCAATCCAATCCTTCATTCTTTGTCCAACCCGATTGCGATCCGGAAACGCGGTTCGCTTTTCTCTAGTCTTTCGATTGCCCTTTCGTAGCAATGGTTTACGCTTCGCTCAAGAATGAGAAAACGTCTCGCTGAAAGGATTTTCCCTGCGCAGGATGGCCCATCTTTGGGTAGAGGATCAACCGCCCGTGCGGAATCCCTTCTGCAGTTTGCTTGAAGAGTTCTTCGGAGTAAAACGGATCTTGACTGCCAGCGATAACCAAAACTGGAGTGGTAATTCGATGGAGATCGTCTCGGAAAGCGTGTTTGTCTTCCGCCAAAACAGTAACGACCAAATCAGAAGGATCTTTGGGTCTATCGAACATCACAATCATAAGCGATCCGATCCATAGGAAAGGCGCAATCAAAAACCTCATCAATCCTTTCTTGGGTTGCATAAAACCCAGAAGCAGAGAATAGGCTTTGGAATACCGGTCCGCTTTAGCCATTTCCGCAACGCGCAACTGAAGAGCTTTTGCTTCTTTACTCAAAGCATGAGCGCTCGAGTGGATAATCGCTTTTCGCACCAAATGCGCATAATCAGCCAGAAAGTACAAAAGGATCGATCCACCAGTTGAAAGGCCGATCACATCAACCGGTCCGGAAAACTCATCCCTGATCATTTGGGCATAGTCATCAGCCATCTCCTTTAGGGTGTATCCATGGGGCAGATTCGGTTTCCGCAAAACGATATAGATTGTGTACTCCTCCATAAGGAAACCGTACATACTTTTAGACATCCCTGCAAATACCCCGGGTTTGTTCTCAAACATCAAACCCTGAAAGACAACTAAAGGCTTTGGCCCATACCCAAATCGATCATAGGGCAAACCGCTTTTCTGAAAATACCCTGAAACAGAAGGGGTTTCTTTGGATTTGCTCATCTTCCTCATCCTTTCTTGAATATGATCGGTGTGATTCCGAAGATTTGCATTCCAGAAGCTATGGGTAGCATCTTTTTCACAATCTTCGGGAGTTTCTCATAGTGATAGTATGATTCCGATCTCTCCAATTTTGATTCCCACATTCCTCATGCAGAATCCTCCTCCAACAATCTTTTCTATATTTTACGCCATAGCTGAGATCCTACACGATCCATTTTCTCATCCTGGCTCATCCAATGGCAAGGTAGAAGACAAACATCCCCGCCAGGATCCAGGTCAAAATATTAGTATCCCTAAACCTCCCTGTGAACAACTTGATGATGGGATAAGCGATGAATCCCACAGCGATTCCGTGCGATATGGAATAAGTCAAAGGGATCATCAGTAGGGTGAGGAAAGCCGGGATAGACTCTGTGGCATCCTGCCAATCGATTTTCGTTGCGGAACGAGTCATGAGAAATCCTACGAAGATCAATGCAGGAGCAGTAGCCGCCCCAGGGATGGACGCAGCAAGCGGAGAGAAGAAGAGCATAGCCAGCATCGCTATAGACGTGACAACAGAAGCAAAGCCCGTTCGCGCTCCTTCGGCAATTCCAGCAGCACTTTCAATATAAGCAGTAGTGGTCGAGGTTCCGAGAACCGCACCTGCCGTGGTTGCGATGGCATCGCACATAAAGGCTTCTTTGTCTCTGTCCAGGTTTCCATCAGAATTCGCAAAACCCGATGTATTGGAAAGACCGATCAGCGTCCCTGCGGTATCGAACAGATCCAGAAAGAAGAAGGTCAGCATCACAGTGATGAAACCAAAGGTGAAGATCACATCCGGTTCAAAGACCATCTTCGCAAAGATCGGTTCGATACTGGGGACTCGTCCCACAAGACCCTGAAAGGGCGCATGTCCGGTCAGCCAAGATAGTCCTGCCGAACCCAGAATACCAAATAAAACGGATCCGGGTACTTTCAGCACATAAAGAATCGAAATCAACAAGATCCCAAAAGCGGTGATCAGCACGTCCAAGCTGTATACAGAGCCCAATTCCACAAGCGTTGAGGGATTCTGTACAATCATGCCACCGTTTTCCAGACCGATCAACGCGATAAACAAACCGATTCCAACCCCTATTCCCATTTTCAGAGATTTTGGAATCCCTCGCGTGATCAAGGTCCGCAGTCCTCCAAGGGTAATCACGATGAAGATGATTCCTTCAAAAAAGATGGCCGTCAGCGCGATTCTCCAATCAATGCCCATACCGATGCATACTGTATACGCAAAAAAGGCGTTCAATCCCATACCCGGAGCGAGAGCAAAGGGATACTTGGCCCAGAAGGCCATGAGGATCGTACCCACCACCGAGCTGAGGATCGTCGCCACCATGAATGCTCCAAAAAACTGACTGAACAGCTCCGGGTTTTCTGATGCCCCAGGAATGACATTGATCAGAACGCTGGGATTGACTACGACGATATAGGAGACGGTCAGAAAAGTGACAATTCCTCCGATTGCTTCTTTTCGGAATGTACTTCCCGCTTTAGAGATTCCGAAAAAATGATCAATCTTGCGAACCATAGCGCTTCTACCTCCCCTATCTAAAGCGATTACAGCGATTTCTAGGATATTATAGCACAAACATAACTCTACAGATTTGTTCGTACTTTTATTCACTACTGATCGCTGGTGGAAATCGGAGTATTGGGAGGAATCTATTGACATACTGTGTAACGTATGGTATAATATAATATATTGTATAA
>Ga0334886_1002091_pt1 | contig 20868 bp, 17 predicted proteins | sample GraSluR1_MG_9_FD_207232 | JGI IMG/M metagenome (GOLD analysis project Ga0334886, IMG submission 207232) | Sludge microbial communities from methane-producing bioreactor in Wageningen University, Netherlands - Granular Sludge_27_06-R1 | ecosystem: Engineered > Bioreactor > Anaerobic >... | reverse complement strand
ATAAATCTCCAGGAATCTATGCAGAGCGAGAGCTTGTTGAGATGGGTATAATCGCTCACCTAGGTGACCGCCTAGGAGCTCCAATCACGAGCAGGCGGACCAACTTGAATCCCTTGGATGCAGAACAGTTGATGTATCATATGTTACGGGATGAACCGAATATCAATACGGTTGTGTTTACCGACAGCAACGACACCCTTGCAGCAACCCAAGTGGTCATAGATATGAACCTCGTAGGTTCTGTGCAGATAATCGGTTTTGGAACCGAGGGGCCGATCCTTGAATACATCGAGAAATATATCCTGCTCGGAACCATTGCCGAGAACCCTCGCCAAATAGGGTACAACGCAGTAAAGGCCCTGAAAGAACTCAGGGAGAAGGGTCATACACCCTCATATGTTGATACTGGAGTCCAGGCCGTCACCCAGAGAAATCTCTCTCAATTCAGAAACAATTCAGGGGGGCAACTATGAAGACCTCCCTACGCTTTCAACTGTTTTTTTATATTTTTATAGGTCTGGCAATTATTTTAATCTCCATGTCCTATTCCCTCTATACCTCCATGCGCCTGCAAAACATGATGGATCGACAGTTTGAGACAGAACGGTTTTTTCAGGAGCTTCAGCAGGATGTACTGGATATTCAGGCACCGTTCCTTGATTTTCTTTCCAGCAGATCCTCAAAGGCTCTCTCGACGCTGTTAATGGAATCACAGAAGCTCAGGCAGGTGATTCCCTCGAACTATCCGATTAGTCATGATCAGGTGGAACTGAAAAAAAGAGAAGTCTTCCAATTGCTTATCTCCTATCTGGATCTCATGGATGATGCGATTCAGTTCAAGCGAGGTAGGGCAATCGAAGAGTATATTGAGCTGTATGACATCATGGCGGATCTCAACTCCTATATCAGCAGCCAGATTGACCAGATCAGCCTGCATGGGTTTCGAGAACAGATGTCTGTGTATGAAGGATTTGTCAGGACCAGCAGATCTCTGCAATTCTGGAATCTCATACTCGTCCTCTCTGCCTTCCTGTTCTCGATTTTGTTGATGCTTTTGTCCATGAAGAAGGTTACCGATCCTATGGACCGGCTTTCTGCCATGGCCGGAGAACTGGCAGGAGGCAACTTCAGTGTTGATGATATCCATGTAGACTCGGTTGATGAGGTGCATCAGGTTGTTGAGGCTTTCAATGGTATGAAAAATGATATCCGCCAATATATTACTGAGCTTAATCGACAAAAGGAAATAGAACAGCACTATATGGATGAGCGGCTTCGAAATTTGAAAATGGAACAACTGCTTAAGCGGATGGAACTCTATACCATGCAGGCGCAGATGAATCCCCATTTTCTCTTCAACACCATAAACACGGGAGTACAGCTCGCCATCTTGGAGGATGCTGATAAAACCTCTGAGTTTATGCAGAGTCTTGCGGAGTTTTTGCGGCATAATATAAGAGAGAAGAAATTCATTGTTTCCCTTCGCCATGAGATCGATGGGCTTTGGGCGTATTTCAACATCCTGCGCATCCGCTTTCCCAAGACCCTTGAGCTAAATCTCAATGTGGCTGAAGAGTTGTTGGATAGCTGTTTCATTCCCTCCATGATGCTCCAGCCGTTGGTGGAGAACTGTGTGATCCACGCTTTCAAGGGCATGGATTGCAAGGGATTAATTGAGGTGGAGATCTGTAAGGATGAGCATGTTTTGAAGTGCTTTGTCCGGGACAACGGAATTGGAATTCCTGCAGAGAAAGCATCGGCCTTGCTCAGCCACAAGACCCGAGAGTCGGAATACAGCTCAAAGGTGATGGGACTTGAGAATGTGATACAGCGTCTGTATTTCTTCTATCCCAAGCAAGAACATATTATCAATATCGTGAGCGAACCGGGAAGGGGAACCGAAATCAGTATCACTATCGACACGAGGGAGCAGCCATGTATACAGTTATGATTGTCGATGATGAAGAACCTGTATTGGATAGTTTCTCCTACATGCTGAAACAGGGGATAGAAGGGTTCTCCCTCTGCTCTATAGCCCGTTCCGGCTACGAGGCTCTTCAGCTGTGCAGCATCCATCATCCCGATGTGGTGTTCATGGATATAGGGATGCCGGGAATCGACGGTCTTGAAACGATCAGGTTGATGCAGAAAGAGTATCCAGAGACGGTTTGCATCCTTTCGACTGCGTATGAACGGTTTGACCTAGCTAAACAGGCAATACCCCTCAAAGTGTTTTGCTACCTCGTCAAGCCAATATTGAAGAAGACCTTCCGGGAAACTCTTGAACAGGTAAAAGAGTTTTTGGATGAGCGACGGGTACAGACTCAGGAATATCTGGAGTGCCTGCAGATGGCCAAGCAGTCCCTGCTGCAAGAGGAGCGGACGTTCGTAGAGCAGCTTCCTTGGATGAAGATAACCGAAGAACAATGGGCGAAGAAACGAGAATTGTTCTCCCTGAAGGATGATTACGGTATTCTCGTTTGCATATCTGAAAAGGTCCTCTCTGAAAAACAGGAGGCAATCTCGTTTGAGAGCCTGGTTGAAAAACTATCCTATCGTCTGAGATGTCTTTGGGGTGTATCCCAAGGGTTGCTGCTTCTGTTTATTCCTGAGGACATTGAGTTCTCCCGACTCGATACCCTGTTGGAAAGCACCTTGGGTAAGCGTGTAACCCCATCCAAAATATGTATATGGGGGCGAACAGAGCGAATTCATTATAGTGAGTTTGCTCAGCAAGGGAGCCTTCTGATACGCCGGATGGAGTCTGATCAGAAGGAAATGCAAGCTAGCCAAAAGGAAATCAGGATGATCGGGGGGTTGAGAAAGGGGTTGGCTGCTCGATCTTTGGAAAGCCAGACTCGACAGCTCTTTGATACCCTGCTGGAACGCTATCTTGGTTGTTATGAGCTTTCTGTGGCTAAGGGGAAGCTCATCTACTGTTTCGCCTTGCTGCTTGAGGATTGCTTTCGTTGTGTTGATACATTTGAAACGCTCGTTCATTTTGATCCGGCTGAGGAAATCATGCCGATAGAGGAAGCCTCGCAGGTGAAGAAGTGGGCACAAAAGCACTATGAAATCCTTGCTTCCGAGTTTTTCTGTAGAAGAGATGAGCATCTTCCGTCTCCGCTTAAGCGGGCGGTAAGCTATATCGATAATCATTACCGCAGTCAACTGCAGCTCACTATGGTTGCTCAAGCCTGCATGGTCTCTCCCGCCTATCTGAGCAGGCTTTTTTCAGAGCACCTGTACACCAGCTTTGTGGAGTACCTGACCAGACTCAGGATAACCAAAGCAGAAGCGTTATTGAAGGAGGAAGATCTTTCGGTCAAGCAGATTTCCTATGAGGTAGGATTCCATGATCCGAATTATTTCAGCAAGATCTTCCGAAAATATGTGGGGGCATCCCCGAAACAATACATCCAGGATAAGGAGTGAAGATGAAAAATCGGAGGTTTAGGCAGTATGTACTGCTTCTAATATTCGCATTACTTGTCCTTGTCAGCTGTACAAGAGGTAAAGAGAGCTCAACCGCAAAGGCAAGTACCCGTGAGAAGGTCACCATTGGATTTTCTTTAGCAACCGACACATTTATCATAGAACGATGGAACAAGGATATCAAAATTTTCACCAATGAAGCAAAACAGCTGGGTGCTGAGGTAATCCTTCAGCTTTCAGCCGGAGGGACGAACGAGCAGATTTCACAAATCCAGTATCTGCTTGATCAGGGAATAGATATCCTTGTGGTGATAGCTCATGATACAGAGATGCTCGCAGGGGTTATTGGAACGGTGAATCAGAAAAAGATACCGGTGATAGCCTATGACCGGCTTATTCAGGGTGTACCGGTAACAGCCTATGTTTCCTTCGATAACAGGGAGGTCGGGCGCCTCTTTGGACGGGCTCTCATCGAGAAGGTTCCCCAAGGCAACTACCTGATCGTCAACGGTTCTGTGAATGACGACAACAGCTATGAGGTGAATGCGGGACTGCATGAAATCCTCGATCCCTTTGTACAGTCCAAACAAATCGGGGTGGTTGAGGAAATCTGGCTCGATGAATGGGATTTCGATGAAGCAAAGGAAAAAATCGGAGCAGTATTGGAGCGGACCACCGATATCGATGCAATATCTGCCGGTAATGACCAGATTGCAAGTGCTGCCATCCAGTTGCTTTCGGAGCGGCGTATGGCCGGGACTGTTGCTGTTGTCGGACAGGATGCAGATCTGATTTCTTGTCAGAGTGTAGTTGAAGGACTGCAACTGATGACGGTATACAAGCCGATCGACCGCCTGGCGATCAGGGCGGCGAGGCTTGCGGTGGACCTGGTTGAGGGGCGCATGAGCCAGCCGGACATGTACCGGGATAACAATAGTGATGAGCCGATTCCTTTTTTCATGGAGGTTCCCTATGCAGTGTATAAGCACAATATGGACGATACTATCATACGAGACGGATTTCATTCTGCAGCAGATGTTTATAGGAATTTGAATATAGAAAAATATTGATGTCATAATTTTCTTGTAGTGAACATACATTGTGCCTTGGAAAGCAAAATTCTCTCTGGTTTGTAAAGAATCTCATATAGCGCTCCCCTAGTTCTCCTCCGATACTATAAGAAATAATAAAAAGGAGATGCTATGAAAAAACTACTTATTCTTAGTGTTGTGTTGCTTCTTGCAGCCGGTACTGTCTTTGGACAGGGACAACGGGCCACGTTGGATATCGGGCTGGCCATGCCTGAAACTCATGTTGAGCGGTGGCAGCGCGATGGAGCAGACCTGCTCGCTTTTGCAGAAGCGAAAGGATACCGGGCGGAAGTGACATTTGGCGATGCCGATCAGGGAGTTCAGAATCGCCAGATTCAGGACTTCATCACCAAGGGTGCAAAACTACTGATCATTGGATCGATCAATGAAGGGGTTGTTCCTGTAGTAAGTGATGCCAAGGATGACGGAGTAATCGTTATAGCCTATGACCGCCTAATCACCGGTAGCGATGCGTACGATTATTACATCACCTTCGATAACTTCAAGGTAGGTCAGTTCCAGGGTGCTGCAATTGAAGAAGCCCTCGACCTGCCCAATGCCACAACCAAAAAGTATATCACGCTCTTTGCAGGGTCCCCCACTGACAATAATGCCAACTTCTTTTTTGATGGTGCCATGTCAGTACTGCGTCCCTACGTAGAAAAAGGCGTGTTGCAAATTGTAGGACCAGCTCCCTTGGTCTCCTCAAGTCCTGATTTCACGAGGATTGCAACTGAGAACTGGAGAGCAGACCTTGCCAAGACACGAATGGAGAACCTACTCAACAGCGATGCCCAGAACGTTGTGCTCGATGCAGTTCTTGCTCCGAATGACACCCTTGCCCGGGCAATCATTGAGGCTCTCTCAACAGATGCAAAGTATGACACCGTCGAAAAGTTGCCTGTAGTAACAGGACAGGACGGCGAGCTTGCTTCAATCCAGTTTATCCGTGACGGACGGCAGTATATGACCGTATTCAAGGACACGAGAAGTCTCGCTGAGGCTGCAATCAACCTTGCCGATGCCTTGATAAAAGGCGAGAAGCCCCAAATCGACGGAGCTCGTCTTGATACGGAAACCTATGATACCGGTCTGAAGGTTATCAATTCTTACCTGCTGGAACCGGTCATCGTAACTAAGGATAATTTTAAGGCAGTGATGATCGACAGCGGATACTATAGCGAAGCTGATCTCTAGAAAACAGTAGAGGAGTTGAAAACACGGGCGGTATACAGTGTATGCCGCCTCTGTTCCTTGCAATTTGCATGCGTAGTACAGGGTGAAAAAGGTGAGTGAATACATACTTGAAGTTGAACATGTAATAAAGGATTTTCCAGGGGTACGAGCTCTGGATGATGTGAGCTTCCGGGTAAAAAAAGGTGAAGTACACTGTCTTTGCGGAGAGAACGGCGCCGGAAAATCAACCCTTGTGGGGGTAATCAGCGGTGTATACTCCTCATCAGAGTTCGAGGGGAAGGTGATAATCCATGGCGAGCAGCGCTTCTTCAAGTCAGTAAAGGACAGTGAGCGCATCGGTCTTGCCATCATCCATCAAGAGCTTGCCCTGAGCCCGTATCTCTCTATTTTTGAGAATATCTTTCTCGGTCATATGGAGACCAGATTCGGGGTCATCAACTGGGATAAGCTGATTATGGCCTCCCGTCCCTACCTTAAAAGGGTTGGGCTGAACGAGAACCCTGAGACGATTGTAAGCAAGATGGGCGTCGGCAAGCAACAGCTTGTTGAAATTGCTCGTGCCCTCTCAAAAAAAGCAGATATCCTAATACTGGATGAGCCAACCTCCTCCCTCAATGATGATGAGAGTGAAAGACTGCTAGAGCTGATTCTTGAACTCAAGAAGGAGGGGCTTACCTGCATCATGATATCTCATAAGCTCAATGAGGTATTGAAGATAGCAGACTCCATCACGGTTCTTAGGGACGGAAAGTCAATCCATACCTACGATACTCATGCTCAAGAGGTGGACGAGTCTATGCTTATCAAAGGGATGGTTGGCCGCGATATGACCCAGAGGTTTCCTCCAAAGGAGAGTACCGTCGGAGAGACCGTATTTGAAGTAAATAACTGGAGCGTATACCATCCTGAATATCATACCATCAAGGTGGTAAACCAAGCTTCTTTCTTTGTACGAAAAGGGGAGATAGTTGCCTTCTGCGGACCTATGGGGGCCGGGAGGACGGAACTCATGATGAGCATCTTCGGCAAATCCTACGGTCATCGTAGTGAAGGGGAGCTACTCATTCATGGTAAGGCAGTACACCTCTCATCGCCTTATGAGGCGATAAAGATGGGGCTTGGATATGTCTCAGAGGATCGAAAAGATTTGGGTCTTGTCCTTATCCAGGATATAAAGACCAACATAACAAATTCCAGTCTGAAAAAACTCTCCAAATTAGGTGTAATGAACTCTTATGCCCAGATCAAGGCGGCGCAAGAATATTGTGAATCGTTGAACATCAAGACTCCGAACATCAACCAGATAGTAAGGAACTTAAGTGGAGGGAATCAGCAGAAAGTCGTATTGAGTCGCTGTCTGCTGGCTAGTCCAGAAATCTTTATAGTAGATGAGCCTACGCGGGGAATCGATGTGGGCGCGAAGTATGAGATCTATTGCATCCTGAACGATCTTGCCAAAGCAGGCAAGAGCATCATCATGGTCTCTTCAGAGCTTCCTGAAGCGATTGGGATGGCAGAACGGATTTATGTAATGAACGAGGGTAAGATCAAGGGTGTGCTTGAACACAGTGAGGCAACCCAGGAGGCAATCATGCACATGGCTTTAGTAGCAGAGGGGAAGAACTGATGAAAGTGAAGCAGTCAACAAGTGAGCAGGTAACGTTCTTAGAACTGGCAAAGACAAACGTGAGAAACTACTCCATGTTCCTCATGCTTGCGCTGATATTCATTGTTTTTTCCGTTCTTACCGGTGGGGTGAATTTTACTTCAAGAAACATCACCAATTTATTTATCCAGAACAGCTATATCCTGATTCTCGCAGTAGGTATGGTTCTGGTGATCATTATTGGAAATATTGATCTTTCGGTCGGCTCTTTGTGTGCCTTTACCGGAGCGATCAGCGCGATGATCTATAATACAGGTTTGGGCATGGTCCCTACCCTGATTCTTTCGGTGCTTATTGGTCTGGGAATCGGGATGTTTCAGGGATTCTGGATTGCATACTTGAAAATCCCAGCTTTTATCGTGACTCTCGGTGGAATGTTGCTCTTTCGTGGATTGACGTACATCATCACCAATGTGAGTCCTATTTCTCTCAGGGACAATGAATTCAGAAGAATATCATCAGGCTCTATTTCTCTAGAGGCACTGCACATCGGCGGCCTTCATTACTCTGCACTACTGGTGGGAGCTGTATTGATTGTGCTCTATCTGGTGCTATCATTCTGGAGCCGAAACGATAAAATAAAGAATAATTTTGAGGTGCTTCCCTTCCGATACTTCGTCATGAAGCTTGTCTTTACCGTCGGTCTGATAGCGTTGTTATTCTACAAGTTTGCCGATTATCGGGGAATTCCCACGGTTGCAGTCGTTTTGGCTGTGGTAATCGCTCTCTTTGTGTTCATCACCAAGAGCACTATTTTGGGACGGTATATCTATGCTGTAGGAGGAAACGCCAAGTCGGCAAAGCTCTCAGGTATCAATTCTGAGCGGGTGATATTTACCGTCCACACCATCATGGGAGGACTCTCAGCCCTTGCAGGCTTGGTATTCACCGCATATATGAACTCAGCTCTTCCCCAAGCCGGCCAGCTCTTTGAGCTTGACGCAATCGCATCCTGCTTTATCGGTGGTGCGTCAGCCTCAGGCGGGGTGGGGACTATCATCGGAGCCATCACCGGAGGCTTGGTCATGGGCGTGATCAACAACGGGATGTCCCTCATGAATATCGGAGCCGATTGGCAGTACGTGGTCAAGGCTTCTGTATTGTTGCTGGCCGTATTGTACGATACCACGACCCGAAGAAGATCCGGTTTGGTATAGAAGAACAGACATTCGTAACTATGCTTTACTATGGGCGCTGCTTTTGCAGCGCTCTTTTTGGGCTTAAGGAGGAACTTCTCCGATTGGCCTGGAAATTCTTCTATGCTATAGTGAGCGCATGACCATAGCAGTTTGGCTCAGTGAAAGCCACTATAGAAACTTTCTCATCTTCAATATACTCAAGCGCCTCAAGCTCTATAAGAGTCCTGTCATCTTTGCCTCGATTCTCACAACTTCCGCGATTATCAGCTTTATCATGCACCGTGTCCAAGGTGCTGTGTTTTTGGGTTCTGTACTGCTGCTCGTAGGTCTGGGAGTCCCGGCCGTGTATTTTATATCCTTCTTCTCCTCGTTGAGAAAGCAGGTGAAACAACAAAACCTCAATCCTCCCCGTCTGGTATACACATTGCAACTCGAGAAAGGCTCAGAAACATTCGAGATTACCAATGACAAAGAGAAGGCCGTCTATCGTTGGAAGGACGTCTTTCATGCATACTATGAAAAAGATGCCATCTATCTTTTCATCACAGAAGAAAGGGCCTTCCTGCTTCCTTTTACAGTGCTTGAGGATTGCAACGAAGTCTTCAACCTCATTGAGGCTAAGATTACAACGCAGCGATGCACAAGAGGTGCAACCTAGGGTACCTGGTTTTCATTCCGGATAAATACAGCTTTGAAGAACGATTGTGATTTTTGGCTCATGTACAAGATTTTTCAGAATTATTTTCGTACTCAGAGAAATTAATCGTGCATTTTTACATCCTATAGTATACTCAAAACAGTTGAAGTATATTTCAGGAGCTAGACTCTACGAATGAAGAAGGGGAGGATACGATGCCAGGGTTTACATCAACATATTGCATAAGGTGTAATAATGAGACAGTTCATGATATTTACATCAGCGAAGGCGGCTACCTTCACTCACTTTGTACCAATTGTGGTAAGGATTCCTCTTCAGGTTCAGAGGTGGGGAATATAAGTGGAGAGGCCTCCAAACAGTGCCTAAAATGTGGTAGGACAACGGAGCATTTACGCTATGTCAGTACGGGTGGATATATCCACTGGTTCTGTTGTTCCTGCGGCCATGATATCAGTAGCTCTGCTAAAGGACGATGACTTTTTTGTAGAGACCCTTCATAAGAATATTCATACATGCTGACAGCGATACGACCTGCTGTTCAAGAGAGGCAAAGAGTACTCGTAAGAGAGAAATCCCGGGATTGCAAACCTCCCGGGATTTCACATGCATATCCCCCTGATGGTTGCAGATGGTGATTACTGAATCAAGTTGCCTGGTATTTGAATAAGGTTGGATGCAGGCTTCGTTCCAGCGAAGTAGTCTGCGATAACCGTAACAAGGGTAGAGGCCATAGCGTCGAAATCCTGTTCGATGGTGGCGAGGAACGGCCCTTTCTTGGCAATCTCTCCCTTTGCAAAGTCTGTACCGTCGATACCTACAACCTTGACGGTCTTCACACCGGAAGCGTCGAGGGCCTGGGTTGTCCCAAAGGCAGGCTCATCCCAACCAGCCCAGATGCCCTGCATCGGAGTCTTGGCGGTAATCAAGTCTTCAGTGACTTTTCGAGCGTTGTCGACAGGACCCGGGACTTCAATATGTACTTTCTGGATCACTTTGATATCGGGGTAGCTTGCAAATACCTCCTGAGCTCCTACAGCACGAGCTCGCACCCCAGGGTGTGGGTCGTGGGTATACATGACGACGTTCCCTTTTTTGCCCATCGCCTGGGCCAGGACTTCTGCTGTCTGTCTGCCAAGATCGGCATTGTCGGAGGTGATATTCAGCAATACACCATCAACGAGCCCTGCATCCAAGCCGAAGACGGGGATGTTGGCTTGTTTTGCAGCATCAAGACCCTTGGTCATTTGGACTGGATCTCCCATTCCTAAGATGATGGCGTCCACTTTTTGGGCAACAGCATCCTCGATGCGGCTTACCAACAAACCGAAATCTCCAGCAGTATCGGAGATGGATACTCTCCAACCTTTCTTTTCAGCCTCAGCCTTGAACTGCTCGATTACATAGGCAGTGGTGGCATTAGCCATATACGGGGTTACCACTGCAACCCGTGTGGAACTCGACTTCTCACTTGTCCCTGCAGCCGTCAACAGTGAAATACTGCTGATCAGAACCACCAAAATGAGTACCAATGTTCGTTTCATGTGCACAATTCTCCTTTTTTTTACACAATATTTGCCATGTTGCAAAATTCATTTTTTAACGCGAGATACAAATTCTTGAACAGGGGGAAGGCCTTCATATGATATACGTGGGCTTCTTGATCTGGGTAGAACGTCTGTTCTGTCTGCATGAACACTTGCTGAAGGGAGAAAGAATCAAACCAACCCAGAGCTTTTCCCGCCAACACCAAATTGCCCCGTACCCCGGCGTTTGAAGCGTCGCGTATCTTTAAGACAGGAACACCCAAAATATCAGATAGGGTCTGGGTGAGCAACCGGTTCTCAGCTCCACCTCCGCTGGCGACCACACGAATTGATTGTCCGGCTGATGACTCTTTGAGCACTTCAAAAATCGTCGCCAACCCATAGGCAATTCCTTCAATGACACAGCGCAGCATATGCCCTTGAGCTGTGTCTCGGTTCAGACCGATAAACGCCCCACGCGCATACGGGTCGTTGAACGGCATGCGTTCTCCCTGCAGATACGGTAAGAAGAATACTCCACCTGAACCTACAGGGGCTTTCTCAGCAATCTCCTGCATCCGTGCATATTTATCATCGGTAATAGCAAAAGCTTCCAGAATCCAGGAAATATTACCTCCTGTGGTCCGCATTGCCCCAATCGTAATGGTCTGTTTTCCGTCAGGGTGGCACAGGTTGAATACTCCCTTAGCGGGATCGATCGGTGTAGGAAGCGTAGCAGCAACCCACCCCGAGGTTCCCAAGTAACAGGAGAATACGTTCTCATCCGCAGCCCCTACGCCGACTGTTGATGATGCTGCGTCTCCCGAGCCGTGTATGACCGGCAGTCCTTGCGCCAAACCCGTCGCCATAGCCGCTTGGGCTGTTACCGTGCCTGTCACGCTGATTTCTGTTTCCAAATGGGGGAGTTGGTCACTTGAAATTCCGACGTATTGAAGGATCTCTTCACTCCATGTCTTGGTTTCATAGGAGAGCAGGCCTGTAGTCGCCGCGTTGGTGAGATCGGTGACTTGTTTTCCGGTAAGCTTTAAGCAGAGATAGTCATGAGATCCCAGCAAGAAATGTACATCATCAAGAGAGCCTCTCTTTGCCAAGATATGCATAAGCTTGGGAGGCAGTGAGGCCGCATCGCTGCTGTTGCGGGTAATCTGCATAGCACGTTCAAGAGTGAACTGCTCCTTATACCGTTCAAACTCCTTTTGTGCGCGCGTATCTGAGTACAGGATGGCGTTGCCGATCAGTTGGTGCTTGGCGTCAAGAAGAATCAAATCCTGCATTTGGCCACTAAGAACAACGCCGGCAAGCTCTATCGAAGCGTTTCGGCTACGGAGCGTTCGTGCCGTGGTGCAGAAGGCGCTCCACCATAGCTCAGGATCTTGCTCGACGGTATTGCCTTCAGCGATCAAGGGATACTCACTTGTTGCACTGTCGATCAAGGTCCCGTCACTTGCAATGATCGAACTCTTCAGTGCAGTGGTTCCTGCATCTACAGAGAGCAAGTATTGCAATGTTGTTTCCCGGTTCAGATAGGGTGAGAACTGACCTAAATATTTTTTCACTTGTTGTGGTCCTTCCTTTGCAGATAGTACCAATCCGGTTCCAATGATGATCGCCTCAGCATCGGTCTCAGCTGCTTTTTTTGCATTTGCTGCAGTGCTGATGCCGAATCCCAAGGCAACAGGCAGGTTGGCATCCTTGGCGAGGGTGCGCAGTGTCTTGATTTTATCCCCAAGCTGTTCGTCTACCTTGAACGTTCCCCCGGTAGCTCCTTTCATCGATTGCAGGTAGAGAAATCCGGTAGTATCTCGTATGATGTTTCGCATTTCTGTTTCATCAGTTTCGTACCGTACGAAATTGATGGTGGCCACCGATGTCCCTGCAAGCAACCTTGCCAGTTTTTGGCGTTGTTCAAAAGGGATGTTGGGAATAAGTACACCCTCTGCAGCTTCTTCGATGAGCAAGTCTGCAAAGGCCTTGAGACCATACTGTTCTACCGTTTCATAGTAGAGCATGACTATCCCTATGAGACCTGCAGAACGAACAGCACGGATGGCCATTCTTATCACTTGATCCACTTGAGGATATTGTTGCTGCACCCTCAGCAAGGCGTCCTGTATGGCTTTCCCGTCAAGGTAAGGGTTTTCAACAGGAATCCCAATTTCCAGATAGCGCAACCCTGCTTGGGCACATGCCTTGAGAATGTGCATATATTCATCCTTGTTGGGATAGAGCGCTGGTAGATACCCAACAAGGGAGGGAGCCTGATCTTGCCTACGGAACATCGGAGCATAGTGTTGCATGGTCACCTCTGTCTCTTTTTGGCGATCGAAGAGAGTAGTACTGCAAAAATGATGATGGCGCCAGTAAGAATCGACTGCACGTACGTATTGATCCCAAGAATGTTCAAGCCGTTGCCCATCACCCCGATGATGAATACACCCAACAGGGTTCCCATGATGTTTGCCTCTCCTTCACGGAAGGACGTCATCCCCAAAAACACCGCGGCCGCTGCATTGAGCATGAAGGGACTGCCTGCCTGTGGGTGTGCTGAAAACAGCCTGCTGGTAAGTACAATTCCTCCCAAGGAAGCAAAAAACCCAGAGATTCCGAACGCTATGAGCCTGACCTCCCTTGTCCTGATACCTGATAGGAACGACGCTTCCTCGTTGCCTCCTATAGCATAGAGACGCCGGCCATAGGTGGTCTGTTCAAGCAGGATATACACGACAAAGACCGTGAACGCCATAATCAAAACGGATATGGGAAGAAACCCGATGATCCCTTGCCCCAATGCTCTAAAGTTCTCAGGCAGGGCAAAAATTGTCGTACCTTTGGAGATCAATAGCGCTATACCCCCATATGCAGTCATGGTTGCCAAGGTTCCCACAAAAGCGGAGAGTCCGCCAAAAGCAATGAGCACTCCATTGAGCAAACCAGCAGAAGTACCCAACAACAGAGCGATGAGAATGCTTGGTACGGTGCCGACTCCAGATTTCATCAACAATGCCGCGACGACCCCGACCAACGATGCAATCGCTCCTACAGAGAGGTCAAAATCACCAGTGATCATGACTACGGTAACCCCACTGGCGACGATTGCGAGTGTGGCGACTTGTTCGATGATATTTTTCAAGTTTCGTCCTGAGGGGAAGACATCGGGGCGAAGAGAGGAAAATATGATAAGGAGCAAGAAAAAGCCCATGAGGGTTCCCCACGTTTTTATGATGGCCAAGGCCTTTGTTTTGTTGTTTGTCTTCATGCGTTGGTTCTCCCATAACAGTAGTGCAGATAGCGTTCCTGATCGATTTCTTTGTTTGGCTGTATAGAGGTCATCGCTCCTTCCTTGATGAAAAGAATGCGATCTGAGAGGCCGAGTACCTCATTGAAGTCGGAGCTCACGATAAGAATTGCCGCGCCCTTGGCCGCCAAATCCCTGATGATGCTGTAGATTTCAAACCGAGCTCCTACATCGACACCCTTCGACGGCTCGTCAAGCATGAGGACCTTCGGCATGTTCATGATCGTCTTGGCAAATACCACCTTTTGTTGATTACCACCTGAGAGTGTTGTTACCTGTTGGGTGTACTCAGATGCTTTCAGATGCACGTTCTTTCCGGCCTCTTTTGCCCTCTGGCGTAGATAGGCATGCTTGAGCAGCCCAAAACGGGAAACCTCTGAGAGGGACATGAGGGTGATGTTCTCATTGATGGATCGGTTGAGCACGAGGCCGCTTTTTCGTCGTTCTTCGGGGACCAATACAACCCCTTGTTCAATCGCCTTTTTCGGTGAAGAGGGGCGGTAGGGCTTTCCTTCCAGGAAGATTGATCCATAGTCAATAGAGCGTACTCCGTAGAGGGTCTCGAGCAACTCGGTTCTTCCTGACCCAACCAAGCCCCCGATTCCCAAGATTTCTCCGCTATGTACCGTGAAGCTGATGTCATGTATGTAGGCGTTCTTGAGATGTTCTACCACAAACAGAGGCTTCCCGATGACCGTTTTGCTAGAGGGAAATGCTGATTCCAAAGACTTACCGATCATGGCGCTGATCAGGCTGTCCTTGGTCATGTCACGCGTATTGCTTCGCTTGACCACCTGTCCATCGCGCATGATTGTCACCCGGTCGGTGATGCGCAGTATGTCTTCTAGGTTGTGGGTTACATAGACCACGGTTTTGCCTTGGTTTTTCAAATTCTGTATAACAGCGAAGAGTTTTTCTTTCTCGATGTCCGTCAGTGCCGTCGCAGGCTCATCCATGAAGTAAATAGACCCCTTGACCGCAAAGGCCCGTGCTATTGCAACCATCGCCCTCTGTACGGCCGAGAGGTGAAGCACTGGTATTTCAAGGGGTACGTCAATTGCCAAGACGTCCAGGATCTCCTGTGCTTGCTGCTTGAGTTTTTTCCAGTCGACCAAGGGGCCAAATCGATGAGGATACCGGTGTCCTAGGAATATATTCTCCATTGCGTTGAAGTAATTGACCAAGTTGAGTTCTTGGTGAATGAAACACAGGCCGTGTTTGCTTGCATCCTTGCTGGAATTGATTGACGCAGGGGTGCTGTCAAACAGGAAGCTTCCTTCATCAGCCTTTACAATGCCTGCCAGTATCTTTATGAGGGTGGATTTTCCTGCACCATTCTCTCCGACAAGGCCGTGAACCTCTCCACTGTCGAAAGAAAGATCAACGTTTTTCAATGCCCGGACTCCGGGGTATTGCTTCGCTAGTCCCTCGATGCGCAATACTTCACGCCTGTCTTGTTTGCTCATACCAAGTCCTCCCACAAGTCGGGGTCTGAAAAGCTGTTTTCAGGCTCTGCTTTGCCGGCATTGTTGATGATGTACTTGAATACATTGGTCTTTCCCAATTTCCGGCTCGCCATAACGACATACGGTCCAGCAAGGTACGCCTCATCATAGAGGACTATTGCATCATCCAAGCTGATACTCACCCGTTGTGAGAAGAAAGCTGTTGCAGGTCCGCTCAACTTGAGAAACTCTTTTTCCTTGTCTTCCAGCAGGATGGGTGTCATGATCTCCTTGCCTTGTGTGACGAGCAACCCGGTTCGAGAGGTAAAATGCTGGTAGAGAGAATCCTCTGCCTTGTAACTGGCAAAGATGTCTTTATGTACGTGAGCTACGTAGGATCGTTGAAGAATAACAGGAGTGTCCTCAATGGTTCTCAGACGTGTCAGGCAAGAGTAACGATCCCCATCGTTGCGAAAGAGCTTATCCAGTCTTGCGTCCTCGATATCATGTTCGCAGGAAAGGACCGTATTGGAGATGGAACGTTTCTGATTGCCCATCTCATTTTGAAAACCCTGCAACCCTATTGAGTTTGCGTTGAAGCTGGTGGACCCAACAAAGGTGCCCACTCCGTGAATGATGTTCACGATTCCTTCCTGGGCAAGCTCTGCCAAAGCCCCTCTGATGGTCATTATCGAGGTGTTGAAAATGGAAGCGAGCTCTTTTTGGCTAGGAAGACACTGTCCTTGAGGAAACACACCCTGTCGAATTTTTGTCTTGATCGTTTGAGCAATCTCAAGATACCGTAGCTGTTTTCCCATCATAGTTTCTTAAACCTCTTATAGTCTTCTAGATGTCTATAACACTAGCATGGGAATACTCAGGCGTCAAGGAAAATGTTGAGACAGGTTGCAGTGGCTTTTGTCTGCTTTTCATCTGCCCTTGTTGTACAAGTTTTCTTGTTCTAAATAATCAAGGGCAATGACTGCGCTAATAATTTCATAAAACTGAAATAAAATTTCTAAATTGCGTTGACATATGGCAAATTGGTGGTATTATAATAATAAATAGAAATTATATTTCAGAATAAGGAAAAATATTTTCATAATGAGACACCAACCAACCATTGAAGAAAAAGATCCCTGTCAGAAACGCATCGAGCTGCTCTATGAAACATTATCAAATACCTCCAAACGTGTCGCAGATTTCATCCTGAGCAATCAACGAGATGCAATCTATATGACTGTCGCCCAGTTAGCGGAAAATGCAGCGGTCAGTGAAGCGAGCGTCGTACGGTTTTGCAGAAATCTACAGTACTCGAGCTTCAATGAATTTAAAATCAATCTTGCTTCTGAAATCGACCTCGGAGGACAGATGATCTTTGAGGATGTATCAGTAACTGATCATGAAGGAACAGTCCTTGATAAGGTTTTTTCGAGTGAAATACAAGCTCTTCAGGATACTTCCAAGGCGATAGATAGAAACGCTTTTATCAAGGCGGTCAATGCGATTGCTTTTTCAAATATGATTGAATTCTATGCTTGTGGGAACGCCAACCCTATAATTCAGGATGCTCATTACAGATTCCTACGAATAGGGCTCAACTCCCGAATCGGAATTGATTCGTATGATTCTTTGATTCACGCATCGATGCTACGAAAGGGGGATGTGGCAATTGCTGTCTCTCATTCAGGCAGCACGAAACATACAATCAAGATGCTCCAAGAGGCAAAGAAGAGCGGAGCACTAACCATCTGTATTACAGGCTTCGAAAAAAGCCCAATCACCCATGAGGCGGACATTAATTTGGTATCTACTTCAAATGAAACCATGTTTAGAAGTGTGGCGATGGCCTCAAGAATCGTTCAGATGGCCATCATGGATGCTCTTGTTGTAGCAGTGGCATTCAAACGATTCGAGCAGTCAAAAGTAGCTATTAATCAGTCAGACAAAATTCTTGCAGAAGATAAGATTTAATAAGAGCGCCTAAGTCAGTACTTGGAGAAAAGGATGAAGATAGCACTAGTAGGTGAACTGTGTGAAGACATCATCATGCACTGTCCTGTATCACATGAAGTTCTAGGAACGAAGATATGGGCTGAGGATATCACAATTGCAGCAGGTGGATCGGCTTCATATGCATGCCAGGCTCTCGATAAGATGGGTATTGCTACTAAGATATTCTCCTCACTCGGTGATGATGAATCGGCAGAAAGAATACTAAGACAGCTTATGTTACTTGAATCTGTGGATTGTTCCACAATCAGTATTAAGAAACACACGAAGACTACTAAAAGCATGATTGTCTGTAATGGATCGGAGAAGGATTTCATAGGTTGTTCTCCAATGATTGAGATAGAAATTCCTCATATTGAGGAGCTTTTGGGAATCGACCTGCTCTATATTGCAGGATACGCCCTGTATCCTGAGCTCTGGAACGAGCGGTTTTTACGATTACTTACTGAGGCAAGACAAAGAGGGATACTCATTGTGCTGGATTGCCAACTGCTACCTATCGCAGACATTGAGCTCTCAAAGCTTTGCCGGTTGCCTCAGATCCTTTCAGTCGTAGACCATGCTTTGTTTGCAAAGAAGGAGATGCTCAGTCTCTTGGGCACCATAGAGCCTGAGCAGGCGATAAAGCAGCTGAGCGGTCTCGGGTACGATAAGACAGCGATTTTCAAGAATGGCGCATTAGGGTGTACGGTTGCTGAGCGGGGTGTGTTGACCAACATACCTGTCTATCCAGTAGAGGTGTATGATGCTGTCGGCTCTGGAGATATTTTTGGTGCGGCCTATTGTTATGGTATTGGTAGAAAGTGGCATGCAACAGATTGTGCAAAGTTTGCAACAGTCTATGCCGCAAAAAGCCTTGGGAAATTTGAAAAGACCAAAAAGTATCCTCATGTGCAAGAGGTCATTGATTTAGTTAAGAGACAATGGAGGAAAAATAAGTGAAAAGACTGAAGATTTGTGTTATCGGAGCTGGTAGTACCTATTCTCCAGAGCTGATAGATGGCTTTCTCAACCGTCAGGACACCATGAGCGTTGCAGAGTTTGCTCTGATGGATATCAACATGGATAGGTTGAAGATAGTCGGAGGACTGATACAAAGGATGTGCTTATCCTTCGAAAAGCCCCCCCTCGTTACGTTGACGGACAATCTTATTGATGCTGTTCGTGATGCCGATTATGTGGTAACTCAGTTCAGAGTCGGATTGCTACCTGCAAGGGCGAAGGATGAAAGGATAGCCTTCAGGCATGGGTACATCGGACAGGAGACAACCGGTCCAGGAGGGTTTGCAAAGGCTCTGAGGACGATACCGGTAATTTTGGATGTAGCAGAGGCTATGAAACAATATGCCCCAAAAGCGACGCTGGTAAATTTCACCAATCCCTCCGGAATAATCACCGAGGCGGTCAGTCGCTATACCGATATCAGGGTTATTGGTCTCTGTAATGGTCCCATTACTACCTTCAAGCGTATAAATTCCACCTTTGGTTTGGATGAAGAGTCGGTATTTTACGACTATTTCGGGTTGAACCATCTTGGTTTCATCAAGGGTATCTATGTTCATGGGAATGATGTTACTGAAGAGTTGTTCGAGAAGATACTCAGCCATAAGGATTGTGATCATATGCTGGGATATGCCTTCAACAAGAGACAGGCGATGGCTATGAAAGTTCTGCCGGTGGGGTATCTCCAGTACTACTACCACCAGAAGGAAATCTACCAAAAGCTCTCAATCCAAGAGAAGACAAGAGGAGAGCTCCTGATCGACGTCGACCAACAGCTATTGAAGGATTACAGTAATCCTGATCTAAAGACCAAACCTCCAGGATTGGAGTTGAGAGGTGGTGCGTGGTACTCCGAAGCCGCGGTTGCCCTGATTAATTCTATGGAGACCAATGATGGAAAGACCCATGTAATCTGCACCGCTAACAATGGTTGCATCGAGGATCTCGAAGATGAAGCTGTAATCGAGGTGCCGGCAATCGTTTCCAAAGAGTATATCAGAACGTTGCATGTCGGCAAGATGCCCAAGGCGGTCACCGCACTGGTACAACATGTCAAGAGTTATGAGTCTCTTACCGTTGAAGCCGCCTGTCATAAGTCTGCAGATGAAGCTCTTCTTGCCCTGGTCAACCACCCGTTCATCAAATCGGTCAATGATGCAGAGCTGATACTGCAAGATATCATCAAGGAACATGCTACCTACATCAAGCTGAATTGAATAAGAGGAGAATGAAATGGCTGTCAAATTCTTAGAGGACATCGGACCAAAACTATATGATTCTGGAAGAGAGCAGTTGATCCAGGCGATAAAATCTGCTAGTGGCAGGGTGATTATCGGGGAGACTGTCTCGTTCAAACAATCGACCATAGATGGTGTCACAAACCTTGAGCTTTTGAAAAGTTGGGGCTGTGATATGGCGACTATCAACCACTATGATGTCAATTTTCCCTGTATTCCCGGTCTCGACTCTACTGAGGCGGGGGTTGAGCATTTCGGCAGGCTCTTCAATATCGATGGATCACAGGGCTGCCGACCTTCAACCTGTATATTGGAGGAGTCTTTCCAGAAAGCCTTCTGGCAGTTCGGTTTCGGGAGAACCATCGGTGAAGTGAAAAGACTGACTGGTATTCCTATCGGGATGACGCTTGAGCCTGTTGCTGATGACAGTGGATATCCCACTTCGAGGGTTGCCACAGAAGAGAACGCTGCCAAGGGTATTGCACAGGGTGCAAGCTATGTGACCATCATCAGGACTCCTTCGATGGATAGTACTGCCTTTGCCGGTTGTGTAGCCGAGGTACGGAAGGGTGTTGGAAACAGAGGCCTTGTCAAGGCTGGAAAAATGCCTTGGGGAGGGGTTTCTTTCAAGGAGCTCGCCGATTCATTCGTTACTACTACAGAGATTGAGCAGTTGGCACAAGCAGGGGCAGATGTAATTATTCTTCCCTCTCCTGGCACTGTTCCTGGGCTAACTATTGAATTGGTACGTAGTTGGGTTTCGACTGTACATGAGTGTGGGATTCTTGCAGAAACGACAATTGGGACATCTCAGGAGGGAGCTGACCCGGATGTAATCAGGCGTTTTGCAATAGACAGTAAAATGACAGGTGCCGATTTGTTCATGATCGGTGACAGTGTCTATGGGGGGTGTTGCGTCCCGGAAAACGTAATGGCCTTTGCAAGAGCAATAAAAGGACAGAGGCATATGCTTCGTAGGGCCGCAATTTCGGTACTACGTTGATAAATATTTCGAGCAAAAGGAGTCAACTATAAACAATGAAAAACTTCAATAATGTTTTTCAAGGCTCAAATGGAATACATCTCATCCTTGGTCAACAGTGCATGAAGAGTCCTTACGAGCTTGTTCATAGTTGCGACCATGG
>Ga0334886_1002082_pt1 | contig 20927 bp, 16 predicted proteins | sample GraSluR1_MG_9_FD_207232 | JGI IMG/M metagenome (GOLD analysis project Ga0334886, IMG submission 207232) | Sludge microbial communities from methane-producing bioreactor in Wageningen University, Netherlands - Granular Sludge_27_06-R1 | ecosystem: Engineered > Bioreactor > Anaerobic >... | reverse complement strand
AGATAAACTGATCTGAGAAAACGGGGGTAGGGTAATGAAAACCGGAAAGTATAATTATTCAAAACTATTTTTAATTGGTTTGGGATTCTTCAGTGTTAGCTTGATTTGGGCGCTTTATAATGCGTTTGTGCCTCTGCTACTCAATACCTTCGCTCTCAGCACCTTTGTGATTGGGTTTATCATGACAATTGACAATATTCTAGCTGTGATTTTGCAGCCATATATCGGTTTTTTGAGCGATGGCACCCGCTCTCGTATCGGGCGGAGAATGCCTTTTATCCTGATTGGTGCTCCTTTGGGCGCATTATTCTTTGCACTCATTCCAGTCGTGTATCAGACAAACCTTGCATGGCTTATGATCTGTATCATTCTGATGAACTTGGGAATGGCTTTCTTCCGCACGCCTGTAATTGCCTTAATGCCTGATATTACACCTTCGCCTTTACGCAGCAAAGCTAATGGCATTATCAATTTTATGGGTGGGTTGGGCGCTTTGATTGCCTATTTTGCCGGGGGGATCCTGTTCGAAGCGAATATCGGGTCTCCGTTTTATCTAGGTGGGGGGTTGCTCATACTCACTACCTTCATGCTTTTCGTTTTTGTGAATGAACCAAAATTATCGATCGTTGATATATCCAAAGGTTCGGATTATGGACAAACAAAGGGCTTTTCAGGCGCTTTGTCTGATCTATGGTCTTCTTTGCGTCATTTGGTGACTAAAAAAGAGAAGAATGAACTGTTTTTGTTGCTTTCCGTTTTTTTCTGGTTTTGTGGGTTCAATATAATCGAGACCTTCTTTACTTTGTGGGGAACGATCCATATTCAAGTTACCGAAGGTACCGCAGCCTTCGCATTAGGTCTTTTTTCCCTATCTTTCATGATTTTTGCCATACCCGCCGGGTTTATCGGTACATTTTTCGGGAGAAAACGAACCATTTTGGTAGGATTGGGTGTTTTGGTTGGAGTGCTCACTTTGATTGGTTTGATCCCAAATTTTGTGATCATTCAGGTTCTTTTGGTTGTCGGAGGTGTTGGATGGGCGTTAGTCAATATCAATTCCTTGCCCATGGTGGTGGATATGGTCGAAGAAGATAAGGCGGGAGGACATACTGGCTTGTATTACTTCTTCTCTATGTTTGCTTCCATTGCCGCCCCGCCTTTGGTTGGAAAGGTGATCGATATTTTGGGATATCCAATCCTAACATGGGCATCGGTAGTCTTTTTCGGTTTGGCGATTTGTACGATGAGCAGAGTCTATGCGGGCGAAGCAAGAACCGTAAAAATAACATGATGTGATGAATGGTAAGCAAGGTGTGCTATAAGAAAATGAAGGATTCCTCTACTGAACCTTTGTATATATATGGCGCCACTGGTATAAGAAAGGAGTTTCATTGATCCTCAGCGTCGTTTTTGTAATCATTGGAATTGTGCTCTTGATTCAGGGGGCGAATTGGCTTGTCAAAGGAGCCAGTGGATTGGCTCGTAGTTTTGGGGTTTCTCCCTTGTTCATTGGCTTGACTGTGGTTGCTTTCGGAACGAGCGCCCCCGAACTTGCTGTAAGTATTTCTGCGGCACTCAAAGGGATTGGTGGTATTGCTATATCCAATGTTGTCGGGAGCAATATAGCAAATGTTGCATTGGTGATCGGTTTTTCGGCACTTTTAATGCCAACGCAGGTGAATCATTCAACCGTGCGGAAAGAGATCCCATTCAATATCTTAGTGGGTGTCGCGCTTATGGCAATGCTATTGCGAAATTCCAATCCTTCACTAGATCGCATAGACGGTATTGTTTTAATTGTTCTGTTTGTAGTTTTTATGGAGTATACGTTTGAGATGGCAAAGAGAGACCGGCACGTATGGGTTCAGCAAGGAATAGATCAAAGGCGAAAAAAGGGGTCCTGGGGTAACCTTGGATTAACGGGGATTGGGCTGGTGGGAGTTGTTGTCGGAGGAGACTTCACAGTTCAACATGCGACAGAAATCGCCCGGATGATTGGGATGAGTGAAGCTTTTATTGGGTTAACCATGGTTGCTATCGGAACTTCATTGCCTGAGTTGGTGACTTCATTGGTTGCGGCAATCCAAAAGCAACCTGATTTAGCGATCGGGAATATCATCGGTTCGAATTTGTTTAACGTACTGATGGTTTTGGGATTAAGTTCTGCCATTCGACCCATTAGCATGAATGCAGAGAACTATGGGATCGACCTTGGTTATATGGTTGGGTTGACATGCGTCATTCTGATTGTATCCATATTCCGAAAGAACCGATTGGGAAGACTGACAGGGTTGAGTTTGTTGGCTTCATACGCTTGTTATCTTCTATTCATAACACAAAGAGGCTGAGGGAGGAGCGGATGGCAGAGAATCCAAAGAACCGGAAATTGTATATCATCGTCCTTTTTTTGATTGCGTTGGCCTTAATTATTGGCGATTCAATCATTCCCAAAGCTTTCCATGAGTTTTCCCAATCCAATGTTTCATGGTATTGGCTAATCCTATTGATCCTTTTTTCTTATTTGGTTAAGAATCTCAAAATCCGGTTTAAAGCAGAAAAACTAATCACCAACAGCTTGGCTATTTTTCCATTAATCATATGGATCGGACCTGTTTTTGGCAGCTTTGCCATTTCTATCCTATCAATCTTGTGGGTTCCTTCTTCCATAGGTTATAAGATTCCGCGAATCTACCGATATTTGCATCGGTTTGCAGTCTATTTTCTGATGTACTACATAGCACAGTGGGTCTTTTCCCGGCCGTATCAGTTCCATCAATTCGTGATTTTTATCCTAATTGCTGAACTCGTCAATTTCTGTTTGCTTCATATATTTTTGAATCTTGCCACGTACCGAAAAATTCGAATTACGAAAGATATCCTGATCACGAGCACCTATGAAATCCTTTTTCCATTGATTCTTGTTCCATTAAGCCAATCAATTGTTATTCTTTTGGATCGGGGCGATTCTCTCGCCTATGGCTTAACCTATATCTTTCCAGTAATGGTGTTCTTCTATTTTTTGACAACCCGATTTCATTCTCTGTATTGGATGATGCGCCAGGAGCAAACGAAACTAACCTGGTATAAAAATGGATTGGAAAATGTATTGCTTGGGTCCAATATGGTACGGTCCACGGAAGATGCCGATCAGATTCTGCAAAAGTGGATCCAACATTTGGCTAGATCTCTGAGGTTTAAAATTGCTCTGATTTCTTTGATTGATTATGATACAGGGATGATCAAACGAGTGGCTCATTATGGACTCACAGAAGAATCTTTCACGACACTTCGAGAAAGAACAGTGTATCTTAAGGATACAAAGGTTTTTTTCAGCAAAGAGTATTATTTTGGCGGAGGGTACTTTATACCAGCAGAATCGTTGGTGATCCAACAAATGGATGACCAACTGTTTTGGATCTCCTCTGAGAAAGAAGACACGAAAGATAAGAACTCATGGAATGTAGACGATCTGTTTATCATCCCCTTTTCTGATTCAGCCAATCAAATGATTGGATATATCTCATTGGATCTTCCTGTCAACGGGAAAAGACCGACAATCGAAGAAGCGGAAATGGCAAACCTCTTTGCAGAACAGATCGGAAAGATTGTCGAGGCTTCGAAAGAATATGGACGAATGGCGGAAAAGGCAAAAAAAGACCTGATGACTGGTCTGCACAATCATACCTATTTCTTCGAAATCTTGGAAGAAAGAATCAAAACCGCATCCATCGAAAACCCGCTTTCTCTGATCATGTTCGATATTGATAACTTCAAGATATTGAATGATACCTACGGTCACAAAAAAGGAGATAGCGTTTTGGTTCAAACGGCAAAAATCATTCAGAGTCAGCTTCCGGCAGGATCCTTTTGTTCCCGGTACGGGGGAGAAGAATTTGCGGTTTTGCTTTTTGGATGCGATAAAATGAAGTCGTTACAAATCGGAAATGCAATCTTATCTGCGATCCGAGAAAAGGAATGGGGAGGAATATCGGTAACCATAAGCGGAGGAGTTGCTACAGTGCCGGAAGATGGTCGAGATGCGTCATCTATTGTGAATGCTTCGGATAATGCTTTGTACTTTTCGAAACGCACCGGTAAGGACAAAATTATTCATGCGTAGCATAAAAGGAGGTAGCAGAACATGGATCTGAAGAAGTGGATTCGAGATATCCCTGATTTTCCTGTAAAAGGCGTCATCTTCAAAGATATTACGCCTCTGCTTAAAGACCCAGAAGCATTTCGGTTCTGTGTAGATCAAATGGTCGATTCTTTGTCTTCTGTATCTTTTCAAACGATCGTATCACCAGAAGCGCGGGGATTTATGTTTGCTTCAGCGATTTCCTATCTGATGAAAAAGAGTTTCATCCCTGTCCGGAAACCAGGAAAACTGCCTTATAAGACGCGAAGCGTCGGTTACTCGTTGGAGTATGGCAATGCAGAGCTTCATATTCATGAAGATGCCATCCAACAAGGAGAACGCGTGGTGGTTCTGGATGATGTTTTGGCTACTGGCGGAACAGTGAAAGCCATTGCTTCGATGGTCGAAGAAATGGGTGGAATCGTCGAAGGGGTTTTCTTCCTTGCAGAGTTGGACTTTCTGAATGGACGGGAGCGGCTCCAATCGTATCCGGTTCATTCCTTGATCCGGTATTCTTAAGCGAGGAGAGCGGTATGATCACCTTTGATTTTTCCCGCTTAATGGAAGGGCATGCTTTTAATGGAATCAACGAAAATGAGATCCCCATTGCCCAAAAGAGAATCGACCCGATTTTGAGGGAAGTATATCAGCAAAAGCCTGGATTTATCTCCATAATGGATGATTTGGCCTATGCGGAGACCCTGCGGCCGTGGATTAAAAAAGCCTGTCATTATGAATATGTGGTTGTGTTAGGCATTGGCGGTAGTGCGTTGGGTAATATCGCGCTTCATCTAGCGTTGCGATCGCCTGTTTGGAACCATCTCTCCATGGATAATCGGAGAGGATTTCCGAAAGTCATGTTTTGGGATAATATCGATCCCGATTGGATTGCAGCGCAGATGGATCTGGTCGATCCAAAGAAGACGTTGTTCAATGTGATTTCAAAATCAGGAAGCACTGCAGAGTCGATGGCTGCATTTCTTGTTGTGAAATCGATCCTTTTGGCTCGTGGATTGGATCCAAAAAAGCACATGCTTATCACGACAGATCCAAACAAAGGAACTCTTCGCAGCATTGTTAAAAAAGAAGGCATTCCGGATTTAAGCATCCCTTCCGAAGTCGGTGGTCGGTTCAGTGTATTGACTCCCGTGGGTCTCTTATCGGCCGCGATGACAGGGATCGATGTGATGAAGGTATTACGAGGCGCGCAGCAAGCTTGTCAGAAGTTAAAAAATCTTTCCTTGCTCGAAAACCCGGCTGCTATGATTGCTTTTTCCCATGAATCTTTTCTCAGAAAAGGGTTTTCGATCTCGGTCATGCTATCCTACTCCAACCGTTTATTCGGTCTCGCTGATTGGTATCGGCAAATCTGGGCGGAAAGCTTGGGAAAACGCATGAATCTTCGCGGAGAAGAGGTAAATATTGGCCAAACGCCGATCAAAGCCCTGGGTGCAACCGATCAGCACTCTCAAATCCAGCTGTATGTGGAAGGGCCGAGAGACAAAATCATTACTCTTTTATCCGTCGAGGACTTTGATCGAACGATTCATATTCCAAATCTCTATCCGGACGTAGAATCCCTTGCCTATTTAGGGGGAAAGACGATGAATGAGCTAATGGCATCGGAAAGGAAAGGAACCCAATTCGCTTTGACTCAGGCTCATGTGCCCAATATGTCCGTAACCTTTTCCCAAATCACCGAAGAAGATGTGGGATGCTTTTTCTTTGTGTATGAGCTTGCAACCGTTCTTATCGGATCTCTTCTGGAGATCAATCCTTATGACCAACCCGGAGTTGAGGCCGGTAAAGTTGCTGCCTATGCTTTGATGGGAAGACAAGGTTTTGAACAACAAGCCAAAGAAATCCAGAAATATGATCAAAAACCGGGTGGGATCACCATCCGAATGTAAAGGAGCATACGTTTGTCCAATCATCTTTTTATTGACCATGCAATTGTTACGGTTCGAGGAGGAAATGGAGGAAACGGATCCGTCAGTTTCCGAAGAGAGAAATATATCCCCAAAGGAGGACCAGATGGGGGAGACGGAGGAGACGGAGGGAATGTGCTTTTTGTCGCTCATTCTGATTATTCCACGCTAAGCGCTTTTCGCTATAAACGGCATTTTTTTGCCAAAAACGGCGCATCTGGAAAAGGAGGAAATTGTTCGGGGAAAGACGGAGAGGACTTGATAATCCCTGTTCCTTTAGGAACAATGATTGCCGATGCGCAAACCGGAAAAACCGTTGGAGATTTGATTCGCAATGGCCAACTCTGTTGTGTAGCTCGAGGGGGGAAAGGCGGAAGAGGAAACACCCACTTTAAAAGCTCCAAGATGAGAGCGCCCCGGATCGCAGAAAACGGAGTCCTTGGGGAAGAACGGCAACTTGCTTTAGAATTAAAACTCATTGCAGACATCGGTTTGGTCGGGTTTCCGAATGCGGGGAAATCGACGTTGATATCACGAATCAGCAACGCAAGACCCAAAATCGCGGACTATCCATTTACGACACTCACCCCCAATCTGGGTGTTGTGGAGTTGAGTGATCAGAGATCCTATGTGGTTGCCGATATTCCCGGGATTATCAGAGGCGCCAGTGATGGGGCTGGTTTAGGAATTCAGTTTCTGAAGCATATAGAACGAACACTTGTGATTGCTCATGTCGTGGATGGCTCGAATACCCATGAGGGTGATCCGATGGATCGATACCATGCGATCCGGAAGGAATTGGAGTTATTTAATCCCACTCTTGCGGCAAAAGAAGAATTGGTTATTCTCAACAAAATAGACTTAATCCCACCCGATCAACGGGCAGAACTACAGGACCAATTTGGTCAGATGGGAAAGGAAGCAATCATGATTTCTGCAGCAACGGGGGAAGGAATCAAAGCGCTTACAGAGCAGTTATGGAAGATAATCGAGCTGAATCGACGGAGTGTGGAGGAAAAGGAAAGCTATTACATAGAAGATTTAGAAGCGAAAAAATTGCATTTCCAACCAATCCAGGAAAAGATGCCCCACTCTCTATCGCTTTCATTGAAGAAGATTGAAGACGGTATTTGGGAACTCCATGGGGACGAGTTAGAGATCCTTTTGAGAAAGCTGAACCTAAATCATTACGATAGTTATCAAAGGTTGATGAAAATCATTCAAAGAAGCGGGTTAGACCGTCTCATGCAAGATTACTCTGTGAAAAATGGCGACACAGTGATCATTGGCGACTTTGAGTTTGAGTACATGGAAGACAAGCAAAAGGAGGGAAAGTGATGAGCGAGAAAGAAAAAGACTGCGGGTGTCATGAGGAAGAAATGAATCATGAACATTGTGAGTGTGACTACGGCATGCCTCTTTTGGGCGATCCGTTCCCCAAAATGAAGGTGCAGACAACCCATGGGGAGATGGAACTACCCAAAGCCTTTAAAGGGAAATGGTTCGTTTTGTTTAGCCACCCCGCCGATTTTACCCCTGTATGCACAACGGAGTTCATTGCCTTTCAGCAGAGATATGACAAATTTCGCGCCCTAAATTGCGAACTGATAGGCATGAGTGTGGACCAAGTGTTTGCCCACATCAAGTGGGAAGAGTGGATTCACGAGAAAATGGGGGTGGAGATCCAATTCCCAATCATTGCCGATACGGGCGCAGTGGCAGACCAATTGGGACTGATCCATCCTGGAAAAGGGACAAATACTGTCCGAGCTGTTTTTGTGGTGGATGAAAACGGTTTGATCCGAATTATCCTATATTACCCCCAAGAGCTTGGAAGAAACATGGATGAGATTCTTCGCGCAGTTGAAGCAATGCAGGTTTCGGATCAAAATAAGGTAGCCATGCCTGCAAATTGGCCCAACAACGAAATCCTCAAAGATCAAGTGATTATCCCGCCACCGAAAGACGTGAAAACAGCTAAAGAGAGGCTGCAAAAAGCTAAAGAAGGTCAATTTGAGTGCTACGATTGGTGGTTGTGTTACAAAAAACTGAAATAATCTGACTATTAGAAATCGGCATAGACGCCCGAGAGGCGTCTATGCATAGCTTTTGGGAGGGACTCTATGAATAAAGCGAAAATCCGAATGCGGATGAGCGCTCATGATGCGCACTATGCCGGAGGCTTGGTCGATGGATCCAAAATGCTTCAGCTCTTTGGAGATGTCGCCACAGAGCTTCTAATTCAGCATGATGGGGATGAAGGGTTGTTTAAAGCATACGATCTTGTTGAATTCATTCGTCCGGTTTTTTCAGGAGATTATATTGAAGCGGTCGGGGAGATTGTTGAAGTAGGCAGAACTTCTCGAAAAATGCGATTTGAAGCATATAAAGTCGTCTCCAACGCAAACATCGAAGGCCATGAAAGCGCCTGCGATGTGATCGACCCCCCTCAACTGGTTGCTCGTGCCAGTGGGACTTGTGTGGTTCCCAACCGGTATCAAAGAAAGAAAGGTGATCTAAGTGGCCTTTGATCGTTTGATTATCACGGTTGCCCTCTGTGGTGCTGAGGTTACTCGCGAAAAGACTCCGTACATCCCGATAACCCCCGAGGAATTGTCAGATGAAGCAAAAAACTGCGCCGAAGCGGGGGCTAGTATTGTCCATCTGCATGTTCGGGATTCGGAAGGCAAGCCCACTCAAGACCGGGACATTTTTTCTCAAACAGTAGGGTTGATCCGCCAAAAAGCGCCTGAGCTGGTTGTTCAGGTCTCTACAGGGGGAGCAGTTTGGATGGATGCGGAAACCCGCATTCAGAGTCTGGATTCCAATCCTGATATGGCTACGCTGACCACAGGAACGTCCAATTTTGGAAACGATGTATTCCTCAATCCTCCAAAAACAATCCTAACCTTTGCCCGAGAGATGGAACAACGCAAAATAATGCCAGAGTTTGAATGCTTTGACATGGGCCACCTTTCCTATGCATTATACCTTATTCAACGGAGGATTGTTCAAAGACCCCATTATCACTTTGATTTCGTTTTGGGAGTACCGGGAGCCATCGCAGCGAATGTTCCAAATTTGGTTCAAATGGCTCAATCCTTACCTCAACCGTGGAGTTGGACGGTAGCGGGGATTGGAAGAGCCCAATTTCCTTTAGCAGCTGTATCCATAGCAATGGGAGGCCATGTACGTGTCGGTATGGAAGATAACCTCTTTTTAGAAAAAGGCGTTTTGGCAAAATCGAACGCAGAGATGGTTGATAAAGCTGTACGGATTGCTCGGGAACTGGGTAGGCCCATTGCGAGCCCTTCACAAGTTCGAGATTACTTCCAAATCCAGTAGGTCGATCTCCATATGAAGTATTCCGTTGTCGATGGTCATTTGGATTTGCTTCTTTTTGTTAGTGATTATAGAAACAAGGGAGAAATAAATGTCATCCAGAAATATTTCCTCCCTTCGATTCAAGCGGGGAATGTCCGGTTGATTGTTGCTTCGATTTTTGTCGAAGATATATTTCTTCCCGAAATGGGTTTGCGAAAATCCCTCGATCAAATCAGCATGATGCTTGAAGAGCTTTCAGATACCGATGAGTTTGTTTTATGCAAAGATTGGTCAATGATCAGCGAAACTTTGGAGTCGGGGCGACTTGCCTTTTTGCTTTCGATGGAAGGCGCAGACGCTTTGGGAAATGATCCCCATCTTCTTCGGGTTTTTCATGAATTGGGAGTGCGGCTATTGGGGCTTACATGGAGTCGAAGGAACTATCTCGGTGATGGATCCTTTTATCGACCGGTTGTGGAAGGGAGAAAGGGCGGATTAACTCCCTTTGGTCTTCAGGTCGTACAGAAAGCCGGAGAATTGGGTATGATTCTGGATTGTTCTCATTTGAACGATGAGGGGTTTGAAGATTTGCTTCGTTTTTCGGATGGTCCGGTGATTGCTTCTCATTCTAATGCCCGCGCGGTAACTCCTTCTCTGAGAAACTTGACTGACGAGCAAATCAAGGCGCTTTCTTATCGGGATGGGGTGATCGGGGTCAATGCAGTCAATTTTTTCGTCGGAGCAAACGATGACGAAGCAACCCAAGATCAACTCCTCAACCATCTAGATCATATCGTGGATATTGGCGGTGTTGATCACGTGGGATTTGGATTTGATTTTTGTGGTGTGCTAAAAAACCAGCTTTCGTCAGAAACCCATAAATCCTTTCCGCGTCCTCATTTCGATGTGATCCCGGGATATGAAGCGATGCCACATCTATTGGATCAATTAGAGAAACGAGGGTATCAAGAAGATCAGATCAGAAAGATTAGTGGTGCTAACTGGTTGCGAGTCTTTCAAAGACTGTAAGGAATGAGCTCTTGTTGGGCAACGAAACGAGGGGGTGTGCGGTTTGGAAGTGAGCAAACATATCGGATGCATTTACAAGTCTTCAGCGGAACACCAACAGTTTGTCACGGCGTATTTGACCGAAGGGCTCAAGAACAATCAAAAAATCGTCTATATTGCCCATGACGTGCGCCCCGACGCGATTCGAGCTTACCTTCATGCATCAGGGCACGACACTCGAAAACTTACGGAATCCGGTCAGCTTAAGATCCTTACCGTTCAAGATGTATTTGTGAAAGAAGGAAAACTCACCCCTGAAACCATTGGAAAACTTCTGAAAAAAGAATCAAAAAAGGCCCGGACTGAAGGATATGCGCTTCTGCGATACTGTTTGGAAGTGTCTTCAATCCTTCAAAAACACTATGGAACCGACGAATACGAAGAATATCTGAGTGAACTGCATTCCTTTTTAGACTCCGATCCATCCTTGGTTCTCTTTCTCTATAATCATGTTCAAATTGAATCTTCAGCGATTTTCCATATTCTTCGGTCGCATCCCTTTCTGTATTTCCAGAACGAATGCAGCCAGAATCCGTTTTTTTTACACCAATCTGTTCTCATCAGCCAGAACCGGTCAGAAGAAACCTTGAATGTGTTCATGAATGTCCTCAAAGAATCAAAGGAACAAGAAAAGAAACGAAAAGAAAGAGACGCCTTCTTATCCCATTTCTTTTCTGCTTTGGATCATCCAGCCATTCTTGTAAATGGAGGCTATCGGGTATTGCAGGTAAATCAACGAGCCCAACAGCTGCTGGAATGCAATCAAGACGATGCTTATGGCAAACGATTTTGTGATTTGTTCGAAGATCCCCATACTCATCAATTATGCAATTCTCTTATTGAGAAGGAATTTCATTCTGAAACAGATTCTGTCATGTTTCGATGGGTTTCCGGTTCGGGAAAAGAGATTGAAGTTGCATGGAAAGTAACCCCTTTTCGTTCTTCTTGGGATGACCAAGGCCTTTTTCTTTGGGTCGGTACCGATCGGAGTCCGATACGTAAAGCGGAAAAAAGACAGCAAGAAGAGTATGAAGCGCTTACCAATCAGCATCAGAACACCTTGAAAGAAAAAGAAGGATTGCATCATAAAGAACTTGAAGCAATGGAACAGGAATTCCAAACTAGGATGTATGAAATGAGTCAGGAATACCAAGAAACCATAGACAAGCTTCATAAAGAACGAGAACAGGCGCAACAGAAAGAGCAAGAAACGCTTAAGGCGCGGGAAGAAACGATTCAATCTCTCCAAAATCAACTCATTTCAAACCAAAAATCTCTCGAATCTGTAGCGATCCGGAACGAAGAACGGCTTGGCGAAAAAGAAAGAGAATTGGATCAACTGCAAAGGATCGTAAACGGGATCAAACATCCCTTTAGTTTCTTTGAGCTGGATGGAGTTCTCGGTTATGCCAATACCGCTTTCTATACGTATCTTGAAGAGCATAAAGAGAGCCCAGACGCTTTTTTTCAAAAACAGGTCTTACTCAACAAAGAAGAAGCAAAGAGCCTTTCTATCGAACCCATAGAACCGGTTCGTTGGAACGGTCAGTGGATTCAATGGATATCTCAAGAAATCCCTGATTATGGATGGATCTGGGAAGGCGTATTTGTAACTTCATGGAACGACCGGATAGAAGATGCTGAACGCGCCCGGCAATGGAAAATGTGTGAAGACCAAGTTTTGCATGCATTGCAATTTGCTCGCTCTCTAAGCGATTTATCACGTCCTTTGGGGTTTTTGGCAAAAAAACTCGGTATCAGCAAAGCAAGTCTCTATCATCGCGCTACCCTTTTCGACCCGGAACTACTGGTTGCTGAGTGGGCATCCGAAAAAGATCTGCGGCATCTAGACCTGTTTGAAATGCGTCAACAGCATGTTGATGAAGATCATTCTCTAACGGAATTCAGAGGTTTCTTTTCGATCCCGCCGGGATCCATACCTCTTGAAGAAAAGGAGCAAATCCGGGCTGTTCTGACTCTTTTTCATATGCATGTGGTCCATCTCTTGAGAGAAAAAGAACTGGTTCATGCAAGAAGAAATATTATTCACAAGTTGAGCATCAACGAGCGGTTAATGGCTCATCTAAAAGCAGCCGGTATGCTTTTGGGGTTTCGAGGAGAAGAATTGGAGTTTGATACAGCAGAACAGGCCGGTTCAAGCATTATTCCAGCCATTGTCAAAGCTATGGCCGAAAAAGAGGAACTGCAAACTCGATTGGAAGATCGGAAAAAAGATCGGGAAAAGAACCGAAAGCGAAACCCGGAAAATGGAACGATCTCGTTTCTTCCTTCCTTTCCGATTCATTGGTATGATAACGATTTCTTTTTTTCCGATGTTATCAACCAGATTGCGCGAATTGCTTCTTTTGATGCCATTCGAATATGGCTAAGAGATGAGACTGATTCCTTCCGTGTTGTGGCGGAAAAAGGGATGGGTAAGAGTACTCTCGCCCATTCGCGCACCCTCGATTTCTCGGATCCTTTGATGGGACAGGTTTTCCAAGGCCTAGCGCCATACTCCCTTCAATCTCTTCATTCGGCTCACCAGTCTTATCCCTATTTGCAGGCATATTTTGGATTGGGGTTTTCCCAATACTCATCTTTTCCCATTAAGAATAACAGCGCTATCATCGGATGGGTAGAAGTATTCAACCGACATCCATGGGAAGATCCGATCCCCATTCTCTTTTTCTTTCAACAGATCGCGTATGATATAGGGCTACAAATGGCTATACAGAAGCATGAAAACCGATTCCACAAGACACGAATGAAACTGGAGCTTTGGGTGCAAGAAGGGATGGGAGGCATACTTCGATTAATGGAAGAAAAGGGTATAGAAAGCTTAGGACACTTATCTCGGGTCGAAGCTACCGTTCGGGACTTAGCTATTTCATTGGATTATCCTGCGTACCGAATGGATGCATTGATGGAGGGCGTTATGCTCCACGATGTGGGTATGCTTGCCATAGATGAAACCATTCCAAGAAAAAAAGAGCTCTTGAACCCGAGCGAGAGAACGGTCATGGAAACTCATGTGATTCGAGCGAAAGAGATCTTGGGCGGACTCAATCATCTGCCCGGTATGCTTGAGATCCCTACATACCACCACGAGCGATGGAATGGAAGCGGGTATCCAGAAGGAAGAATCAAAGAGGAGATTCCGCTGAGCGCTCGGATTTTCGCTGTAGCGGACGTATTTGATGCGTTATCTTCAGATCGCCCTTATAGAAAGGCTTGGACAAAGAAGGCGGTTCGGGAGTACTTGATGGAACAAAGAGCAATCTTGTTTGATCCGGATGTAATAGACGTGTTTCTCCGATCCAATCTAAGTATAAAGGAGCTGAACCGATGATGAAGGGAAAAAATTGGACTGTATGGGTGGTTTCAAAAGATGCGGACAATATCGGCTATCTTCAAATGTACCTTTCCGAATCAAAAGAGGCGTCGATGAATATTGTGCGTATTGATGATCCAAGCCCTAGTTTGACAGAAAAAATCCAAGAAAGACCCGACGTTGTTTTTGTCGATTTCGATAGCATGAGTGGCTCTTCTGCCCTTGTGATCTCATCCCTCAGCGAATCTGGATGGCCCATCATCGGGATTGTATCAAAGCAAACCCCCTCGGATCAACGGAAAACCTTGGAAGAGAAAATCCCCGTCCTTCTTGAAATGGAGCTGCTGAATCCTCAGTATTTGGTTTATGTTATTGATTCGCTTTTGGCGCAGAATGAGAAAGAATCGGCGCTCGAAGGCCTTGCGGAGGAAATTGAAGCATTCGTTTCTCTTTTTGAGGCGTTCCCTGAAGCCTTGCTGGTTATTGATGACAAGCGGTCGGTTTTGTATGCCAATAACATAGCGAAACATCTATTCGCTGAAATAGAAACCCATCAACTCCTTCCGTTTTCACTAGAAGACGGGGATGGATTCATTGAGTGGGAGGATCCCTCGACTGGAATGCTCTTAAAACGAGCAGTAAAAAAGCAACCGGTTCTTTGGAAGGGGCTTTCCTGCGATTTGATCATCTTGAACGAAACAGTTTCAGTTGATGAAGAGTGTAATGAGCCACAAAAGTATGCGAGTAGCCTTCAATCCGTCATCAATCGGTTGCCTTGCGGTATTGTAATTGCCAACAGCGCGCATGAAGTTCTTTTTATCAATCATTTAGCAACCCATATGCTGGGATTCACGCAAGATGAAGTTCTTGGCGCGCAGTGGGATCTTCCTTTTGATGAAGAAGATTTCCGCAAAAAAACGATTTCCCTGGATCAAACAGGTATGATTGTCGAGGTGCAAATCCAACAAATTTCATGGAAAGAGGAACAGGCATTCATGGTAATTATGAAGGATGCTGGGGATCAATTTGATCAAAAGAAAACGCTTCAGACGCAAGAAGCGATCCTTGCAATGATTTCTGCAACAGCGCATCGAATGAGAGTGACTCAGAACCTGACCGAAGAGGTTTTGCCAGGATTAGCGGATATTGCGAAAACGACGGGTGTTCATCACGCCTTGTTTATGCGTTTTGACAATCAGGGCCTGAATGTAAGTGAAATAATCGAATGGGTATGTGACAAGTACACAAGCATGAAGGAATTTTGGAAAAACTTACCGATCGAGCGGTTTCCTTGGTTGCGGTCAAAACTAATGTCAGAAACTTTTCCTTTCGAAATGCTTCCGCATCATATATCATCCGACGTGATAAACGATTTTGCTTTCATCGACAAAGAAAAGGTTACTTCGATCCTGTTCTATCCCGTTCGCACAAAAGAAAAACTTCTTGGTCTTCTTGCTTTTACCCAAATCGAGAAAGAAAAAGAGTGGAACGAACAAGAACGGAGGATGATTCAGATCTTTGGGAATCTGCTTTCGTCAAGTATTGAAAAAAAGGCGTTAGAAAAAGGATCGCTGGACAAGGAAAAGCAAAATCAAGCAAAATTGGATCACCTTCCCGATGGAGTAATTCTTGCAGAAGCGGTCGAAGGCGTTTCTTCTCTATCCATTCAATACATCAATCAAACATTATGCCAGCTTTTGGGGTATGATCGGCAAGAACTTCTTCAAATGACGATTCAAGATATCGAAGATCCAAAGCGTTGGGTTGAAAGCCATAAGTACATGGAAACATTAATGCAAAAGGGATCCCTGATCTTTGAAATGGGTTATTTACGGAATCATAATGAACTGATATCCATGGAAGTTCATGCAAAAACTTTTGCTACAGATCATAAAACGATGATTTTAATGGTGTTTCGCAGAAAAAAGGAGACGGACTCCCAAGAGTCCCGTTTGCAGATTCAGCTTCAGCGAATGAAGTCTTTGCGATCCATCGATACGATTGTCTCTTCCAGCCTTGATTTGCGAAGCGCTTTGAATCTGTATCTGGATCAGATCATTCATCAACTCCAATTTGATGCCGCTTCGATAGCCTTGATCGATACTGCCTCATATTCATTGGAGTATCATTGCGGAAAGGGATTCTCCAAAAAAAACCCCGTAGGTATGCGCCTCCGTTTGGGAGAAAGTTTTGCAGGGCGAGTGATTGTCGAAAATCGTCCCATTATGATTGCTCACATTCAGCATACCCAAAACCACGATCGATTTTCCCAGATTCTGCTGGAAGAAGGATTCTACTCATATTATGGGATCCCTCTCATTGCTCGAGGGGAAGTGAAAGGGGTACTGGAGATCATGCACCGATCGACAATGGAGATCAAACCAGAGATTGGAGACTTTTTGGAAGTGATGACTGCTCAGTTATCTGTTGCAATCGATAACTTGATTTTGATCCAGAGCCTTCAGCGATCCCAGGTGGAAGCCAGAATTCGTTTGGATCAAGCTATAGAGGGCTGGTCACGGTCCATTGAGCAAAGAATGAGAAAACCGATCGGGAGCACAATGGAACTAGCAACCAGGGTTACCGATATGGCAAGGGTAATGGGTATTCCAGAAAACCAAGCAATCTTGATTCGAAGAGGCGTTTTGCTGTTTGATTTAGGGATGGTGAGCGTAGGAGACAAGATACTGCACCGCAAAGAAGAATTGACAACCGATCAGTGGGACGTCATTCGGAACCATCCAGAATCTGCGCGCACTTTGATGTCTCATTTTCCCTATCTGAAAGAATTGATGGAGATCCCCGTTTACCATCATGAACGATGGGACGGAAAAGGATACCCCTACGGGTTGACGGGTGATCGAATCCCTCTTTCGGCAAGAATCTTCAAGGTTATGGATGTAGCGCAGGCCCTCGCTCAACCTCGAATCTATCGAGAAGCCTGGCGAGAAGAAGATATCGATACCTACCTGAAAGAGCAATCTGGGCATGAATTTGATCCGGATATTGTGGATTTATATTTTAAACATAAGTGAAAAAAACAGGGCTTTAAAGCCCTGTTTTTGGTGGAGCCGATGAGATTTGAACTCACGGCATCTACCATGCCATGGTAGCGCTCTCCCAGCTGAGCTACGGCCCCAACAACGGTGGTATTATACATGATTCTTTTGGTTTTTGCAAGTCTTTTCAATGGTTTTTTCATTTTTAGAATGGAGGGTATAGATGCACCCAATCGTCGGTTTGGTAACTAGTTTCCTCGCGCTGACTATCCCTCTGGTCTTGCTTGCGAGAATTTCGTTTCTCGGTAAAGGGGAGCGGAAGGATTCCCATTCTCTTTCTGTGATCATCCCAGCAAGAAATGAAGAAAAGAGAATTGTCCCTCTTTTGGAATCCTTACGCAGTCAATCTGTTCGGCCAAGTGAGGTTTGCGTGGTGGATGATTCTTCTACCGACCAAACAGCTGAGATCGTAAAGAAACACGGGTATCGGGTCGTCCAGTGTCCGATTTTACCGGAAGGGTGGACAGGAAAGTCGTGGGCATGTTGGAATGGAGTGCATTCGACAGAAGGAGAGCTTCTGCTATTTTTGGACGCTGATGTAACCCTGAAAAAGGATGCGTTGGAACGCCTTTTGTTCGAATACGAACGCACAGGCGGACTGATATCGGTCCAACCCTTTCATCTGATGAGCCGCTTTCATGAGTATTTTTCCGCTTTTTTCAATATGATCGTAATGATGTCCATGCGGTCTTTTTCTTTTTTTGGAAAATGGATACAACCCCTCGGGGCATTTGGTCCGGTGATCCTTTGTTCTCGCAAAGACTATCTAATAGTGGGTGGCCACGAAAGGATCCGGACATCCATTTTGGAAGATGTGGAGTTGGGTCAAGCCTTTATTGCGCAAAGAATTCCGGTTACTCCGAAAGGAGGAAGGGGGAGCATTTCATTCCGAATGTACCCCGAAGGGTTTCGGACCCTAACGGAGGGGTGGGGAAAAAACTTTGCAAGCGGGGCATCCAAAACAGATCTGGTTACTCTGGTATCAATGATTGTGATTATTACCGGATGGATCTCTATATTGATCGGATTTGCGCAGTTGCCTGTTCAGCCTTTTCACTGGGCGCATATCTACTATCCAGTCGCATATATATGTGCGGTGTTTGAATTGCGCTGGCTTTGGAGTAAGATCGGATCATTTGGGTATGTGAGTGCGATTCTGTTCCCCGTGCATTTACTTTTTTTTGTTGGGATCTTTTTTGTCTCAATGTTCTTTACGATGAAGAAGAAAAGAGTTCATTGGAAAGGAAGAACAGTCATAATCCACAAGGATGATCAAGAATGAGGATATGGGAACAAACTCTTTGGATCATGGCCTTTGATTCCCATCACGGTTGTGTTTTGGTGTCTTAAAATATTAGACATCTTATAGAAAGACGATTGTTAGATTTATGCTATCTTTCAATGGGGAAAAGATGGTAGAATCTATGAAAGGGCATTTCGGGTTCGGGCCTGGAGAGGAAAATGGCCAGACGGAAGCACCTTCTTTCCCAGAGGGTTCCAAATATAGAAACTACTCCGAAAGACAGAATGGATCTTGAAACACTCTTGGTTGAGGTCAATCGAGCAAAATGGGATCTTTTGTTTAATGCAGCTTGGGTATGTTGGATCCTGTTTGGGTATTATGGCCAAGCGTAAACTCCTTGCACCATTACTCAACGGTACAATCGGATTCGATTTATAAAAACCCTTGAAAGGAAAGCCTAAATGAGCAATCAGACAAAAAGCGAAAACCTGATCATCTTCGATGTTGGGGGAGTGATGTGTACGGGCACGGCTGTCGCACAAAAAATCGCTGATTTTTTGGAAATTCCGAAGGAGCGCTTCCTTTCCTTATCCCACCAGGCAGGCGACAATGAACTGCAAAAAGGGCTTATTGTATTGCATGAATACATCGACCGGCTCTCCAAATCCGCAAAAAAAAGGATACCCAATGACATTTGGACACGGTTTTTTAAAACAGATCGGATCCAAGAGAGTTATCATCTCGCGGGAAAAATGAAGAAGAAATATCGAATCGTTGCCGGAACGAATACCATCCAACCCCATTATGATATGCACATCCAACAAGGAGACTATGCTATTTTTGATGCTGTGTATGCTTCTCATCAGATCCACCATTCAAAACCCGACTCTTCTTTTTTCTCCCATATTCTCGAAAAGGAAGGGTACAGTACCAAAGAGGCGGTTTTTGTTGATGACACATCAGCAAATGTTTCTGCAGCTAAGGCATTGGGAATCCATGCCATTTTGTTCGAGGGAGCAAAGGCCCTCGAAAGAGAGTTGCGAATAGCCGGAATCTTGTAATGAAAAGGCACCTCATGAAAGGAGTGATACAAATGGCAAAAGGAACAAGGGCATTTTGGGTCATTGCGCTGTTGACTTTGGCACTGGTTTCGTTGGTTTCTGCCAACATCACCATCACATGGTGGATTAATCCATGGAGGATTGCGCCACCTGGATTCCCATCCGATCAAGCCCCAACCAGTGAAGATTATCCAAAGTGGGTTTCAGAAGAGTTTATGCGCTTGAATCCCGGAGTGAAGGTTGAGTATGTTGTGGTAGGGAATGCAGAATACTCTCAAAAAATGGCAGCGGCTATAGCCACGAGAACCCAGCCCGATTTTTTCAAAGGACCTGTGTGGGATAGCCGTTGGGTACGAGCCGGTCTCCTTGAGATGATCGATCCATATTTGACCGCGGAGGATTGGGAAGACTTTTATGATGCCATACTTGAAGAAGGGAAGATTGGAGACCACTATTACATCTGGCCTTGGAACTTCGGTACAAACGGAATGGGGACTTCCATGCTTCTATACACACCTCATTTCGAGGAAGCGGGTATCGATTGGAGGAAAATCGTAGAAGAAGGTTGGACCATGGAAGAATTCGTTGAAATATGTAAAAAGCTGACCTTTGATTCAACGGGAGATGGGGTCGTCGATCGATTTGCGCTGAGTTTTGGAGCGAAAGATACCCATAACCTGCTTAACTTCATCTATGCATTCGGAGGAGAGCTGACCAATGGGGATGAAACCGTCGTGACCTTCAATACACCTGAGGCGGTTGCTGGTTTGCAGTTCTTGATTGATTTGGTCAATGTTCATCGAGTTGCGCCTCGTGGGGTAGAAGCTATGGGGATTTATGACGTCATCGGAAATTTCCATGCGCATAACACCAGTATTGGATTTGGCGGTCCATACGAAATCGGACGGATCGACCGCTATCTGAAAGAAGGGCGGATTTCCGAAGAGTTTTTCCCTGTTGTCGCTCCTTTCCCGCATGTGGAAGGACGAGAAGCAGTAGCCTACACTACAGGAAGCGGGTTTATCATCTTCCGTCAGCCCGATCAAGCCAAACGGGATATGGTGTTTGAGTTCATTCGTTTTCTCACCAATCAGGAGAACCTTGCTTTGCTTGAGACTTTACAATATGTAACAGCTCGAGATTCCGTCAATCAAACGCTCTACTTGGACGATCCTTATATGAACGTACAAGTCCAGAGGTTCAGCGATATTATGGCTCATTATGGAAGACCGTTCTTTGGATCTCAAGAATTTCCATGGAGCCAGATTAATGATCACTTTATTGCTGCATTGGAAGGTGCTTTTTCAGGAACTAAGTCACCTCAAAGAGCTTTGGATGATTTTGTAAACGAGGCCAATCGGATTATCCAGCGCCTTCGGTAAATGGATTAAAAAAACTTGCTGTAGTAGGATTTTCTACTGCAGCAAGTTTTTCTGTTCAGTGGATCAAGCATAATCGTCTAGAAACGATCAGGGAGGGATGGATTTGGGTGTCTGGAAAACCGTTTGGAAGACAAGGTGGGGGTATTTGTTTCTCCTGCCTCATATTTCCTTGTTTGCAACATTTTTCCTAATCCCAGTCGCCTGGGGCGCGTATTTGAGCCTTTTTGACTATAATGTGTTCTCCCAAACCTTTGTGGGATTTGAGAATTACCAATATCTGTTTTCTGATTGGCTCTTTACGAAGGCGTTAGGAAATACCTTTCTCTATACATTTGGAGTAGTTCCTTTATGGTTGGGAAAGGCCCTTTTGGTGACTGTGTTGATTTACCC
>Ga0334886_1002071_pt1 | contig 21010 bp, 19 predicted proteins | sample GraSluR1_MG_9_FD_207232 | JGI IMG/M metagenome (GOLD analysis project Ga0334886, IMG submission 207232) | Sludge microbial communities from methane-producing bioreactor in Wageningen University, Netherlands - Granular Sludge_27_06-R1 | ecosystem: Engineered > Bioreactor > Anaerobic >... | reverse complement strand
GATGTGATCGTGCCGGTAGCAGCGTCTTGAACCCCCCTATTTTTCTCTGGTACCATGACAGAAGGCAAGGTTATCATCCGCGATCTGGTATCCGAGTGGGTGGCCGGGCTGCGGAGACAGGAACGAAGGGGTTACCCGAGATCCAATCAAGTCACTCACAGCCGTCGCCGGGGCGTCCACGCATAACTCATACCCAGTTGCTCAAATTTTGACTGTGAATCAGCCGCGCGGTATTTTTTTGGGTGGCGGGATGCATCGCATGTGGCATGTAAGGGGGGTAGCTCCCACAACCTGTATCTAATTCATCAATCTTAGCTAGCATGACAGGAAGAGCCTTTTTTAGAATCCAGATTGCACCGAATTTCCGGCATAGAACGGCGCATATCTCTCATGCATCCCCGTCCTGGTCTAGAAAACATGAAAGGGAAATTCTCTTGTCAGGATCCATTTCTCTTCATTATCCTGAATTCCCTGTATAGAACGGGCACTTCTTTTTCAGGCATTCCCTGTTCTGGTCAGAGAAGGTGCAGCGGAGGTTCTCCCCGCCTGGAAGGCTGACCCCGAACTCGGATCGAAGGAAGGCTACAGCGCACTTGAGGGCGAGAAAGGTATTCCTCTTGCAGCAGCGCGGGCCGCCGCGAATCGCGATATCTTTCAGGCTCTGTGCCGTCATCAGGTTGGAGAGCCTCCATTCCTGCCGGGAAAGGGGTGTCGCACCCGTGATGATGCTCACGAAGATGCCCGTCCCCACCGCCGCGACGCAGTCGCCGAAGAGGCCGCAGAATCCCCCTATGATATGCCCGGCCCGTTTGCGGGTGGTCTTTATCGCCTTCTCTTTTCACCCGGTTTCCTCTGTCTTGTTGTAATATGTCGAAAGGAGCACGGCAGGAACGAGGAAATGATGTTCTGGTCCATGCATTTTTACCGCGGGATTTTTCATCAGGGGCGATAGCCATTTCGAAGGGATCCACCTCCGTGCTCCGAATAGAGGAGAGCTCGATAATATTCTCGCCGCCGAGGCGGTGGCACCGTTCACAGACGCAATGGCCCCGTTCGCACCGCGTGGTGGTGGAAAAGAGCTCACCACAATACATGCAGCGGATCTCCTCGGGTCCGTCAAGGTACTCCAGGTCGCCTCCGCAGATCAAGCAGCCGGTTTGGTGGATAATCGGTACAGGATGGGAGAGGCGGGGGTAAGGATATCTGAAAATCAAAGATGTATTTATTTTAAAGAATTGAATTAATTATATGGATAAGATAATTATTTCTGAGATCCCTTCAGGAATATGGAATTTCCATCCTTATTTTTCATTGCCAATTGATAGATCGAATAAAACGGTTGCTGAATATTTGGAAGAAAAGAACATTTTTTGGAGATTTGGAGACGAAAAATCAGCCGATCTCAGGGTTTACAAAGAAGAAAATATTCGCAATGGATTATTGTCTTTTCGAAGAATCAAAAACGAATATCAGAAGAGATTTGAAGATATTCCCTATATTAATCTAAATGGAGAAGCGCAGGAAAATTCCAGAATATCATATTTATTGGCCAAACCGGAAAGAACGTTTTCTGTAGCCCCCGGGAATAAATTCAGAAGGTTATTTTTTCCGAGCATGTGGTCGAATCCAAATTTGGAGGGCTGGGATGAACGTCTTGACAGGATCTGCTGGATTGGAAGGCCGTTACCAGAAAGGATACAATTGGCAAAAAAAATTCATGAAATGGGAATTGGACTTGATATCTATAGCAAAGATCCCTGGCCCTTGCCGAATTGGAAAGGATTCGCAGAGAACGAAATTGCGACTTCAATGGACTATAAATATCGGATTGTGTATGAAAATAGCCTGAAGAACTTATATCATTCTGAAAAACTTTTTAATAGTGTTCGCAGTGGATGTGTTTCCTATTATATTGCGGATCCAGAATTAAAGTTACCTCATTTGGCTGAGGCGTATGTAAATTGTACGGACTATACTCTAATTAATCGAGAGGAGATTGCCTCCGACGTATTGAATAATGTACAAAAAGTTATGTTCACTGATTTGTGGGAGATCTACTCATTTAAACAATTTTTTGATAGGATAACTCAGATTTGTAACAATTCGCAACACTGAATAAATCTTAATAATATGGATATAGTTTGAATTATATAATGGAATAATAGATATTTAGGGTTTTTTTAGCCATTATTTCAGAAGTAAATTCTTTTGCTTTTTGAAGTCCGTCTAATTTCAGTTTAATTGACAATTTATCATCATCTAATAATCCACAGACACATTCTTTCAGGGAAGTCTGGTCATCAGGATTAAAGTATAATCCTGCACTCCCCGCAATTTCAGGAAATGAACTTGTATTACTTAATATCACGGGACATCCTTCAGAAAAAGCTTCAATGATAGGGATTCCAAATCCTTCATATTTTGATGGGAAAATAAAACATAGTGCTTTTCTATAGAATATTGGTAAAATCGCACTATTAGCCGGATAATGAAGTATTTTGTCCGAAATTTTTAACCCGGAAAACAATTCTATTTCTGCTTCACTGAATTTTGAGCTGCCAGCACATACGAAAAATAGATCTGCTCGCTCTTTAAGGATTGGAGAAATAGAATGAATTAAAAATGAAAAATTTTTATAACCTTCCCGATTCCCAACAAAAAGCAAGTATTTTTCGGGTATTGGTATTTTAGTGTTAATAGGTACTTCTCTCTTTTTTATTCCAATGTGGATAACCTCAATTTTATCTTCATCTAATGAATAAAATTTTAAAATATCTTTTTTTGTATTTTCGGAAATTGCAATAATTTTATCAGCTTCATATATCAACGTTTTTTTATTTTTTATCAATAATTTACCCAAAAAAGACTCATCCCCGAATATTTCTGGAATCATATCATAGACAGTTAGAACGAATGGTTTTTTTCCATTATATTTCAAAAAATAAGGATTAAAATACGTCGGGTGAAAGATATCGTATTCGTTTTTCAGCAATTTTTTGATTATGGCAGGATGATTAAAAAAATGAATCATCAGACCTTTTCTGGGAAATTTTATATCTTTACAAAATGCTTTTTGTTTAATAAAAGTAAGAGACTTTAAATGTTGATTATTTGAGTATTTGAGTCCCAACTCATAAGGGATATTATTCGAATGATAATAATCCATCAATTCGCAAAAGTATTTTGATATCCCTCCAAATTCCATAAAAGAAAAAATTTGGTCATCATATAGAATTTGCATGTTCACCTCTTTTAAACTTTATTCGATATTACTCAATATTTTTTATCTCTTCTTCTATTAGGATATTCACAATTTCAAAAAAATCACAATCATAATTCCATTTTAATTCATTTCTGGCTTTAGAATTATCACCATAAATATCTAGTATCTCTTTAGGCCTAAATAAATTGGAATCAATAAATAATTTCCTTTTATCTATATCCAGATAATTGAAAATATGGTAAATAAGATCACGTAATAGATAGGATTTTCCTGAACAAATTATATAGTCGTCTGGTTTTTCATTCTGCAACATTTTCCACATTGCTTCAACATAAAGTGGGCTATATCCGAAATCTCTTTTAACATCAATATTTCCTACAATAAGCCTGTCTTTCTGGCCATTTTTTATTTTAATAGCTTCGAGAATCACTTTCTTTATGAAATAACTATTATCCCGTAAATATGATTCATGATTAAAAAGAATTCCACAACATGCAAATATTCCATAATTATCTCGATAATTTTGAGTAATCCAATGTGCAGCGGCCTTTGAAATTCCATACGGGCTTACAGGATGCATCGCAGTATTTTCAGTTATTGGCAGTAAATTTACTGATCCATACATTTCACTTGAAGATGCCTGATAATATCTTATTTCTGTATTTTCAGTTCTAATAGCCTCTAAAATATTCAATACAGAAATAATGTTAAAATTAATTGTATCGGACGGGCTGATGAAAGACTGGGCAACCGAACTTTGAGCGGCCAGATTGTAAATTTCATCAGGAGAATATTTTCTCAACAATGAAACAATTTCCCTGTTATCAAGTAAATTACAGTTCTCATATGTGAGCATTTTATCAATGCCGAGATATTTCAAACGATATATCGAGGATTTATTACGAATCACTCCAACTATTTCATAATTTTTCTTCAATAATAATCTGCTAAGGTAGGCTCCATCCTGTCCTGTTATTCCTGTAATAACTGCCCGTTTCATTCAAATCCTCGATATAAATTAATCCCACTTCAATTTACAACAGTTTTCATTAACATCTCTTGGATTATTTTTGGGAAATAGGATGATATCAGCAATATCACTCTATGGAATAGGAATAATCTTGTTTTTATATTTTTTAAAATCTCCCTTGCTCTTTTAATATCTCCGACATAGAGGTTGCATGCTGCACGATACAGTTCCTTCCTGGCAATGTATTCAATTAGATATATCTCCATATAATCCGGAATTGTTTTATTTTCAAGAGCTCTTTTTGCAGTTTTAATAAATGGCTCCTGTTCCAGGGAAGGTTTATTACAGGCTCTATCTTCAGAATCCCAGTGGTATATCGCACCCCATTCCCAGCTGAATGCAATAGGATATGTAAGTGCTATTTTTCCCCAGAGATCCGCATCTTCACCCCACCATGCATCTTCAACAAACCCCCCCATCTCCAGAAAAATGCTTTTTGGAATACAGACTGCAGATGTCCAGACCGGGAATTCACCAAGAGCTGCGGAACGGAAGTAGTTGGGAATCAATCCTTCCCATGGCGAAGGGGGTATTGCGCGGTATTTTGCCCATCTTAAATGGCCGTTTTTTTCTTTAATCTTGTAAGACGTGGTATATGCTCCTGCTTTTGGATATTTTTTTTGTAATTCCATTATTTTTTCAAGGTGTCGTGGAAGCCATTCATCGTCTGCATCCAGAAATGCAATAAGATCAGAACTACAAGCATTGACAGCCTGGTTTCTCGCAGCCGATACGCCTTTTCCGATTTGCTGCATGAATTTTATCCGGCTATCCTCATGGTCCCTGACGATATCTGGACCATTGTCATGGGATCCGCCATCAATAACAATCACTTCAAAGTCCTGAAAATTCTGGGCGATGACAGAATCAAGAGCTCGTTCAATATATGGGCCCTTGTTCAATAGCGGGACTATTACTGATATTTGCGGCATGGAAATCATTTTTGAAATCGAGAATTTAGTCAGGGGGATGAAATTTTAGTTTAACATTCTAATTTTTATCTAGATAAACTAAAATTATTCTATCGCTGATGAACATATTAATTTTAACACCAGACTTTGCTCCAAGTATTGGAGGTGTCGAAATTGCTACAAAACTACTGATTGATGAGTTGAGCAGGCGAGGACATCATATTGTTGTTGTTACAACTGAAAGAAAAGGCGCTCAATCAGCAGAAACTGGTGACATAAAAATATTCAGGTTACGTGATTTTCCAATAAAACTTGATCCATGGAGGAGTTTTTTTTTCATCAAACAAAATCTCAAAACAATCTCAAGAATTATTCATGATGAAAAAATTGAATTGATCAATGTCGTTCATTTTGATAGGTCATATCCCTTCACTTATATTCTTAAGAAAAATTTTACTCTTCCCATTATTACAACCGTTCATGTAACCTGGTTTGCAGATCCAATCTATCGGAAATTTCGGTTTACAATTAAAGAACCCTTGAGAAGAATTTTACGGCTTTATCCTGGTATGTGGATGGATAAAAAATCAATTGTATCTGCGGATATGGTCATTACAATTTCCAGACACTTGGAAGACTCCATCAGGGCTTTTAGAAAGGACCGAATAATTACAATACCGAATGCAATCGATCTTTCGAAATTTAATCCCGGAGTGAGTCCGGCTAAAATTGAATGCGATGGGTATCGCATCTTATGTACAGGAAGATTATCACCAGAAAAGGGACAGATGTTCCTTATTGAGGCAATGAAAATTGTTGTATCCTCGATAAATGCACATCTTTTTTTACTTGGCTCCAGCAATGGGAATGAAATTGATAAATTACAAAAAATTGTATCGAAATATGGGTTGGAAAAGAGAGTCCATTTCATATCACCAATCCCATACGATGAAGTTCCATCATATTACAAGGCAATGGATTTGATAGTTCAACCGTCTTTATCGGAATCATTCGGGATTGCTATTCTTGAAAATATGGCTTTGGGAAATGTTGTAATTGCAAGTGAAGTGGGTGGGATTCCTGAATTAATTGAGGATGGAAAGACGGGGTTTCTAGTTCCTCCTGGGGATCCCATTCTTATGAGCGAAAAAATCGTCGAATTTTTACTGAATAAGATAAAATCATCTCAAATAAAAAATGATGCTATCAGAAAAAGTAAAGAATTCGATATCGCTAAGAATGTGGATCTTTTTGAAGACGTTTTAATTGAATGCAATCAAAAAGACAAGTAGGAATTTATTTCCTCAATATACGTATTCTGAATGTTTTTATGATTTTGTGACCTAATAAAAACTTGATTAGATATTGTAATGCCATTTTAGAGAACAGTAGGCTTGGATGAAATCTTATTGAATGATAAAATAAATTAATAGATTGTTTAGTTTGAAAATTGTTCCATAGTAAATGTGAAAAGAAAATCAATTGGGCATTTGACCACTCATCCCTTAATGCAGCAACATCGCCCTCGAGTTTGTGTCGTTCGGAAAATTTTGTAAATAATGATTTTGTGACTTCCAATAAATTTTCTGGATTCATTTTTGAAATGGGGCGTTCTTGGAGATAGCAATGAATCAATTCTAATTCCGGCTCACAAAATAGATTGCCTTTATACAATTCATACAGGTAATTAATAGGAGATACCGAATAAGAAATGTAATCTGAAATCTTTAATGTAACCAAGTTCCTAAGTAAATGTATATATGCAACAAATGATAACCTGCAATCTAAATCAAAAAATTGTAGATATTTATCGAAAAAATAAAATTCTTCTGCCAAAAAATAACCTTCTTTAGATCCAGTCTTTGAAGCTGAATATAACCGAAATTGTGCAAGTGGTTCAGATATATACTCAATTGGTGAGATAAGACTAATATGTAAAATTAAATCATAATCCATTGCATAATGATATTGCTCATTAAGTCCACCCAAAGAAATCCAGATTCTTCTAGTAAAAAAGGTTGCAGGTTGAGGAAGAAAATCATAATCTAAAATTTTTTCAATATGAAATTGACCTGATTTTATCAAAAATTGTTTTTTACTTTTTTCATCAATAATTTCAATATCTCCATAAAGCAGATCGATATCTGATCTAATCATGAATTTTTCTGCGATTTTAAACAAAGTCCCTGGTAAGTATACATCATCGGAATTTAACCATGCGACGATTTCACCGCTCGATTTTTTGAATCCCTTATTAATTGCTTCTGATTGGCCGTTATCTGGCTCAGAGCACCAGTACTTAATCCACTTTTGGTATTTTTTTATTATCTCGACGCTATTATCGGTACTACCCCCATCAATTATTATATATTCAATATTAGGATAATTCTGGAAGAGAACTGATCTGATTGTTTCTTCGAGAAATTGTGCCTGATTGTAGCTTGGTGTTATAATGCTTATTTTTGGCCAATTTTTTTCATGTTGTAACCTTTTGGCTCGATTAACATAATCCTCAGTCCATGGCCATCCAATTTTTCCTTCGGGAGGTAATGGAAAATCCATAATTACGATTCCTCAGATTTTTTTACTTTGAATCATTTGACAGAATTTCCTCATATAATTCAATATATCGTCTCGCCACCATTTTTGATTCGAAATTTTCAATCACTTTATTGCGAGCATTTTGGGAGAGTTCTTGTGAATTTTGATGATTTAAAACCCAATCGATGCCAACTGCAAGATTCTTTGCATCATAAGGTTTGGCAAGATAACCATTTTTTTTATGATCAATCATATCATTATTTCCTCCTATATCAAAGGCAACTACGGGTGTACCACAAGCTAGGCATTCCATTATAGAATTCGACAAATTTTCCTGTAAACTTGGGACTACAAGAGTATCAACTGCGGCATAAAGCATACAAAGTAAATAATCATTAGGTAGATGACCTATATAATGCGTAGGAAAACTAAATTCAACGGATTTTAGGGGTTGTTCTGAACCCAAAATTACAAGATTAATATACGAGGATTCAATGTTCTTCATTGCAGCAATGAATTCTGACAATCCCTTTCTTGGATCGTTTATTGCACCAATACCTCCAAAAAGCACTAATTTTTTATCCAAAGGCAAATTTAGTAAATTTCTTGCATTGCCTTTATCAAATGGCCTGAACTCATGTACGTCAATAGGATTTGGTATATTAACCACACGTGTGTTTCTTAATACAAAGCTATTCTTTGCACAATCTGTAAGCCAACGACTTAGACCTACAACGGTTAAAGAAGAGATATTTGAATATGTTTTTTCTTTCCGGCTAAATACTGAATAACTTAAATCATTTGTTTTATTTGAACCAAGAACAGGACATGCTCCACACTGATTAATATATTTTTCGCATTTACAATTATAATGACACCCTCCGGTAAAAGTCCACATATCATGTAATGACCATACAATCGGCTTGTTAATTTTTTTAAGATCTTCGATCCTGATCATACCGGAAGCGACCCAATGCAAATGAATCACATCGGCGTCAATTGAATTGATTTTTTCCGCTATAGTGCTAAATGGTACCCATGCAGTTGAAAACAGTGCCTTATTCTTATAGAATATAAGAGGAAGTTTATCCAATATTGGGCGAAATTTATACAAAAAATTTTGTATTTGAATAACATGAGGGTCATTGCTACTCTTGAATTGAACAAGCATATATGAGTCCACACCAACTGACTTTAGGGACTGATGAAGTCTATATGCTGCACGAGCGGCACCACCTGATATATCAAATGTATTCACAATCAGAATCTTCATTTTAATGATTTTCACTTTTTTAATATTTTTAATAGTTTATTTATCACCTTGATACGATAAGATCTTTTTTGATAAAATTTTGTAAATTCAATCATTATTTTCTCGTTTATTTGAATATTTTTTATAAAATTGCATCTTCTTTTAGCTTTTAACAAATCATTTTTAAGAACATCCAATACATCGCCATGTGTTCCCGTTCCATCAAGCCCTATATTTGTCACATAGGAGTACCGCGGCCATATTGAATACATCTCATTCTTGTAATGTGCATAACTGAATCTTATAGACCAAGAATCGATCTTTCCCTCCACCTGTAACCGAAGCATATCCGTAAGATCTTCTCCACCTCGATTGAAAAGTTGTATATCTTCGGGATTCTTGATGAATAAGGGGAAATCCTTTAATTCCCAGTCGATAAGATTCCAACGATCCTTCCAGGTGCCCCAGCCCCATGATGAATTTCGAAAATTTAAGAAAATATCCTCACTAAAGTTTTTCGGGAATTTCATAATTGATGGAGGAAAATTATATCCGCTTATAGACATGATTTTAGGATTGTCCTGATAGAAATCCAATCCCTCGTTCATGTATCTTAAAAAATAGGGGCTTGTCACGAGATCATCTTCAAGCACGATAACACTGCCATATTCAGTGATTGTATTAGTTACTCCATTGATAATTGAATTTGCCAGCCCCCAATTTTTTTCACGTTCAATGATGGTGACATGATTGAAACCTTCTATGGTTTTTATGTACTCACGTACCTCGGCGACATTTTCTATCGCCTTATCATTTTTAGGACCATCGCTGTAGATATAAAGCTCACTCTTGGATGCCAGTTCATTTCTTTTTAGTGCCTCAACTGTCTGCTGCGTATGCCTGGGTCGGTTATAGACAAAGAGGATGATAGGGGCAGGTTCATTTTTTTTCATTTAAATTCCTTATTCATAATTTCAATTGTGAAAAAACTGAAAATATACTAAATTTTATTATATTTGATCGTATAGATCTAATTGTTCTTTTTCTCATTAAGCATTTCTCTTACCCACATCTCAAGAACCAATGCCTTAAATGAAGGGGACATTATAGCCCCTTTTGGATAGAGGCCTTTAGATAAGATTATTGCGCTTTTTCTATTTAACACATTATTTTGGACCAATATCCCATCCTTAAGGATAGGACCATATGTCTCAAAAAGAGCGCGATGCCAATCTTTTACCGGAGGTGTGAATCCACTTTTTGGCCGATTTAGTACTGATCGTGGGAGTATGTCCTTTAATGCCATTTTGAACCATGTTTTTGGTGCAAACATGTGGTCGGGACTGCTTTTCCGTAGTCCCATTACCACTTCAATAAGGCGATAATCCAAAAGAGGCAGTCTGAGTTCTACTGAAGAGGCCATACTGAGCCGATCTCCCTGTGCAATCCCGTTTTCAAGTAAATAGGTATGTACAATTAAGCGCGAAATTTGGATATCGACACGTTTCCATGGTTGTGGGATGGTAAAAATATCATATGGCGTATTTTTATTGATTTTATTGAAAAATTCGGAGCTATAAAGGTTCCTTGCACTTTTTCCTGCGATTTGAAAATCCGGGGTTTTGTCCATGAATACTAATTGATCAGGTGGGCTTTGTTTATCTCGCTTATAGGCCTTCCATGAGGGGATGATACCTGCAAGAGAAAAACTCCATTTGAGGAGTTCATGTATATTCTCGCCTTTAGGACTGGTTGGTCTAAAATAAGCAACTTTATTTCCTTGAGTGAGAAGGTGATATTTTCGAATAGATTCCTCTACTGCTTGTTGTACCCATTGATACCCCCAAAAAAGTTCATCACCACCATGCCCCTGTAACATGACAGGCACTCCATTTTCGCGGGCAAGTTTCATTACTGCATAATAGCCGTACCCAGAGATATCAGCAATCGGATCATCACGATAGAAGTTCATTCGAGGAAAATCTTGAATCAAATCCTCTGTTTTTAATTCAATTTCATGGAAAGGCATGCCCAGATAATCGGCAAGTTGATAGGCCTCTTTCCGCTCATCACATGGAGGTCTTTCAGGGTAACCTATACAAAAGGCGTGCATTATCTCAGGATATTCCTTTATGGCAAGTGCGGCAATTGCCCCCGAATCTAAGCCGCCACTTAATGCCACCCCAACTGGCACATCTGACCGGATAATTAGCTTGCTGATTTCCTCAAGTTCATTTTTAATGAGCGTATCAGGATTACCCGTGAGTGCCGGAGCATCCTCCATCTTCCAGTAAGATTTTTTTGTTTTCTCCCATTTTTTCACATCAATACTACAAATATGACCCGCAGGTAATTTTCTCACACCTTTGATGGGTGTTTTAGGTTCAGGAACGTATTGATAGTAAAAATATAGATAAACTGATTCTGGATCAAAAATAAATGGAATTCTCCCGCATTGAATTATCGCCTTTAATTCAGAAGCGAAAAAAAGCTCGTTTTCGGTTTCAAAGAGATATAATGGTTTTTCACCAATTCTATCTCTTGCCAATACCAAGTGAGATTTTTCTCTGTCCCATAGTGCAAAAGCGAACATCCCGCGAAGATACTGAACGCATTGGGTCCCATATTCTTCATAAAGATGCAATATTACTTCACAATCGCTCCCTGAAGAAAATACGTGGCCTTTAAGCTCCAGTTCCTGTCGCAATTCGATGTAGTTATATATTTCACCATTTGCGACAAGAATTAATGATTCATTTTCGTTAAAGAGAGGTTGCCATCCGCCCGTAAGATCGATAATGCTTAGACGGCGCATTGCGAGTATAATGTGATCATCGGAAAATTTACCTTCCCCATCAGGTCCCCGATGGATCATGGCATTTTGCATTTTAATTGCCGGAGTTACATCAAAATGAGCATATCTACTGACAATACCGCAAATGCCACACATTCATTAATACAATTATTTTTTGAATATATATTATCAATCCATGGCGATTACATATTCATTAAAACCTGAATGCTGTTGCCCAACTTTGCAATCAGTCTCAATGAGTGCTCATAAAGATAATTTTGATAAAATGGATACTTATGTCGATCCCTGAGACATAGACCAAAGGTAACATCAAACAATAAATAAAATACAGATATTATGCCACTCAAAAGAGCTCTGAATTTCGATGCATTTTGCTGAGATGATGTTGCAAATATCTTTGCGCTAAATATTCCATCCTTGAATTTATTTTTTATGTTCCAAGCTAAATTCATTTTTTGAGCCGGGACCAGATGGTATACAAATAGGTCCGGATTATATAGTATAGAATATTCTGGTTTTCTCTCTCGAATAGTGAGTAAAAGAGCCGTCTCTTCGCCATATCCAATTGTTTTTCCTTTCATTCCCAGATTGGGATCAAACCCTCCCATTTCCTCCAGAATGGAGCAGCGAAAGAACATATTTGCACCATCAAGAAATTCATTAGAATATAGTTCACGGAATTCAGCACACTGGACATGTGAACCATATTCATCTTTGAACCATTTGGGTTTGTCAGAAAGATAAAATGCAAAGTATGGACCTCCAAAAACATCGGGCGAATATTTTTCAATGGTATTTTTTGCCACTGTCAACCAATCCGCGGGAATTTTGCAATCATCATCAGTATATGCAACATATTCCCCTTTTGCCTCTTTACAGCCCCGATTTCGTGCGTGGGAGAGGCCTTGGTTGGGTTCGAGGATGTATCGAATTGAAGCGTCCAGATTGTTCTTTATAGATTTTTCAACGATTTCTTTGGTATTATCAGATGAATTATTATCCACGACTATAATTTCAAATATATCTTTTGAAAGTGATTGATTAATTACTGTCTCCAGAGCTTTCGATAGCAGATTGCAGCGATTGTAGGTACAAATAACAACAGATATTTTTATTGTCAATTATTATCACTCGCATTAATTATTTTTTCATAATATCTTACCAATTGTCCTATTCTGTCTTCATTTCGTATTGTATCAATATGATTAAATATCTTATTTTCCATCATTTTTCTCTCTTCTAAACTCAAATTTAATAGTTTGTTGATTGATTCAACAAAACCAGAAATTGATTCATTCTCTACAAGATACCCTGTTTCGCCATCGATTATCATTTCCTCTAAACTTGAATTGTACGTTCCAATGACTGGTATGCCGAGAGATTGTGCTTCCAAGCACGCATTAGGATAATTATCAACCCTCGATGGCATTATTACACCGATCGAGTGGGAAATGATGGGAAATAGGCTAGTTTTTGGAAGAGATGCGGAATAATGAATTCGATCTTTATATTGTTTGCAATTTGATGAAATGAAATCAAATACTTTGTTCCCATCTGGCATTCCATCGTCTCTTCCGATGAATACTATATTTAATTCTGGGTGTTGTTCAAAAATTTTTGGAATTATGTATGCAAAAAGATCAACTCCTTTTATTTTGCTTAATTGACCAAAATATAATAGATATTTTTTATTCTCAAAATGATGTTGGTAAAATCTTAGGTCGTATTCGTGTTCACTAATATTGGCGTCAATTGGAGTACGAATGATATCGATATCAATTCCATGCTTTTTTTTATATAAATCTGAGGTAAATCGGCTCGGTGCGAAGACTGCATCAGCATTTTTTACTTGATATAATTCAAGCCAATCCAGCAAACGTTCTTTAATACTAGTTTTTCTTCCATACGCCGATCTGTATGATGGAGAATAGCTGGAAATTCTACATACGATAGGAACTTTTAAATTGCGTACCAAGGAAAATCCAAGCGCTGAATAGCTTGGAACTTGTATTATGCTAAAGGGCTCCTTTTTATGGATTTTCCATATTTCCTGTTTTATCCGATTCGAATTTTGTATCACATATAACGCCGGAAAAAAAATTTGCAGATATGGTAATTTTTTATATAATTCTGGCGGGTTTTTTTTATTTATTTCAAAGATCTGAACTCCGTTATCGACCCAGCTATTGTCCCTGTTTGAAAGGACAAAAATCGATACTCGATATCCTCTACGAACAAGAGAATATCCAGTTTTTTTAAGGTAATTTGCAAGCCCTCCTTCAGGTTTTTGATTACTTGCGTATTCAGGCGTTACAAATCCGATATGCATCTTTTAAATTCCCTCTCAATTTTTCGAAATACTTGCTATGAAATCTTCAACCTGTGCTTCTTCTGGCCACATATGACCTTCTTTCCATTCGAGATTGGGATTCCAATGACCTGGGCAGCAATGGACCATCCAGTCGACAAACGTATAACTCAATTCTATTAATACTGGTTTTGAATCTTTATTGAGGAAATCATATGCCATACATTGAAAATTTCCTTTATTAGAAATATTAAATGCCAATTCAATACATTCTTGATCAATTAATTCAGGATTAGTATCAAAATTTCCACTACCTGAAGCACGAAAATCATTTGGTCGGTTCATGCGTCGATAACCAAATGCTCTTTCACCAATAACAGTTATTCGAGTATCAAATTGATTATTTTGAAGAAATTCTTGGAAATATACATAACCATATTCTGGTTTCCACCAAGTCGGATGGAGAGGTGGATAGGTTGAGGCGAATAAATATCTCATCGAATCTGGTATTCTTGAAAATAAAGTCTTTACTTGTGATACCGATTTTGGAATTCCTTTTGATTTTCTAAATTCGTTCATAGTATATGGGAAAATGCCGTTTTTAAATGCCTTATTAATTAGATCAATTGCTTCATTATAAGATTTTATCATGATCACGTTTGAAGATCCAGCTCCAGATGATAACTTAGATATTAATGGGTATTGTGCACTTTCTGCCCATTTTAGGGCTGATACCCTATCCCAAAAAAGCCATGTCTGTGGTATAGGAACATCTAATGCTCTTAAAAGGTAGTATTGAGATATCTTCTCATCATAATGCCATGATGTATCACTATTTGGATAGACAGGAATATTGAGATATTTTTCAATAGAATATAGAATAACTTTTGCTGATTGTTTGTGCGATGGATTGTGGAGCCATCTCCACATTATTCCATCGCATTGCTTTGATTGTTCTAATGCATCTTCTGCAAATAAATCAACTTCCTGAAATTGGTGCCCTCTTTCTTCTATGTATTCTTTCCACTTTTCAGAATAACTTTCGTTGCCTGTTCTATCTTCTTGAAGTCCGATGACGATTTTATCATCCAAGATTCATTCCCCATTATTTCAATAATTTTCTCGAATTTTAACTATGTATGCTCTTTGTATATCGGGTTCTCAGCTAAAGCGATAATTGGTGACAAGTTATCGGTAATTTTTATTGGGACGATTTCTGGAATATATTCATTTTTCATCGAATATAATTTTACATTTCGATAAAAAGTCCTTAAAACCCAATAAAATTCTCCTGGAGTCCATTCGCGAACGTGCTGATAATATTTTGGCGGACTTGCGACAGCACTTTCGGCATTTCTATTCTTATTTGGTGTTGAAAGTATACATTTTTGGGCTAAATTTTTACAATATTCAAGAAAAGTTGGGTAGTCTGATATATGTTCAATAACGTCAATTGCGACAACAAGATCAAATGAATCTTCGCCAGATTTTACAGAATGATTTATATATTCAATATTGGGTCTTGATCTGTGTTTTTTTGCCCACTCTATTGCTTCATTGTCTAAATCTGAACAAATAATTTTAATTTTTGGATCTGTTGCAGCTTCATATGCGAAGCAGCCAGTACCTCCACCTATTTCGACAATTTTCTTTGAAGAGCCAATCAATTTTGTGACAGCCCAATTCAAAGCAACCATATTTGGCCATTCAAAAAAGTTACTTTGTTCCAGCCGTTTTTTCTTTTCATTGAAGTTTACTGGACCAATCTCTTCATTTTCCATATAGGGAATTCCATTTTCTATGTTTTTCTGATTAAAATTATCATATTTTGGCATCAATTTTTTTATTTCAATATTATATCCTCTTGGATTTAAAATCGAATTTAGTTTTTTATTAGTTGATATTATGGAAATTTTTGGGATAAATTTATTAGAATTGTTAAAATGATATATTGGAGTAAATAATTCACCCTTCATCTTCTTACATACATATGGCCATATAGTATTTATTAAAAATTCAAATTGCTTTTCATCAGAGTAATCTCGTTTTACTCTTTCAAATCCCCGTGCAGCAATTTCTCTACGCTCCTTGTCGTGGGTAAGATAATATTGTGTCAAATTTATGCATTCTTCTATTGTGTCGAATCCAATAATTTCGTAATCTAACCTGAAGATATTTCCAAGACGTGATTTATTATCGCATATTTCCAGAATACCATTTGCAGGGAGAGTAAATGTCCTTAAGTTGACTGGCCCAACAGAATTGTGTATATTCCAACCAATTTTTGTGTTCGTGTATAATGGGATTTTTTCCTCTTTTGGTAAGAATCCGTCATCCCACCCTTTGCCACGCATAATTGCTTGCGGGAAAGCATTTTTAAGCAATTTTAATCTTTCTTTTCGCCAAATACTTTGCCGCTCTCCGAGAAAAACAATATCATTTGTTCTATTTCCTTCCAAAATCTTTTCAACTGTTAGATTATTATCATATTCATTGCCGATATTGCATAATGGGATATAATCGCAACGATCTATTCCCCAGCTTTGATACAATGGTATACAAGCTGCATTGCCTGTAAAAGAAAAGTCGAAATATTTTGCTACTGGTTCTGAAAGTGAATGGGAAGATTCAGGATCATCAAAACAAATATACACATTAAATGTATTAAAGTCCCTTAACCATTGGGGATGAATATTTGCACCATTAAAATTGATAAGAACATCACAATCCTCAGTTTTTTCAAGTAATTTATTGTATATTTTTTTTACTTTTTTGTCTTTCTTTCTCCACAATTTATCAAGTCTATAAAAGTCATACCTCGGCCCAGGAGGATCGGGAACCGCACAAAATGGTTCCACGTTATAACCAATTTTTTGATATCTTTTTACAATATTTTCATGCCATTCAATCGCATTATCTGACCATCCCTGATGGACAAACAGATATTTCAAGTCTTTTTGCTTCATTTTAATCATCAATTTGAATTATGCCTTCACCTGGTATATTCCAACCCACGAATCTTTAACGTGCAATATGTGATTATTCAGGATTTCGTTTTCATATAATTGCTCAATACCCAAACAAACAGACATTATCCAAGGGGAATTTGACCAAAGATCCAAGTTAAAATCATGCCACAGGATGAATGAACCCTCTTCCATATTTTGTAAGATTTTTTTAGTATCATTATATACAAAATCAGTATCATGGCAGCCATCAATAAATGCAAAGTCAATATTTCCAATATCGGGTTCCCACTTCACAGTATTTTCAAAAATTTGATAAATATTAGTTAACTTTTTATCTTTGTATATAGAGCCAATATCCTCTCTTTCAAGTTTCATAGTTTTCAGTGTTCCTCCATCGTTATATTCTTCTGGAGGAATATTCACGGTATAAATCGTTGAATTTGGAGCATTAATCGATATCAATGCAGTTATTGCACCCGAACCTGTCCCAATCTCCAAGCATGTTTTCGGATTTAAGTTTTGAACAACGGTTGCAACACTTTCTGCATCTCTTAATCTTCGCTGATTAACATCCTCAACGAATCTATAATCGTTATAATTTCCATATTCCAGAATAGGTTTATTGTGCCATTTATATAATTTAATCTGTGCTTCATAGCTGTTTAATTCAATTACGTTTGAATATAAATTTTCAATTTTATTATCTTTAAATTTCTTTTTTATTAAATTCATAAGCTTAACGCCCCTGTGTGCTAATATTTTTTGTTATCCCAAGAGATGATGGGTCGTAATTTGGATCTGACGGGTTCATTTGGATACGCTCGGTTTAGATTTGATGTATCCTCAACAACAATTTGAATTCCGATCCCATCCCCAGTACAACTTCTTTCATTATAGATTGTTCCTCTTATTCGTAGTTCGTAATTGGTTGGTGCAAGAAGATTTCCAGGGATAATGGCCTTTGAAAAATAATTCCCAGGTTCGATAACTGGAACATGGATTGCTTGTTCGTCATTGAAACTCCTAATAAGAATCGTGCCATCATTATCTAGTAAATCAAAATAGATACGAATTCCCTTAGCATTTTGAAGAATTGAATAATCAATTTCAATTGAAAAGGCCCGATCACTCAATATATGATTTTTGGTTTTGCCATTTTGAACAATCGCTACATGATTAATCTTGAGGGATGGATCCTCAGGTAATTTTGCTATGATTTCAGAAATATCATCATTTTCAATTGCACAGAGACTATCTTGGAGATAATCCTCAGTTATACTCCTCGTGTCGCCACTTTTATTGAATTTTCCATTTTTTAGCCAAATCACACGATTACAGAGATTCATGATTGCCTTCATATTGTGACTCACAAAAAGCACTGTTCTCCCGCTTTCGGCAACTTCCCCCATTTTCCCCAAACATTTTTTCTGGAAAGCAGCATCCCCCACCGCAAGAACCTCATCCACAATCAGAATCTCCGGGTCAAGATTCGCCGCCACCGAGAACGCCAGCCGCACCTGCATACCACTGGAGTACCGCTTCACGGGCGTATCCAAAAACTTCTCGACGCCTGAGAATTTGACGATCTCGTCGAATTTGTCGCCGATCTCTTTCTTTTTCATGCCGAGGATAGCGCCGTTGAAGTAGATGTTCTCCCGGCCGGTGAGCTCGGGGTGGAAGCCGGTGCCGACCTCGAGGAGGCTGCCGACGCGGCCCTTGAGGCTGATCTCGCCCTCGGTGGGGGTGGTGATGCGGGAGAGGATCTTGAGGAGGGTGCTCTTGCCGGCGCCATTCCTGCCGATGATACCTACGACCTCGCCGCGGTTCACATCGAAGTTGATGTCCTTCAGCGCCCAAAAGGTATCATGCTGGTAGCCGATGCTTTGCAAACTCTTGATAGGGGACCGGATGGCGTTGATGAAACTCTCGGAAAAGGTCTTGTAGGTACGGTCCATCCCGATATTGTATTGTTTCGAGATGTTCCTGACCTGGATGATTGGGTCTTCGTTTCTCGTTATTGCAGTCATTTACACCAGATCCGCGAAATATTTTTCTGTATTCTTCAGGTAAAGGACTCCTGTGATAAATAAAACAAAAGTTATTACGGTAGATATTCCAAGACCATACCAATCTACAGGCATATGACCGAGTAAACAGGCACGATGCGCATTAATGAGGCCCGTCAAAGGATTTAGATCTAACAACCACCTGAGATTTCCCCCAACGATATCTGCTGGATAGATAACAGGAGATACAAACATTAAGAGTTGAATGAAAAATGGCATGACAAATTTTACATCACGATATTTCACACAGATTGATGAAAGCCAATACCCAAGGCCACAGGCAAGTAGAAATGTCAGAAATACGATTGCAGGGAGTAGGAAAATCGTAATATTGGGGATAAATACATAATATATCATCATCAGAATTAGGATGCTTATCGCAATCAAATAATCAACAATTCCGGCAATGCATGGGGCAGTAGGGATAAAAAGTCTTGGTAAGTACACTTTTGAAAGCAAAGGTGCATTTCCGACAAGACTATTGCTCGACTGTGTTAATGAATTTGAGAAATATATCCAGAGCAATAATCCTGAATATGAAAAAATTGGATAGGGTATCCCGTCAGATGGCATCTGTGCCAGCCCTCCAAATATGAGGGTAAAAACGATCATCGTGAAAAATGGCTGGAGAACTGCCCAGCCTGCACCCATGACCGTCTGTTTGTAGCGGATCTTAATCTCCCGAAGGGCAAGGAAGTATAATAATTCTTTATACTCAATTATTTCCTGCCAGTTGATATTCAGAATGCCATATTTTGGTTTGATTACCAGCTCGTATGATGATTGGGTGTCTGTCATTGAAACTCACTAATTAAAAGGGGATGGACTCTTGATTTTTTGATTATAATACTCAAAATAATGTTGTATTCCCTCATTTATGTTAGTTTCTGCTTTCCATCCAAGTATAGATGCAGCTTTTGTTACATCTGCCCTGGTATCAGTTACATCCCCTTTTTGTTTTTCGATGTTTCGTATTTGAGCATTTTTACCTGCAATTTCAGCAATAAGATTGATCAGATCGTTGACAGAAATCTGGTTTCCGCCACCTATGTTGAAAGCTTGACCCACCACATTTTCGAGGGGACACTGAGTTGCGAGTAGATTGGCTTGTACAATGTCATCAATATAGGTAAAATCTCTCGTCTGCGAGCCATCTCCAAATACCTGAATCTCATCGCCGTTAAGGACCGCTTTTACGAACTTGTTAATTCCCATATCGGGGCGTTGTCGTGGACCATAAACAGTGAAATAACGGAGTGAAACTGTCGGGACCCTGTAATTCACCCAATAAAGGTGGCAGAGGTGTTCTGCTGCGAGTTTCGTCACCCCATACGGTGAAAGGGGCTGAACGCGTGATGTTTCCTTCATCGGCAGGTCAACAGATTCTCCGTATACCGATGAAGAGGAAGCATATACAAACCTCCTGATTTTTATTCCTTTATAATATTCGAGCAATTTTTGAGTTGCTTGAATATTATTTCGTGTATAAACTTCGAAATTTCTTCCCCATGATGCCCTTACACCTGCCTGGGCTGCCTGGTGAAAAACATGATCGATTTTGGGAAATTCAGAGCATTCAAGGATGTCTTTTTCTATTAACTGAAAATTTTGGTGATTTAGCGCATCTGCGATATTTGCCTCCTTTAAGTCACGTTGATAATAGTCGGTGAAACAGTCGATTCCGATTACCTCATACCCCAGTTCAAGGAGCCTGTCAGTAAGATGACTTCCGATGAATCCTGCACATCCTGTAACAAGTGCTTTCATTTCTCCACCAATGTTTTCATATGCTCCCAAAGACTATCCCTGATTTCAGGATTCTTCAAGGCAAACTCCATTATCGCTTCCACATACCCGGCGAGATCCCCTGTGTCATATCTTCTTCCCGTGAAAGA
>Ga0334886_1002060_pt1 | contig 21129 bp, 21 predicted proteins | sample GraSluR1_MG_9_FD_207232 | JGI IMG/M metagenome (GOLD analysis project Ga0334886, IMG submission 207232) | Sludge microbial communities from methane-producing bioreactor in Wageningen University, Netherlands - Granular Sludge_27_06-R1 | ecosystem: Engineered > Bioreactor > Anaerobic >... | reverse complement strand
CCTTGAAGAATCCATACAACGAGAGGTGATCATTCGGGGGTATTATCGTTGGAGGGGAAGCGCCATAGGAATGACAGGGGAAAAGTGCCAGCAAATTATCAGGCGATTGCAAGACCCAGGAAACTTTTCCATCACGATCGATGCGGACGCATCCTTTCACAGGGATTACGATTCAATCCGACTTGAAGTGCGAGAAAAACCTAGGTTTTCCGGGTTTCCGCTTCCCTTGATTGTTGATCAAGTCCATGAACCAATCCGAATCAGCGTACCTGGCGACGTCCCGCTTCTTTTTTTTGATCCGTATCCATTTCTCGGGCTACCGGTTTTGTTTCCCAAAGAGGACACTGAGATTCTTATGGATTATGATGACATTCCCTTTCCTCTAACTCTTCGTTATTGGGCTCCAGGAGACAGAATGAGTCTTCTTGGGTTTGGAGGAAGAAAGAAACTTTCGAAATTATTCCAGGAATATCGGGTTCCTCGAAGCAAAAGAAAAAAAACCATGGTCCTAATTGATGGAAAAAATGATATAATTTGGTGTGTGGGAATCAAACGCTCAGGAAAGTACCCCCTCGATTCGCAAACGAAAAAGGTACTTTCCATTCGTCTATGCCCATCATCTATTTTGCCTTTTCGCTAAAGGAAGGGAGGGAGCGGTTTCACCGCATTTAATTGAAAACTTTACGTGATTTCTGGTATCTATTCGCCAATCAAAACTCAAACGATCCCAATCGGTATCGAAGGGACCCAAGAAATCAGCTGGGGTCTAAGCCTCCAAGGCCGAGGAGCCAATTGTATTTCCTGATCGTCATCGTGCTTGCAGTCATCCTGATCGCAACAGTGTATCGACCGGGAGTACAAACAACACAAACAGTTGATTTTACAGATTTTATGAAAATGGTTCAACATGATGAAATAAAGAAAGTGACTTTCGAAGATTCAGGGACCATCATTTTTGAGAGAAAAGACCCAAGATTTCAGGGTAGAGCCTTTGAGGTGTACGCTCCCTGGGCGATGAATCAAGAAGCCTTAATCGATGAATTGCTAGAACGGGATGTGGTCATTACCGGAAAACAGGATACCGGAAATATGTTCTGGGTGATCATTTTGAACGTGTTGCCGTTGCTTTTTATTCTCTTCATCTTTTTTGCCATGATGCGTTCCATGGCGGGTAGGAACAATCAAGCCTTCACGTTCACAAAAAGCCCCGCACGAATGATGGCAGCAGGTAAGCATCGAATTACCTTCAAAGATGTGGCGGGGGTTGATGAAGCCGTTGAAGATTTGCAGGAGATGGTTCTGTTTCTCAAAGAGCCGGCCAAGTTCAGCAAACTGGGCGCGCGTATGCCAAAAGGCGTTCTTCTGGTGGGACCTCCGGGAACAGGAAAGACCCTCCTTGCGCGAGCTGTGGCCGGAGAAGCCAATGTTCCCTTCTTTCATATGAGTGGGTCTGATTTTGTCGAGTTATTTGTTGGTGTAGGCGCGGCCCGTGTTCGGGATCTTTTCAACCAAGCAAAAGCAGCATCTCCCTCTTTGCTTTTTGTCGATGAAATCGATGCAGTCGGCAGACATAGAGGAGCGGGTTTGGGTGGAGGTCATGACGAGAGAGAGCAAACGTTAAATCAAATCCTTGTGGAGATGGACGGTTTTGAAGTGAACGAAGGGATCATTGTAATGGCAGCCACAAACCGGCCAGATATCTTGGATCCCGCTTTGCTTCGTCCGGGTCGGTTCGATCGGAAGGTCATGGTGGATCCTCCTGATGTACGGGGTCGGGAAGCGATCCTACAAATATACGCAAAAAAGAGACCGGTAAACCCCGAAGTTGATATGACAGTCCTTGCGCGAAGAACACCGGGATTTGTCGGGGCCGATCTAGAAAACTTGGTGAACGAAGCCTCCCTTCTGGCAGTTCGAGCCAATAAAGAAACCATCACCATGACCGAACTGGAAGAAGCGATCGACCGAGTAGTCGCAGGCCCAGAACGAAGAAGCCGGATCCTGGGGCAGAAGGAAAAACGCGTCATCGCTTATCATGAACTGGGTCATGCGGTAATGGGAACGCTTCTGAAACATGCCGATCCAATTCATCGAGTGTCCATTATTCCTCGTGGGCATAAGGCGCTGGCTTATACGCTACCCCTGCCCAAAGAAGAGAAGTATCTATACTCCAAAAGCGAACTGATGGACAAAATTACGGTTTTGCTTGGGGGAAGAGCCGCGGAAGAGGTAGTATTCAACGAGATCACAAGCGGCGCGCAAGATGACATCCATCGAGCTACTCAAATGGCTCGCTTCATGATCTGCGAGCTGGGCATGAGCAAAGATCTTGGCCCTGTCGCTTGGGGTAAAGATGAGCAAGAGGTCTTTTTGGGCAAAGAGTTTTCCAAAGCCAAGATCAGCGAAGGAACATCGGCCAAGATCGATCAAGAAATTCGAATGATTATTGAAGATGCCTACCAAACGGCCGCTAATCTTGTTCGACAGTACCGCGCGGCATTCGATCATCTGGCTGATATTCTTCTGGAGAAGGAAGTCATCGAAGGAGATATGCTTAGAGATTTACTCGAGGTTGAGATTCGGAAACATAATGAGCCGAAGGCAAAGGAAGAAAAAACGGATTCGAAGCAATCAGAGAAAAGATTGGATAGGATTCCGCAACCATCAACAGAATGATTGAAGAGAGGGGGGTTTCATGAAAAGGCTTCTGTTGTGTTTGGCCGTAGCCATGGTTTTGCTATCGTGCGTAGGGGTTGCACAGTCGCGGTTCGAGTTAGGGATTAAAATGCAAAATATCCGCGAGGAAATCACAGGAGGATATAATGTGGGTCTTGTTTTTGATTATGCTCAGGTATCCATGGATTTCCTCATTGTCCGGGGATTCGGGTTTTTGTCGGTCGTTGATCTTACGCTGCGAATGCCTTGGATGATTACACCGACAGTGGGTGTTGGGTTTGCGTGGGGCAATGAGTTTTTTGATGGCCCCTTTTTTGAAACGAATGGTTTTTTTGTAGGCGTGGGACTACAGTATGTGAATGAAGGATATACCTTTTCCTTGGGCGGAAAGACCTACGTCACTTGGGACGGGGGGATCAGCACGTTTCCTGTTATTGAAGCATCTTTTAGAATAAAGGTAGGGGAGTGGTAATGGTGATGAAAAAAACGATCGTATCCCTAATTGTGCTTACCGCGATCATGATTATGGCAACAGGTTGTTTCAATCTTCAAAAAGTGGTTAATGTTTCGATCGAGCCGCTTGAGACAAAGACTCGATATATCGGCGAAACGGTAGTGTTTACCGCCAAAGTGACGATGACCGGTTCGGGAGGCGTAGGCGATGTATTTGCTGCTGAACCGACCATAAAAGAATATCGATGGACGATCCAATTGGTGGGAGGAGCAGCGGAGCAAGTTACAACCAAAGACAAAACCCTTACCCATACGTTTTCCAAACCCGGAAGCTTCCAAGTATCGGTAGAGGCAATGTATGATGCGCAAAGCGCAAAAAGCAGCGCCTTAAGCCTCACAATCCAAAAACATACTCCCCTCACTACCTTTTCAACTTATGTGAACGGGGTTCTCGTTGAAAACCGAAACAATCTGCGACGAAACCAACAGGTGGAATTGAAAGTGCAGATTGATGATCCCGGAATTTCCGAAGCCGATCTCAAAGACTATATGGTTAAGTGGAAGCTCTCAAGAACCGACCTAGTAGGCACCCAGATATTGGGAGAAGGCAAATATGAGGATAAGCATACCATTCACTGGACGATTCAAGAACGGACTCCTACCAATGCATTGTATGTTTTGTCTTTGGAAGTCAAAGATAAGTTTGATAATCTATATGTCATCGAACTGGACCGCTTCCGAGTCCGTCTTACCCAACCGTCCATTCCTGTCCTCGGTACCCCTTCGTGGGAAGAGCACTTGACGCAACGGCGAGAAGGCTTCCGGATTCCGGTTCGTGTGGATGATGACGATACCCGATGGTTTGAACTGCATCGCGGCGGTCGTTTGATCGACCGAGTCTTTGTAGAAGCCGACAACCCGGTGGGCAGTTATGTGTATCTTTGGGATTTTGGCGCAGTAAGAGGGCCCACGATGTACACAATTCGCGCTGTTGACGGAGGAGATGCGGCCACCCGGTTGGAAACAGAGATCGATGTGACCAATCGCGCTCCGACAAAAGCGATCATTTTCTCTCCGGGGATTCGCGTGACAGCAGTGGCCGATCCAACGAACTTTGTGATACGATGGACTGGCGGAGATGACCCCGACTTTGACGATGTCACCTACTGGATCTATTTGGGAGAATCCAAACTTCAGATGTTACCGAACGGCCAATCAGATCGGATCAAGCAGTACACGCTCAACAAAAAACTCGTTTCCGGAAAAACGTATTGGATCCGGGTGGATTCTTCTGATGGACAGCATACGCGAACCGGAGAACTCCATTCTTTCCTGTTTCAACCGGATATTGGTGCCCCTTTTATTAAAGACTGGGAATACTTATTTTTTGATGGTGTCAGCAAACGATGGGTTTGCGACCTGGATTTCGAATACAACGATCCATTCGCCGGGATCATACACAAAACCCTTTCCTATGAAGTCCAGTGCTCCAAATATCCTTCCTTCCCTTCGGGCAATACATATACCCAAGTGGTTTATGTGAGAACCCCCCAGATCCAAATTCCCGAAAGATTTATGGGTCATGGGGATCCGATATTTGTTCGCGTTCGCACGGTGATCGAAACAAATCAAATGAAGATACATGGAAATTGGTCCAATGTTGAACGAGAGGACATTCCTCCCGTAATCTAAACGAGTTACATTATTCGTTACAACACACCATGCCTATTGGCATGGTGTGTTGGTAGATAGTTGGGATAATCTCGAGTCCTGAGAAAGCAGGTGAATCAGATGGATCAATACAAACAACGGGTCAAAGAAGCGGCGCTGTGGTTGAAGGAAAAACCCCTGGTGATACCGAAAATCGGAATTGTATTGGGATCGGGTTTGGGGGGAATGCGAGAGGATCTGGAAGAGGTAGAAACGTTCTCATACAATGAAATTCCGGGCCATCCTACGTCAACCGCTCCCGGCCACAAAGGAGAGTTCGTATTTGGAAAACTCGCGGGTGTTCCTGTGGTATTGATGAACGGAAGGCATCATTTCTACGAAGGATATTCCATGAAAGAAATTACCTTTCCAATCCGCATTCTTCAATTGTTGGGGATTCAATACCTGATGGTCACCAATGCTGCTGGAGGGCTTAACCCTGATTTTGAAGTCGGGATGCCGATGATGATTACCGATCATATCAACATGATGGGTGACAATCCTTTGGTGGGTTTCAATATCGACGAGTGGGGCCCCCGATTTCCGGACATGTCTTCGGTATATGATCCCGAGCTAATCGATATTGCACGTGAAGTCGCGCATCGTCTATCGATCCCAATTTACGAAGGGGTATATGTTGGGGTCAGCGGGCCAAACTTTGAAACTCCTGCCGAACTCCGGATGCTCCGGCATATGGGGGCAGATGCAGTAGGCATGTCCACAATCCCCGAAGTGATCGTTTGCGCCCATTCTGGGATTAAGGTGCTCGGGATTTCAGCGATTACCGATCGCGCTGTTCCGGACGATCTTCAACCGCTTACCGCGGAAGAAGTCATCGAAATCGCGCAGAAGACAGGACTTTCCATATCTGCTCTTCTTATGGGCGTAATTCAGCAACTCGCCTCGCCCGTATAATTGTTCATGATTGATTGGATTCACTCCATCGGCGCTGGAGCCCTTCAAGGGTTTACGGAGTTCCTCCCTGTATCGAGTTCAGGGCATCTTTTTTTATACCGGAATCTTTTTGGGGCTGACATCGATACGCCTTTAGTCATCCTGCTCCACGTAGGCACGCTCATTGCCGTTCTTTTTTTTCTTCGCAAAGAGATATTCTCGATCTTCCAGGGCTTATGGAGTCGAGAACTTCGATCCCTTCGGTTAACCGCGGCCATAGTCGCGGGCACACTGCCCGCGGTAATCGTTGGTCTTGCGATTAAAGGGTTTTTGGATTCGTATTTAAGCGTAAACTGGGTGATTGCGGCCAACTTATGGATTACGGGGGTTCTCCTTTTTTTGTCTGATCGGCTTCAGCGCGAAAGGATTCCCCTTTTTGAAGTGGGCATCCGCAGCGGAGTGCTGATTGGTCTTTTTCAAGCGGCCGCAATCCTGCCTGGGATTTCTCGGAGCGGGATCACTCTTTTTGGCGCTTTGCTTTTGGGGCTCAAGAGAGAAGCGGCCCTACAGTTCTCATTCTTGCTATCCATACCCGCGATCTTGGGTGGGTTTGTTTTGGAAGCAGGTTCAATCACTGTATCGGGACCCAATATGGCGGGATTCTTGGTTTCGATCGGAACAGGATGGATGGCTCTTTGGTTTCTCTATCAATTGGCCAAAATCCGGAAGCTCTTCTTTTTCTCTATCTATTGCTGGACAGTCGGTTTCATCGTACTCTTCCTCTGATGGGAAAAAACCATAGCCAACCGATTGCTTTCCGTGATCGGTTGACCAAAATCATCGATCACTTCATTTCTTCCATGGACGACTTGGGTTCGGATTTTTTTTTCGCAGCCATAGGTACCTAATCCGGGAGCGTCCAGGATACCAATCTGAATTGCTTTTTCCATGATTACGGGATCACATAGGGGATCCAGATTGCTTCGATCCAAATTGCGAATGGCTTCAAGGATTTGGCTTGCTTCATCTTTCAGCTGTTCTTTCCGATCCCGGATTTTTTGATCAGCAGTACAATCGGGAAGGCCCTTGTTTGATTCTTCCATTATTTGTTGAACCATAGTTGCGCTTTCAATGATCACTCGAGAACTGGCTCTTCGGATTGCCTCGCAATAGGCGACCACATGGACAATTTCGGGTCGCAAAAATGAACCGATCATCATGGAACCGGTCAACTGACCAATCGACCGAAACGGATTCGTACGAAAGGAAAGAAGACCGGTTCGGATCATTTTGATAATTCGCATGGGTCGGATACTAGTAGTGTGAGCAATCTCTATAGCCATCTCCCACTTGGCAAGAGCTTTGGCAAGATCCATCGCGGGAGAGATTTCGGGGGGGGTGCAAAGCATGAATTGCATGATGTGCTCTTTAACCCCTAAGACCTTCGCGTTATGGACGGCAATTGCAGAAACAGCAACCTCCATCGCATCATGGGCAAACCGCAATCCCCATTGGTGGGCCTCATTGATTTCTACAGGCAACCCCTTATCCGCATTGTATCGAATGGCCTCCTGATTTTCGGAAATTGCTTGCGCCAAAGGCCTTTCGGATCTGCGGTCCATCTCGGAATACCAGGTCAAAGGGATCGCCGCCCAAGCATTCTGGATCGTCTCGATCAACATCTGAGAAAAGGGGATGATATCCTGCGTTCCGGAGTAGCATCGGAGCAAAGGGTAGTTTCCGGTACGGCTGGCCATATACATGGTTCGAAAATCCTTACGATCTCGAAATGGAGCACCTCCCGCCCCATCCTGGGTTGGGTCCATCTTGTGGGGGTGAAACCAATACTGCTGAGCGTTTTGATCCGGCGCAAGAGAAATGATATCTAGGACCCCCGATTTTGCGAGCGATCGGATGCTCTGGCTGGTTTGCCGCAGGGTAGGCAACCCAATATGGTGGCGAAGCAGTGGGTAGGGTGCCTTCCACTTGATTCGTTCGACCAATGTTTGGGGAGGGATGTGAACTTGATGATCTCCGGGAGCGGTATCGGTGAGGGCATGAAGCACCTCTTTCTCCGTTTCACTGCCGTCAAAAAACCGAGTGAATGGTTCATATGTCCGAGCAACACCAACCGTCTCAGGCGTTCCACCAAACCAGAAATCGATATGGGGTGTTTCGCGGATCGAAAGCTGTACAAAGAGTTCGTCAAGGATACCACGCAGCCCGTTGGGGCTCAGTCGATAACTCAATGCCGCCATATCGGGCTCGATTTCAATGATGCTTCCGATCAACTTGTCGATAGGCACCGCCCCACCCAAATAGGTGCAACGATGTCCTTGTTCTTGAGCGAGCTGAGTAAAGCGCAGGAGGCCTGCTGTGTGCACGCATCCTCCAAGGGAGGCGCATATGATCTTCACGAGTCGGTGATCCCTTCTTCAATAATCGTTTGAATTTCTTCCGCCGTCCTTCCCGTTAAGCCGAGTTTTTCGATTGTCCTGCCCTCGCGGGCAAAATCCGTTTGCATCAAAACCGAGGACAGTTGGACAATAGAATCAATCGTGGGAGTAGAGATTCCAAAAGCTTTTGCCATCGAGGCAATCGGAACCAAGCTCATGGGAACGTCTTCCAAGATATACCGGTTTTGAAGACTTGGGGGGGCCATGATTCCTTGATAGCCTGTATTGCTATGAATGGCTTCGTATAAATTAGAACCGTACACATCATAAGCATAGTCGAGCCATGATTTGGCTGTCTGCGGTTCTAACCCCAACGCCTTTGCCAATTGGCACCGTTCCGAGTCAATCTCTTCTAACACCTTTGCTACCGAACGGGTAATCCCATCGAGATAAAATTCGAACTTCCCCGCGGTTGATTCCACCCAACCGGCGTTCAAAATGAGCGCTGCAGGGTGAAATACAGCCCCGATATTGTTCAGGCTCGTATGAAGGGTATTTTTTTCGACAATAAACTCAGGCATAATGGGTTCAAGAAGATCAGCAACGGCTTTGTTCTGATTGGCGGGCAATGCCGCAACTGGGACAGCATTCTTGATTCGAAAAATATTCACTACTCCAGGGTTCGAAGCCCTGGACGCAAACACAAAGGTTTGGGCTTCAGCAAGGATGATTTCTTTAGTCACCTTCATCTGCTCAAGAATCATTCGAAATTCCAGTGCTCCGAATGTGCGTCCGGGATTCAGTAGGACTACTTGCCCGTCTTCCAAAACCGGGGCCAATTTTTCCGCCACATCTCGATGGGCAAAGGCCGGGACCACCACCATGATGAGAGAGGCTCCGTGCACCGCTTCTTCGAGATTGGTTGTAATTCCATCGAGCTGAGCGCTATCAAAGATGGACCCTTCCAAACGAATGGTCCGGGATCGCATAATCGGGCTGATTCGTTTCCGACTTCGGTTGAATAGTGTAACGGATTCCCCTTTTAGGGCAAGGTACGCAGCAAGCGCCTGACCACCGTTTCCGGCTCCAATCACACAGATTTTCATGATCGACTCCTTGGAAACTCTCTATGAAACAGGGTTTGAAAATCGGCCATCCCGTCTGCGATCCAGACAGGAGCCAAAGCGCGTTGATCTAAAAAGACAGGTTGGGTATGGTGCGCAAAAATCAAAGCCATTCGATCAGTCCATCCTCCTGTGCCTTTCATCAAAAAGAGCGGTTTGCTGTATGAATATGCAGCAATAATCTCCAAGGCTGTTCCGCATTGTCCGCCGACAGAAATCACACATTCGGCATTTTGTAACAGGATCAAGCTCCGCATTTGATAATCAAGACCTGTGAATATGGGAAGATCCAACCATGGGTTTGGGTCAATTCCGGGTTGAGAACGATCATAAGGCAAAACCCCGATTGTTGTCGCTCCTTGATCTTGAGCAGCTTGACTGACCAGTTCCATCACCCCATCTCTCCCACCGCTCCAGAGCCGGTGTCTTTCTGATCCGATCCATGCTCCAAGAGCATAACACAGGTCTCTCAACTCAAAAACAGGAGACGCCTTTGCATCTCCTGAATAACCGATCACGGCAATATTCATTTGGACCTCCTTCACTGCTATACTCCTAGAAAGTGTTCGATCACCAATGGATTGTTCAATACTTCCTCAGGAGGACCTTGGGAGAGGACTTCTCCTTTATGGATGACATAGATTCGATCAACGATCTTTCGGATGTCTTCGATATTGTGATCGGTGACTATGAGCCCCATACCCCGATTTCGAAGAGAAATGCTCAGCTTCTGAATGTCTTTGACTGTCATGGGATCAATCCCACTAAACGGTTCATCCAAAAGAATGAATTTGGGATCTAATGTCATCATCCGAGCCAACTCCAACCGTCTTTTCTCTCCGCCCGACAAAGTGTCTGTACCTTGGCGGGCCAGGTTGGAAATGCCGAACTCTTCAAGAAGGGCTTGAGTTTTTTCTTTGATTCGCTTTGGAGGAACTTTGAGGTTTTCCAGGACAATTTGGATATTCTCTTCGACTCGGACGCCATTGAATACCGATAGCTCTTGAGGAAGATATGTGATCCCTTGCAGCGCCCGCAGATGGATTGGGGTGTGGGTAATCTCTTGATCATCTAACAGGATGGAACCCGAAGAAGGGATCACCAATCCCAGGATCATGCGGAAAATAGTGGTTTTTCCCGCTCCGTTTGGCCCAAGAAGACCCACGATTTCCCCTGAATTGACCTCTACATTCGCTCCCTTGACAACCTCGCGCCGCCCGTATTTTTTTCGTAAATCCAAGCACTTGAGAATATGCGTCAAAAGCTGTTCCGATCCATCCCTCTATTGTGCCCGGGAGTTAGCGAAGGTTACGAACTCCTGTGTGACATCGTACGAGAAATCAACATATATAGCAACCTTATTGGTCATTAGCACATCAATCCCGTTTATCTGCGCATACTCTTTTGCCAAGGTGATCAATTTTTCATTGATGGCATCCAATCGAGGCGTATATTTGTTCTGAAGCTGGGTCTGGTATCGCTGTTTTTGTAGCAGGTACTCATTCTGTTTCAGCTGGAAGTCACTCCCGACATTTCCCATGCTTTGCATCTGCATAAGCTCATTTTCGAGGGGTCGGAGCAAACTGTTGTAGTATTCAACATCCGCCTGATACTCCTGTAGCAGGGTTTTGGCCTCTGTGTACTGTTCGCCTGCTTGATCAAAATCGATAAACGCGATTACGGGTGTTCTTGCTGCCGCAGACCTTGCTGTTCCCCCAAAAACAGAAAAAGTGAGGAGAAGGACTACCATAACAACGAGTACCACTTTTGTGACATTCTTGCTCATCATGTTTCCTCCTTTTGCGTTGTTAGTCTATAGAAACCAAATTCCTGAGCGAATCCAATGTTGCAGGACCGATGCCTTTCACTTCCAAGATCTGATCAATCGATCCAAAAAGACCGTGTTGGTTCCGGTAATCGATAATGCTTTGCGCCTTCACCGGACCGATTCCGGGAAGACGGATTAACTCGTCGGCAGAAGCTCGATTGAGGTTGACCTTGCCATTGGGTACAGGTATTGAAGACGGAAATAAATCAGAATTTCCTACAAATACCCACTCTTTCATCGACTCGTATGTGACCGGACCGATCCCGTTCACGTCCAGCAAGTCTTCCACTCGCCGAAAGCCTCCTTGTTGCTCTCGGTAGGCAACAATGGCTTGGGCTTTCACAGGGCCGATCCCTTTGACTGCTTCCAAATCCCGCGTGGAAGCAGTGTTCAGATCTAAGGGGAAAGAAACGATCGATTCCGGGGGATTCGAAGTTGACTCATATCCTTTTGAAACAGGAATCGGGCGTTTGTCATAATACAGGGCAAATCCAATCCCAATGATGATTACAACAAGCAAAACGGAAAGGATCAACCGTTCTTTCCGAGTCATGTGCGGGGACCTTGCATCGATTATTTCTCCAGCGATATAAAGAACGGATAATGCGGTTGGCCGCCATGATAAAGCGAAACTTCCAAGTTAGGGAAAAGTTCCTTTGCGATCTCTACCACTCGTTTGCTTTCGTCTTCAGTCACTTCATCCCCATAAAAAAGGGTCATCACTTCGTAATCATTGGCCTGACAGGATTCAAGGCCTTTTATCACAGTTTCGAATAAGTCTCTGTTATGTAAGATTAGGTGTTTGCCTTCAAAAAAGAGGAAATCCCCTTGAACAATCTTGTAGCCTTCAATTACCGAATCGCGAATTGCTTTGGTCACAAACAAAGAAAGAACCTCTTTCCGTGCCTCTCGCATCGCAGTGATATTCTCTTCCAAAGAACGAGTCTCCACATAAGCGATCAAGCAAGCGATTCCTTCCTGGATGGAATTGGTTGGAAGAACGGTAGTGGCCATTCCTTCTTCCGAAGCCATATTGGCGGCGCTTTCTGCGGCCAAAACCACATTGGGGTTGTTGGGAAGGATAATGGTGTGCTGGGCATGGGTATTGTGAATGGCCGTAAAAATATCGGAAGTGCTTGGGTTCATGGTTTGTCCCCCATTCACAATCTGATCCACATTCATTTCTCGGAAAATTTCTGCAATTCCTTCGCCGGGAGAAACAGCCACGAAAGCGATGCTTTTCGTTTCTTGCTCGGTTGAAACGGATCGATCAGATACCGAAGGACTCGTCAATTGATGGGGTTCTTTCCTTTGCGCTTCCTGCTCCATGATCACGTTTTGGTGTTGTTCTTTCATATTGTCCACTTTCAGCATCCCAAGTTCTCCCAATTCAAGAGACATTTCAACGATGAGTCCGGGATGATCGGTGTGGATATGTCCACGGAGCAGGTTTCCATCATGAACAACCACAATTGAATCCCCCAAATCCTCGAAGGAGGCTTTCAGGTTCTGAATATACCCATTTTCCACACCCGGGAAGAGCTTGAGCATAAATTCGGTGCAGTACTGATAGGTGAGATCTTCTTCCATGATGACAGCGCCTTGGGAAGGAAGGGAAACATCCGCGCTGATCGATACCTTGGTCTCACCCGTGGCAAATCGATACATTCCCTCAAAGATGTATGCCAACCCTTTGGCGCCCGCATCGACTACACCAGCCTGTTTGAGTTTGGGCATCATCTCTTGGGTTCGCTTCACGACAAGAAAAGACCGTCGATTCATGGCCTCCAAGAAGGGGAGGAAATGCGGATATTGATCCATGTTCTTTTCCATGTATTGAGAAATATCTTCGATTAGCGTAAGAATTGTCCCTCGCACCGGTTTGATTACCGCGCTCTTGGCGATGTGGTTGGCTCGTTTCAATGCTTCGCTGAATAAAGGAAGGTCAATCTGCTTTTCTTTGGAGATCACCTCACAAAACCCACTGAAAATTTGGGATAGAATCACACCCGAGTTTCCTCGCGCGCCCATCAATGTCCCTGTTTTGATCGCGTCGGCAACGTTTTTAACTGATTCGAATTTAACCAGATCCAGTTCTCTGCACGCTTCCATCATGCACGCTGTCATATTAGAGCCTGTGTCGCCATCGGGAACGGGGAAAACATTCAACGCATTGATTTCATCTTTATGGTTAATGAGGTTTTCGGTGGCCTTCTTGAAGGCGCTCTTTAAAAAGGCACCGTTGATGGTTTTCAATTCTTCCATATGAACACCTCGAGTTTAGTCGATCTTGATACCCAGAAAATGGACGTTTACCTCTTTCGGTTCAACACCAAGCATTTCAAGAAGTTTATAACTGATATTTTCTTGGGCGTTGATGGCGATTTGATCAATCTTCATCCCATACGAAACTACGGGAAAAACATCAATTGCTAAACCATCTTCTTCTTCCCGAACGCGAATCCCTTTATCATCTCCGCCAAGGTATTTCGTGATGATATTGACATCATCCATGCGAACCAATCCGTAGCTTTCTATGAGCGCTTGATATATAAGGCTTTTAAGAACATTGAAACTGATTTGAATCTCACCCAAAGGAGTAATGATTTTCATGATTGCCCCCCTACCCTTTTGGAATTTCGATGGCGAATTTCAGCGACAGAAGCGCCCGCGTAGTCCGGGATGAGAGTATAGACGTCAGACAGAAAGGTATTCTTTGAGAAGCAACCCAGTCCAAGATCCATCAGATGATCTGCTGTCAGCTGGATGCTCCGAACTGCGCTTTTTCGGTCGTCTATGGATTGAGGGATCCTCCCCTCCCAACCAATCACTGGGCTGTTGCGGGTTTGATCCATCACCTCAGGAAGCGTTACAGTCTGATAATCCATAGCGGGATCTCCTTTCCGATAGAGATAATACAAGCCTTTTCTCGCCTTCATTACAACCGGGGATCCGTCGGCGAGGTCTGTGATTGATGCGAGCGCATACAAAGTGGGAATACTGACAATCGGACAGGCCCATACCGCTCCGATCGATTTTAGCGCGCTCATCACCACTCGCAATCCCGTAAAGGACCCGGGTCCTCTAGTGGTGATCCATAGTTTGATCGCCTTCGGGTGTGCATTTACGGTAGATAACATCAATTGAACAATATGCAATAGATCTTCCCCTTTGACCAAAGAAGGGTCCAAAGCCATGCTCTGATTGATCTTGGTTGTATGCGCGCATAATCCGATCAAGTAGCGAGAAGAGGATGCGTCCAAAACAACTGTGACTCGCTCGTAAACCGAATCATGAGGATGATTCATCTTGCTCTGAGCCCTCCTGATTGGATAGGAAGGCAAGGTCTAAGGAAACCGGACTTCGAAGTTTGGATAACTCGATAATTCCCAGCGCATCCAGGCCCGCATGAGCAAAGCCTTCGATATTGTTGCTATCCAGAGAACCACAGTATTCGATGTAGCTCTTCTTAAACCGTTCTCGAAGACCGCGGGCGATATCGGCAGCAATTTCTGCGCGAACCCCTTTGAGCACAATTCCTTCCGCTCCGGATTTCATAGCGGTTATGGCATCTGAGAGATTGTTGCATTCTACTAATAATTTTAAATTGGGAATCAAAGAACGACGATACAGATCAATGGTTTTATCGATATGACCCATTTCTTTCCATACTTCCATATGGACGATTCCGTCGCAAATGGTGCTCGGCCAATAGATGCTTCCCGTGTCTTCTATGGCTTGTTGAAGCAATGTGGTATTGGCAAAAACAGCGTCCGGACTACGGATAATAAGCAATATGGAAGGATTGATCCGTTTGCATACTTCCTTCATCCTGTATAGGGCTGTCGCGATACCGAGCATCTCGCAAAAGGCTGGCAGCAGACTCTCTCGAAAAAAAAGAACCCGGTTCAGATCTCCTGTAATGCGAAGTAATTCCCGTTCATTGGCCACAAAATCACCGCCTTCGAACGGGAAATCCAAGTCAAAACCCATCTCCCCGCATATTTCATCAAGGTAGGCCTTTCCCGTGATTACTATGGGAGATTCGTTTTTTGCTCGTAACGATGTCGAACCCAAAGGCCAGAGAAGCTCCATTGGCCGATCAGGGCGCATTACACATCCCCCCCTTTCATGATATCGGCAAGATCATAGGCGCGAGAGCATTTTCGGTGTCCAAAGAAAACCCGGTATTCTTCATAGGGAAAAAGGAAAAACTCAAAATCGCCGAACTTTTCCATGATCGAGTCGATGAACTCGGAGAAACGATCGAACTCCAGAGCCGCTTCGTATCGGGTAATCATGGTTGGTTGGTCGGCAGAGGAGAGTCCCAATCCTTTATAATCTGTTGTAGATCGAGGGAAGATCAGGAATATCAGCGTTTCGAAGATCTTTAGCAGTTCGTACCATACATGTTTGGCTTCTTCTGTGTTGCCTTGGTTCAAAAGGGCCACTCCTTTTAAAACAAATCCATAGGGTTCCCGGATTTCCAGAAGTTTTTGCCCCACACGCATGATCCTTTTGTAGTTTTTTTCGAGAGCCAATTGTTTGCAGTATATGTAGAGTCCGAAAGGGCAATAAGCGATGGGAACGCGTTGGTTTTGTCGAAACTGTCGAGAATAAAAAGCGTCAAAGAGACGGGCGCAAGGATAGTCTTTCCGTTTCTTAAGCATGTCCGAAGCAAGTTGAGGGTTACCCAATTCTTTATCGAGCATGGTTGCCGATCCAATACAGATGGAGTGAAATTCCTTAAAGTGATTTGTTCGATACATAGCCATCGCTTGGCTATACATGTCTTTAATCCGGAAATTCCACATATTATCAAACAATTGGTATTGCTCCTGAGGAAAGGCTTTTTGTAAAATGTCCAGCCATTTTCGAACTGATTCGGCTGAAGAAAGATGAAAGACCAAAAACTCTTGGATGAGCAACAAAGGATAGGGGGAGCTGGGAAAGTCTTTGAAAAACTGAGCCACCATTTCTTGGGTCAATTGTTGATCGAATAAGCGGGTTTCGAGGTAATTGAAGGTGACATAGTCAGAGCGATCGAATTTGAGCGCAGTTTGGAAGATTTCCTGTGCTTTTTTTGTCTGTCTTTCCAGAAGGGAAATAAGTCCTTCTATATTCTGCCGATGCAAGGGATTGGATATCCGATCTTTTTCCGCGCGCAGATACTGAATCAGTTCAATATCGGGATTGGCGGCATGAAACTCGTCCAAGTCGCTCAGGATAAAAATGGTCTCTATACCGGTTGCCAAGCCCTTCTTTTCGCCCAGTCTTCGCTTTATATCTTCAGACAAGCTCAACCGGGTTCGTGGACCGGAGCCATCACCTGGTTTCTTTTTAAGCTTTCCTTGTTTTTCCAAATCCAACTCAATCCCTTTTTTGATCTGAAGCAGCTTCTGCAATTGCCGATCCTGCTCGCTCATCCCATTGAACCTCCTTTTCTTCAAAGACTGTTCCCAGGGTGAAACTAAAATACCGGGACCCACCCATAATGATATGATCGGTTAATGGGATTCCCAATATTTCACCAGATTCACGGATCTTTTGAGTAATTTCTTGATCCTGTGGGCTGGGTTTTGGATCCCCTGACGGGTGATTATGGGCCAAGATAATGGACGTTGCGTTATGGCCTATGGCTTTTCGAAAGACCTCCCGTGGATGAACCAGGGATGCGTTGGTGGTTCCGATGGTAACATCGTCGATTCCGATTACCATGGATTTCGTGTTGAGCGATACAACACGAACCAATTCCTGATCCAGAAAGACCATATCGGTGCACAGAATAAAGACATCGCCTGGTACCCGAACTTGAACCTTCTGCGCAGCCAATTCGCGATACATCCGGATTCCTAATTCTAAGGCCGCTTGAATTGTAATACTTTTTACCTTTCCCATTCCGTTGTACGTCATCAACTCCATCAGTGTCCGTTTTCGGATTTTGAACAGAGATTGCCCATGATCCCGAAAAAGGGTGGACGAAAGGGAAAAGACATCGTGTTCTTTCGATCCGGTGCGCAGGAGCACAGCCATCAATTCTTCGTTGGTTAGCGATCCGGGACCATAAATCTCCAGTTTTTCTCTGGGCAGCACTCAATAGGCTCCCAAACTCAAAAGGGTTTCCCATATGCGGCCCAGAGGAAATCCCATAACGTTGTAGTAATCCCCGACAATTCGTTCTACAAGGAGCCCCCCATATCCTTGAATGGCATATGCGCCCGCTTTATCCAAAGCTTCTTCTTTATCCAAGATTCGGCGAATCATGGAAGCGGGAACATTCCGGAATTTTACCCGTGTTTCTTCGCAAAATTGAATGACTTGCTCATTGGAGTCAAAACCATATGCATTCATCACAACGCCTGTATATACAAAATGCCATTTTCCGCAAAGGACAGCCAACATCCGAAAGGCATCCTCTTTGTCTTTCGGTTTCCCTAAGAGGTGATCTTGATACACCACAATTGTATCGGCTGAAATCCATATTTGCCCTGGCGCAGGGGCGTTTTGGTTCAAAACGGAATCCATCTTCCATTGCGCAACTTCCAGGGTGTGTAGTTGAGGTACGGATTCCTGAGAGTTTTCGTGGAGATGATCGGGCGAAATGGTTTGGAATGGTAGATCTAGTCGTTTGATCAACTCTTTCCTTCTCGGGGATTGGGATACAAGAACCAGTTGAGTTTTCTCTTTCGCAACCATCGAAGACCTCCTGAAACAATAATCGCGTTCACCACTGCACTGACAGTGCCCACTAGGATAATATAAGGCATAAGGGCCATCACTTGCTGGGAACGCACAATGATTGATGCCAAAAAAAGCTGAACAGTATTGTTGACGCAGGCTCCAATGATACTGATTCCCGAAATCCCGAACAATCGGGTTTTCCGTGCAAGAATCATCGCTACAGCCCCACTGATCACTCCGCCAAAGCCGAGTAGAAACGGGAATGAGAATAACGTGCCTGTGAAAAAAGAACCCAAGACGCTCTTCAGCGCGCTCACAATAATCCCATCACGGTAGCGCCCACCAATCACGCAGAACAGAACGATCGAATTGGAAAAGCCCCACCGGAAGCCTGGAACCAAAAAAAACCCGGGTAAAAAGGTTTCCATCATATACATTGTCGCGCTCAGAACCACCAAAAGGCCGAGTCGAACCGATTCCCCGGTCCTCTCACTCGGTTTCATCGTGTCATTACGTCCCATGGAGCATCTGGTAAAACCGGGTTGGTGTTATATCGAACAACGGTTTCGTTTGGCACACAGATAATGGCATCCGATGGTCTTTTCAGAAATCCATGATGAACACATCGCTGAAATGGGCAGTCAGAAGAGGTTAACCGTACACGATATTCTGAGATCTCCAGAACCATGGCTTCTCTTCCATTAATAGTCAAAAGGTATGACCCCCGCACGGGGAGAGTATATTGATAGGCAACGACCCCGGATATTTCCACCAAAACCTGGGATGGGATTGTCGGATCATTCATTTGGAAAACAATTGCTGATCCGATCACCAAAATAATCCCCATGATCAGCAAAAGATCCATAGGAGTCCACATCTTGGGAAAAGACGGTTGCACAATGATGCCTACCTTGGATTCAAAAAATGGGAGAACCCGGTTGAATACCGATGGACCCCTTGTTCCGAAATCAGGAACACTTGCCCACCCAACTGAGGAATCGTATGGACCGCAATTTCGCTCCCTAGAACCATCGCGGCAGTTGACAATGCATCTGCATCCATGGCTGTGTTTGCGATAACTGTGGAAGATATAACCCCATCCACAGGTGTTCCGGTAAATGGGTTTATTACATGGTGATACCGCTTCGCGTCTACCATAAAATACCTTTGGTAATCTCCGCTGGTAGCCACGGCGCCTTCCCGTAGGTATAGGATGTGAATGGGCGTGTCATCCTCCGGGGATCCCGGGCGGGGATTCTGGATGCCCACAAGCCAGTCGGCTGTACCGAATTTGGCCCCCAAGAAACCGATATCTCCCCCTGCGTCGATATATCCATTGACTTTTGGATCCAATGCCCGTGCAACCTGGATTGACCGATCGATCGCATATCCCTTAACGATTCCACCCAAATCCAATTGAGCGCTCTCCAAAAGACGGATCCCCATGGACGTGATCTCCACATGGTAGTATCCCGATGAATGAAGAACATCAGCAATTTCTTGCTGTGTCGGCACACGCGGCTGAAAAGAGGAGTCGGAAATCCGTTCGAACCCCCACAATTGAATGATCCGTCCAAGCGCGGGATCGTAAGCTCCGTTAGTTGCCCGCGCGATCGAAAGGGATCGTTCAATGACAAACCGCGTTTCTTGGTCAATATCCGTCAATGTGGCTCCATTTTTGTTGATGGCATAAATCTCGCTGCCTTCCCGATAGGGATCAAATTTCGCTTCGATGCGCTTGAGTTCGCGGAATATGGCATCCATGATCATGTAGGGATCCTTGGAAGAATGAACAACAACACGCACGTAGGTGCCCATGAGAAATCCATCTCGAGAAAGGTAAGCAGGGGGCTGACGCATAGCGATCGCAATCAGGATGATTGTCATTACTCCGATTCCCCCGTATGCCATGTACCAGGCCTTCCGCGACATCTTTACAAGATCAGATTTAGTTTTTTCCCGCATTGAGTGCATTCTCCCTGTTCGTTAATCCCGAATCGGCGGATTTCGTACCCGATTCGCTGGATGGCCAAATGGTTGCATGAAGGACAATAGGTACTGGAGGTGTCCAGATCGTTATGGTTCCCCAGATAGACATATTGTAAAGATCCACGCGCAACCTCATACAAGTGGTGCATCGTGGACAGGTCCGTAGGGGGCTTCTGAAAATGATGGGCCGGATGGTATCGAGTTAAGTGCAATGGAATCGTATCGCTAATAGAAGCGACCCATTCCACTAGTTCACGAAGTGTTGGATCGTCATCGTTTTCGCCGGGGATGATCAGAGTAGTAAGCTCGATATGAATGCCTTCGAGATAGGCTTTGCGAATGTTGCGCTTAACCACTTCCAGATCTCCGCCACAGCGCTTTTTGTACCACTTGGCTTGGAATCCTTTCAAATCAATATTCATGGCTGTTACGGTCTGAAGCAGAAGATGAAACGGTTCTTCGTTGATATACCCGTTAGTGACCAAGACATTGTACAATCCGTTCGCGTTTGCCATTCGTGTGGTATCCAATACAAACTCGAACCAAACAAGAGGTTCATTGTACGTGAAGGCGATTCCATCCGACTGTCGATTGATGGCGATATCAATCAATCGATCCGAATAGACGTTTTGGGTAGCCGGTTTCTCTTGAGCGATCTCCCAGTTCTGACACCAAGGGCATCGAAAATTGCATCCCCAACTACCGACCGAAAGGATCATCTGCCCTGGATGAAAGTGATACAACGGTTTTTTTTCGATCGGATCCATAGAGATCGAAGAAATCCGTCCGTAATTGGTGGAATACATCACTCCATTTTCGTTGCTCCGTACCATGCACAACCCGGCCTGATGATGGGTTAATACGCATAGGTGAGGGCATAAGGTGCAACGGATGGTTTTGGGTTCTTCCGCTGTGGGAAATTCTTCATAGAAGAGAGCTTCCCTCATTCGTTCCCTCCTTGCTCAAAATCCAGATACCGTTCGACAGAAAACCGATAGATCGTAAGGGGAACCCCTTCCGGGATTCCCGCTTTCATACGCGCGATTGAAATTTGCTGGGAGACCCGGTCAACTCCCTCAAGATCGGGCAAGAGCAATCCTTTTCGAACTCCGTGCTCCACAATGATTCCATATCGTCTGGGATCCAGTTCGCGATCATCGACGATTGGCTCAGGTTGCCCCAAAACATCTACAGAGATACGTAAATCCGGCACCTCAGCGCATGATACGGGCGGGAATCGCGGATCCTTTGTAGCAGCAGATATCGCATTATTCCGAATTTCCATCGCTAAATGCGCTCCAGATGGTTCGATGGTCCCAATGCACCCGCGTAATAGCCCGTCGATTGTATGTAAAGTAACAAAGCAGCCGGCTCGGCG
>Ga0334886_1002057_pt1 | contig 21165 bp, 15 predicted proteins | sample GraSluR1_MG_9_FD_207232 | JGI IMG/M metagenome (GOLD analysis project Ga0334886, IMG submission 207232) | Sludge microbial communities from methane-producing bioreactor in Wageningen University, Netherlands - Granular Sludge_27_06-R1 | ecosystem: Engineered > Bioreactor > Anaerobic >... | reverse complement strand
ATCCGCTCCCGTTCGGCGAGGCGGGCCTTGTCGTCCTGATACTGGCGTTCGAGATTGCTCCAGAAGTGCGCGGGACGGCCCAGAACCTTCTCCAGCTTCCGCGCGGTTTCGGGAGTGATCTGCGACTTCCCCCTGACGATCTCGTTGATTGTCTTCTTCGCGAGCCCCGTTCTGTCGGCAAGCTCGGCCTGCGTCATGCCGAGATCCTCCAGATAATCCAGGAGCACCTCGCCCGGCGTCGTCAGGTAGTCGGGGCAGTATTGGTTTATGCGCGTGCTACTCATGAGTGTTCTCCACCCCCAGAATTGTGACGGCGGTTACTTTGGACCAATCCAGACCGCCGTCATCGTGCGTCGGGATCGGATCGTGCGCGGGAGTGAAAATCAGACGGTACGGATGATCCAGATCCACGGAAAGATGGAATTTGCCCTTCCGGTTTCCCTCCGCCGGCTCGTGGCATCGGGAAGGCCCTTTCTTCGGAGGCCGGAAATCGTAGAGTGTGACGGCCGCTCGAAGCGCCGCTATCCGTATGCGTATCTTTTTGGCTCTTTCCGGCCCGTGCGTTTTGACGAGCCGAGCCCCCTCGTTGAATTCCTTTTCAAGATTCCTGCTGATAAAGGATATCTCCAAAATCGACATCCGTCATTATTCATTAACCTGTAGGGTGAATGAATAATTCAGTTTATATCATTATAAAACAGGATGCATGGCGATGAAATTTATTTTTTGAAGATTGACATGATAATCTGCGAATCGACAGCGACAGAAAAGCCCCGGACTCGATGTCCGGGGATTATCGCCTTCCGGCGGCCGGTTGTCGGCGGCGCAGCCGATAAGATGGCGGGAGCGCGCGGCTCCTCCGACCCGGAGATTGTGCGCTTCGCAGCGCCTTCCGCTGGTGACGAGGATCGGGCGGCCGAAGGCCTCTCTCGCGGCGAAGATCATTCGCAGAGTTCTCATCGGTCATTCCCTCATCGATTTTTTCGCAGAGTCTTTCTCCGCCCCGAACTCTTGAACGCATGACGATTTCCGCCGTTCTTCCTTTTCGCCCGATTCACTCTTCCAGCGAATACCCGTCCTCGAACAGAGCGATGCAGGCGTCCGCAGCGGAAGGGTCGAACGCTCTTCCCCGTCCCTCGCGAACGATTCGGAGAGCCTCGTCGACGCCTTTCGAAGGGCGGTACGGGCGGTGCGAGGCCACCGCCTCCACGACGTCGGCGACGGCCAGGATGCGCGCCTCCGGGAGGATGTCGTCTCCGGAGAGTCCTTGAGGATAGCCGGAGCCGTCCATTCGTTCATGGTGCTGATGCACGATCTCGGCGAGGCGCCACGGAAAATCCACTTTCCGGAGCATGTCGAAGCCCTCTTGAGGGTGGGTCCGTATAAAGGAGAACTCGAGTTCGCTCAGGGAGCAGGGTTTGCTGAGGATCTCCGACGGAATGCTCATCTTTCCGATGTCGTGGACCGAGGCGGCCAAGGCGAGCCCTTCGAGCGCGTCCGCGCTCATCCCCATGCGACGGGCGATATCCGCGGAGAGGCGGGCGACCCTCCGCTGATGGCCCGCAGTGTACGGGTCGCGGATTTCCGTCGCCGAGGAAAGGACGTCGATCGTCTGCCGGAAGGTCTTCCGCAGCGTTTCAAGATTGCGCCGGAGTTCCTCCTCCCGCATCTTCAGAGGAGTGAGGTCGCGGAAAAGAAAGTATCTGCCGTGCTCTCCGCCCTCTCCGTTCGGCACGGGCAACGCCGCCAGGGAGAGAAAAAGGAAACGGCCGTTCCTGTCGATCTTCACTCCCTCTTCCTCCGCGAACCCCTCCCCCTCCCGCACCCGCCGGAAAAACGCATCCTTGCGGGCCGCTTCCTCCCGGTCCGGCGTTTCGAGAAGGTCCTCGACGCGTCTTCCGAGCGCCTCTTCCGGACGCAAGGCAACCATGTCGCAGAACGCCTTGTTCGCCTCGTCGATGCGCGCTCCGTCGCCGCAGACGACGATACCCTCCGGAGACGCCTCGAACAGCGTGCGAAGGCGCCTTCTCTGGGTCTCCGCCTCCAGCATCGCGTTCTTCAACTCCGTCATATCCCATCCGACCGCCTGGATTTCCGTCAGCCTGCCTTCTTCGTCGAAAAAGCCGGTATCGTTCCAAAGCTGCCAGCGGACCGAGCCGTCCGGCATCACGATTTTATCCTCCATGCTGCTTTGGGGGGCGTCCGGCTTCAGCCCGGCTAAATACTCGTCGAGATAGCCGGTGTCGCCGGGCAAGAAGAGCCTGATGTTTGTGCCGATCAGGCTCTCCGGCTCTTCGCCGAAGTAGCGCGCATAGGCCGGATTGCAGAAGGTGATCGCACCGTCCGGCGTGAAGCGGCAAATAAGGTCGGACTGCTTCTCCACGATGCTCTGATACCGATGTTCACTCACTTTCAAGGCTTCGTCGGCCTGCAGCAGAGCGAGCGCCCTGCCGATCACCTTCGCTATGCTTGAAAGAAGCGGGAAATCTCTTTCGGGCGAGATCACCCCGGCGGGCACGTTGTCGAACCCGACGAACCCTTTCAGTTCCCCGCTCACTTCGACGCCGAAGACGACAAGCGAACGGATGCCCTGCTCCTCCAGAATCTTCCTCTCCGTTCGGGCCTCCGGAGGCATTCCGCTCACTTCAGGAACATAAAACGCTCCGTTCATCCGAAGATTGTCCATCCACCAGGGGAACATGTCCAACGGCAACGCCTGAAGGAGATGCTTCTGCGGTGCGATTCCGGAAGCGCACCACTCGTGCGTGTTGTCCATCGCGTCGCCCCGAAAGAGAAAAAGATACGCCCGTTCCACGCCGTTGTGCTCCCCCAGCAGGGCAAGCGCATGATCCACCGCGCGGGAGAAATCGTCCCGGTTTCTCTGGAACGCGAAATCGGCGATGATCTCCGCCGTGATCTTCTCCTGTTCGACACGCCGCAGCAGCTCCCTGCTCGTCGCGTCGCACCCGGCCGCATCCTGCGCGACGACGTGCAGCATGCCGCGGTCACCCGCTCTTTCCTTGATCCACAGGAGCAGCGCCGCGAGCTTCTCCCCGTCCAGCCCTTCTTGCGGAAGAATGCCGTCGAAGCCCGCTCTCTGCGCCCGAAGCATCGTTTCGGCGGCGCATCGCTTCATCAGGAAGATCAGAGGGGTGCGCGGATACGCGCGGCGCAGATCCTCGACGAGAGGATCGAGGGGGCGTTCGGGCGCGGATTCGCAAACCGCGACCGCATCGAAAGAGGATGCCGCCGAAGAGGCCGAAACATCGGGCAAGGTGCTTGCGTGCTCGATGTGAAGCGATGAATCGAAAAAATCCTTTGCCTCCGATACAACAAGAATGCTGCATGCCATTCGCTCGAGCCTCCAAATCCCATGTATTCAAATACAGAAGCAAGCATCCTGAAACCAAAAAGAGAGAACACGGACAATAACGACGCTGCTATCTTTAATTTGATGAGTCATTATGACCATACTATCAGTACATATGTCACCAGTCGATAGTCCTGAAGGCCCATTGCGTATACTTCCGCACATCATGAAGGCGCTCTCCGGGCGCCATCTCTTTTTCGAGGAAATCCTTTCCAAAAATCCGTCAACCCACATGCGATGTACTATTAAAAGATTTAAAAAAACGGTATAATAATAAGGAAGTGGAATTCCGCCGGATCATCGGCATGTTGCGAAGGATGCGTCCGTTGCACGGAGTCTTGAGCGAATATGTGAATTGCGAATATGGAGGAATGGAATAAAAAGTCCCGCACAAACAATGTTTTCCTTTGCTCAATAAAAGACATGCAGCGTCTGAAGACACCGTTCGGACCGCATCCACGAGCACATTATCGACGGAATTTCAGGAGGGGTACCACCATGACAGGCAACATACCGCGTATTCTTCTCGTGGACAACGACGAGGAGAGTAGGCATTCGACAGCCGGCGGACTGCGCTCGGCCGGCTTTTCAGTGACGGAATCAGCCGCGGGCGAGGATGCTCTCCTCAAAATCGCGCTCCGTCCGGACCTCGTACTGCTCGACAGCGAAATTCCGGATATCGAGGAACATCGACTGAAGCAGCTGCTCGACGCCGATTCGATTCCAGTGCTCCGATTGACGGCCGATTCCTCGAAGACGCCCGGCGAAATCCGCGGCGTCGGCGAAGCCGACGGCAAAGCGCGCTCCGTGTTCATGGATCCGTCCAAGCTCATATCCAAAATCCGCCTGATGCTGCGAATCCGGCATGTTCAGCACGAAAAGAAGAACATACGACTATGGAACGCCGCCTTCGACGCGTTCAAAGACGCGGTCTGCATCTTCGACGCGGACGGCCGAATTCTGCGCCACAACGCGGCGTTCAGCGATTTCGCCCGCTGCGGCGACCGAACGATCGTCGGCCTCGGCTACAAGGATATCATGCAGGAGAACGGAAACGCGGACACGATATGCCCCATCGCGAATATTCCGCGGAGCAAAGCGAGGGAAAACAACGAACTGGAACTCGGCGGCAGATTCTTTCAGATAAGCACGGACCCGGTCTTCGACGAAGACGGTTCGATCATCGGCTTCGTGGACATCATCAAGGACGTCACCGATCTCAAAGCCGCCGAACACTCTCTTGAAAACAACTATTCCATGCTCAGCCTCGCCGGGGAAATCGCCAGATTCGGCGGATGGAGCGTCGACCTGAGCACGAACATCGTCACGTGGTCCGACGAAGTGGCGGCCATTCACGAGATGCCGAAAGGGTACTCCCCCTCGGTGAACGAGGGGATCTCCTTTTATCACCCTTCGTGGCGCCCTCGCATCACCGAGGTCTTCACACGCTGCGCCCTCGAAGGCGAACCCTACGACGAGGAGATGGAGATTCTCACGAGCGCCGGCAGGCGGGTATGGGTCAGGACCGTGGGAACGGCCGTCAGGGACGGCGAAGGGAACATCGTCAAAGTACAGGGGGCTTTTCAGGATATATCCAGGCGAAAAGAGACCGAGGTGCGATTGAAAGGCGCCCTGCGCCGGCTGGAAGGAGTCACGAAGTCGATCATCCGGATCGTCGTCAAGACGATCGAGCTGAAGGACCCCTATACGGCGGGACACCAGGAGCGGGTCGGAGACCTCGCCGGAGCGATCGCTTCCGAGATGGGGCTTTCCGAGTACGACAGCGAGGGGATCCGCATCGCGGGGACGATTCACGACCTCGGAAAGATCGCCGTCTCTTCGGACATCCTGAGCAAATCGAGAGAACTCTCCGCCATTGAATTCGCCCTCGTGAAGGAGCACGCGCAATACGGATACAACATCCTGAAGAACGTCGTATTCGAATGGCCCGTAGCTCAAATGGCGCATCAGCATCACGAACGTCTCGACGGCTCCGGATACCCTCAGGGCCTTCGCGGCGACGCGATATGCCACGGCGCTCGGATCATCGCCGTGGCGGACGTGGTCGAGGCCATGGCGTCGCATCGCCCCTACCGCCCGCCCCGCGGACTGGAGCAGGCGCTCGAGGAGGTGCGTTCGAAAAAGGGGTCCTGTACGATCCGGAGGTCGTGGACGCATGCATTCGACTCTTTACGGAAAAACAGTACAGCCTTGCGAGTACGAACGAAATCTTTCCGGGCACGTGAGGAGGCGATTGAACCGGGACACCCGGGACACGCTCCCCGGAAAAAGAGCCGCGGAACGATTTCCTTCATGAAGCAGGCGAAGATCGTACTCGCCGTCGTCGCATCGCTGATGGCGCCCGTCCGCTTCGCCGACGTCTTTCTTCTCGATATAGGAAAAGACCGGTCTCATTCCACGCTCGTGAAGATGATCATCGAGCGGCGGGAACCCGTCCCGCTCTTCGAGTAGCCGCCCCGTCGCGAACGGCTTTTCCGGTCCGACGCACAAGAGGGGCGGTCGTCGTCATGAACTCGAAACACATGAAGTTCCCGGCTCTTCGTTGAGCCGGGAACTTCATGTGTTTCGAGACAAAACGCTCCGTGCGGACTCGTGCTACGGAAGCATCGGACATTCGGGGTTTGTTCCGTCTCCGGGCCCGTTCCCCGTGCCGTCCTTGGGGCCGTTGCCGCCGTTTCCGGTACCGTCGCCGGGGCCGTGTCCGCCGCCATTTCCGCCCCTGTTGCCCCTGCCGAGCATCACGCTGTTTTCAAAGGCATTTCCCCTGTCCAGCGCGAAAGCGAGCGCGGTCGACGCGACGGAAACAACCAGGAGAAGCACCAGAAGCGAAGCGAGTATCTTTTTCATGAGCGAATCCCTTCTTTCATCGGAGTGAAGTAGACTACACCGGTATAATAGACTCCTCGTCTCCGGAACGCATTGTAAGCGATTTCCATTCGTTCCTCGGTACAATCCGCAATCGCGCCTTCGGCACGCAGCGTCTCGTTATCCGCGGCAAAGGCCAAAAATTGCACCACACTTCATCTGCAAAAATTCTATTATAAGCTGTAAAGAAATCTAATTAAATATTTAAATATAGAAATTTTTATACACTGCAATATTTCGCCTTCGCTCCTTTTTATGCTATGATTTTTTTATTACTTTAAACAAGGATTTCTATCATGAAAGGAGTTGAATTGCTTGTTTTCATTCGTACGACTCATAGAAAGGCTGTGATGACAATGCGCGCATCGCCCGTTTCGAGCGAACCAAAAGACGATCCTCCTTCAGGGCGGTCGGGTATCCGCTTGATCTTCACGGCTCTTTTGCTGCTTCTGCTTCTCGTCCGTTCTTCCTTCGCCGGAAAGGAAGGAAGTCCCGCCGGAGGCGCCCCGAACCTTCAAAACACCGTCCAGATCCACCCCGAACTCTCGGAACACCTGAGCGAACTTCTCGAAAGCGGCTGTTTCGGCGCTTCTTTTTTCTCCAGGCACGCCATACCCATGCTCCTGATCGATCCGGAGAGCGGCCTCGTTCTGGCGGGTAACGAGGCGGCGCAGAATTTCTACGGCCATCAAAAAATCCAGGGCATACACGTCGACCAGATCGACACGATCTCTCCGGAGACCCTGCACAAGGCATGCGAGCTGCGACGGAATCATATCGACTTCCGCCACACTTCGGCGGACGGTTCGACGCGCGACGCGTGCGCCTACTTCTATCCGATCCCCTTCAACGGCGGAGAAATCGTCTTCGCCATGATCATCGACCAGACCGAGAGAGTCGCTGCGGAAACCGCTCTCCGAATGAAAGAGCGATCGTTCAGGGCGTTCGCTCTCGTCGCCGTGATTCTGCAGTCGGTCGTCCTCTTTCTGCTTCTGAAGACCGTCAATCGCAAGAACAGAGCGGAGCGGAGGCTTGCGGATCAGCTCCATTTCACCCGGTCGCTGATCGACGCGATTCCCAACCCAGTCTTCTATCAGGACATCCCCGGACGAATCCTCGGCGCCAATCGGGAATTCAAACGGCTTATCGGATGCCGGGAAGAGGAGATCGCCGGGAAAAGTCTGGAGGAGATCACAACCGGGGAACGTGCGGAGCAATACCGAAGAATGAACGAAAAACTCATCGAAGACCGGCTTCCGCAAAACTACGAGTTCTCCGACCCTGGACATCGCCCCGAATGTTCCGACGCTGTTGCGGGGCGACTCCGGACGTCTGCGTCAGGTACTGATGAATCTGGTGGGCAACGCGGTCAAATTCACCGAGCGGGGCGAGGTGAGAACGGCCGTCTCGTTGACGGAAGAACAGGAGTGTTCGGCGACGCTCCGGTTTTCAGTGAAAGATACCGGAATCGGCATTTCAAGGGAGATGATGCCGAGCCTCTTCGATAAATTCAGCCAAACGGACGCCGCGATCGGCAGAAAATACGGAGGGACCGGACTCGGACTCTCCATTTCGAAAGAGCTTGTCGAACTGATGGACGGCAGCATCTGGGTGAAAAGCGAGGAGGGGAAAGGCTCGGAATTCTGTTTTGTCCTGTCTTTTGGAAAGTCGCACGCCGAAACGGAATCCGCGGCGGCAACCCGGCACGACGAAGCCGAGCCCGGGCAGCGAATGAAAGGAAGAGCGCATCGTCTTCTGCTGGTGGACGACAGCGCCGCGAACCGGCACATCGTCCTCGGCATCCTCAAGAAGAGCAATCTGTCGATCGAGGCCATTTCCGACGGCGAACAGGTTTTCGACGCTCTTTCGAAGGCTCCTTACGATCTGATACTGATGGACTGCCAGATGCCCGGCCTGGACGGATACGAGACGACGCGCAGAATTCGTCGCATGGACGGGGATGCGCGCACCATACCCGTCATCGCCATGACCGCCTACGCGATGGCCGGCGACCGGGAAAAGTGCCTGGAGGCCGGAATGAACGACTATATCGCCAAGCCGATCACCAGGGGCGCGCTGCTCGGCGTCCTGGCGAAGTGGCTCCCTGAAGAAGAGGTCGGAGACGGGGTGAACCCCCTTGAAAAGGCGGACGATCCGCAAGAGACGGCAAGCGGACCGGACGTCTGGAACAGAGAGAAGCTTCTGCGCGCTCTTGACGCGGACGAAGAGCTGGCCATGGAGATCACTGTGAAATTCCTGGAGGATATAACGCCTCAAATGGACGTCCTGCTCTCGGCCATATCGTCCGGCGACGAGCGAACAACGCAGTCGAGCGCCCATTCGATCAAGGGTATGAGCGGCGCCATGGGGGCCGTCGCGCTGGAATCCGTCTGCGCGCGGATCGAGACGGCCGTTCGAAGAGGTGAATTCTCATACGGCGCTTCTTTTGCCGAGTCCCTCCGGTTCGAATTCCGCAGACTGAAAGAGCGCGTCGAAAAGCGTGCGGGGGCATGATCGGGGCGGACAGCAAGCGCTCTTTGTGTGATGAGACAGGAGACCGGCAACAACGAGCGCATCATATCCTCGGAATTCGAGGGTATTCAGAGCGTCTCTTTCTTCTTCTCTCAAGATCGGATGAAACTGCCATCGATCGGAGAAGAACCGCCCCTTTCCCGCCGCGTTCCCGCTGCGCCGCGTTCTGCAGAATGGTTTCGGAAATCTCCGTTCACTTTTAAAATCACAAAAAATATTATTGTAATCTGTAATACCATCTGATCGAAATTTCAAATAAAGATATTGTTATGCACGTCAATATTTTGCCTTCGCTCCTTTTTATGTTATGGTTTTTCTGTTCCTTCAAACAAGGATTCCTATCACGAAAGGGGTTGAATTGTGTGTTTTCCGTCCTGCGAAAAACTACAATCCGTACCAGACTCGTTCTGCTGATCATCCTTATGGTAGCCTCCCTGTCTGTTCTTTCCACGGTCTTTATCCACGAACTGACCGATTTCGACGCGGGCGCCGCGCAGGAACTCGCCGCCGTATCCGAGGAGCAGGCGGCCGCGAGCGAAGAGATCGCCGCAGCGGTACAGGGCGTCTCCTCCCGGATGGAGAAAGTCTCGTCCGTCGTCGAGAACATTCTGCGGCAGACGCAGGATGTGGCGAAGGCGTCGGAAAACGTGGCCGGAGGAGCCGAAGGGCTCGCGTCGTACGCGGAGACGATGCACGAGGAACTCAGGCGCTTTCGGGTGGAAAAGACCGGGCACGGAGTAACGGGCGGCTTGCAGGCGCTTCCGGCCACATCGTAGCGATTTCGCTCTTCACAAGGAGAGGCGGGGAGGGAGCGTTCCTCCGCCTCTCTTTTCGATGCCGAAAAATTCAAGGCAATCACATTATAATCAAACAGGAAGTGATGCAATGGAAAAAGTAAAATGCAGCAAAACAGCCGCATTTCCTCTTTCGCAGGAGAACTATCGGCAGCTTCTGGAGGACATGCCGCTTCTGATATGCTGCTTCGACCTCGACGGGATCATCTACTTCGTCAACAACGCCTACTGCGAATATTTCGGACGAGACCGGAGCGCTTTTTTGGGCAAGAACATCTTCGAGATCATCGAAAAGGAAGAGGAAAAGGCCTACCTCGAAAATACCCTGTCGATGCTGACTCCTGAAAATCCCGTCTGCGAATCGGAACACTTTCTGACCATGGGGAACGGCGCAATCCGCCATCAGCTCTGGGTCGACCGGGCCGTATTCGACGCGGAGGGAAACCTTCAGGGGTATCAGGCGATCGGCAGAGACAGGACGGACAGAAAGAGAACGGAAGACAAACTGCGCCAGATACAGACCATGGTCGAACACAGCCCCGTCGTTTTTCTCCGGTGGTCCGCCCGGGAAGGGTGGCCCGTCGAATACGTCTCCTCGAACGTCTCGCGATACGGCTACTCGCCGGAGGAACTCACGGATGGGGGGCGGTGCTGGACATCTTTCACTCACCCGGATGATATGGAACTTATAAGAAAGCGCCCTAAAGAAGAGACCAAAAGCCGCTCCCGGTACGATCTGGAGTATCGGCTGCGGTGCAGGGACGGGTCGTACCGCTGGGTTCTGGAGCAGGGAAGCATCGAGCGGGACCGCTCAGGAAATCCGATCGCGTTCATCGGGGCGGTGACGGATATTTCGGACAAGAAACGTTTCGAGCTTCTTCTGTCCGAAAACAAGGAACATCTGGAAATCAACCTCGAACGCCTTCAGAAAATCTGGTTGAATACCGTGGAGACCCTGTCGACCGTCGTGGAAACCCGCGATCCGTATACGGCGGGACATCAGCGGCGGGTCGCCGAGCTGTCGAGACGCATCGCGTGCGGAATCGGAATGGAGAAGAAGAAAACGGAAGAGATCTATCTGTCCGCCCTGATCCACGACATCGGGAAAATATCCACCCCTTCGGATATTCTGAGCAAACCGGGAAAACTGTATACCGAAGAGATGTCCCTGATCCGGCGGCATTGCGAGACCGGCCGCGATATCCTGGCCGAGATCGATTTCCCGTGGTCGATCGCTGAAATCGTCTATCAGCACCATGAACGTTTGGACGGTTCGGGCTATCCGAACGCTCTCCGGGGAAGCGACATACTTCCCGAAGCGCGAATCATCGCCGTGGCGGACGTGGTGGAGGCAATGGCCTCCCACAGGCCGTACAGGCCTTCTCTGGGGCTCGAAAAAGCCCTCGAGGAGATCGACCGGGGAAAAGGAACGCTCTACGATCCCGACGTCGTCGACGCCTGCACGAAGATATTCAGTTGCGGCGATGTCTGGAGGGGCAGATAGCAACTTCGACTCGATCATGACGAAGATAATGATAGAATAAACAATCAGCGCACGAGCGCTCTTTCCTAAACCGTTTATTCATAGGACGGAGGTGCCGGTGGCGTCCATGATGGTTCCCTCCGAGAGTCTCAGCCCCTTCTCTTCGAGAGCAGGAAATGGATTCGAAGCATCCGTTCCAGACCGACGGGAGGGCGTCTTTTTCCGGCCTTCGGGTAGAAGGGTTCGATGAAGGCATTGAGTTCCTTCCGGGGGACGGCCCGCTCCATTTCCGCGAGAAACTTTTCCCGTCTTGTGAGCTTCCTGTATTTTTCGAAGGTGGAGGCGTTCGCAAGGGTTCTCTGGCGGTTCATCGTTCTCAGCTCCCCGGTGTGGAATGGATTTGGATGCGACTGCTACAACACTATTTCACAATGTCGAAAGACTGCTTGCTGGAGATTTTTTCAGAGATTCCTGAACAATAAGGACAGCTTTCCCGGATCACTTTTCGAAGGGGAAACGTGCTCGACGCGTCAAAAGGATGAGCCTTTCATTTCGCGTCTCTTCGGGAGGCTGCGCAGAATCGGTCGTTTATGGCGAATACGTTCGCCGCTGAAATATATCCTTTACTGAAAGCTGGTGTATGCCGTGCGCGACACTCTTTTCTCCTGGAGCGGATTTCGTTCTGCTATCCTTCGCCTCCTCCTCGCGGCGCTGCTTCTGACGTTCGCACATGGCGCCCATGCCGAGCGGTCGAACGAAGACATCGACTGGAAAGTCTTCCCTAAATACGATTTTTTCGAGGACCACGGCGCGCCCATGCTGCTGATCGACCCGGCGACGGGCGCCATTCTCGACGGCAACCGTGCGGCGAGAAACTTCTACGGCTATCCCGCCCTGCGAGAGATGAACATAAATCAGATCAACACCCTCACTCCGGAGGAGGTCGCCCAAGAAATGGAGCGAGCCCGCACGATGCAGAGGAACGCCTTCCACTTTCGGCACCGCCTGGCGGACGGCTCGGTACGCGACGTCGCCGTCTACTCCTTCCCGTTTACGATCAACGGTAAAAATCTGCTCCACTCGGTGATCATCGACGAGACGGAGCTGGTGGCGGCCCGCAGGAAGCTCCGCGAGCGCGCACTTTGGATAGGCGCTCTGCTCTTCGTTGCGCTGCTTGCGCAGACCGTCGCGCTGCTCCTGCTGGCGAAGGCGGTCAAACGGCGCAAGAAAGCCGAAGAGCGTTTTCGTTCGTTGAGCGACGATCTCCCCGTGATGGTCTGCGAATTTCTGGAGGACAGTACCCTGACCTACATAAACAGGGAGTATGCCGACCACTTCGGCATGAAATCCGAAGAGTTGACGGGAAGGCGTTTTCTCGACTTTCTTCCCGAGGAGGCGAGAGAGGAAGCCCGCGGAAACTACAGTTCGCTCTCCCCGGAAGACCCGTTCCGCGTCTACTGTCACGAAGTGCTTCTCCCGAGCGGAGAGCGGCGCTGGCACGAGTGGCGCGACAGAGCCATCTTCGACGGAAAGGCGAAAAAACGCTTCTACCGCTCCGTCGGCGTGGACATCACCGACCGCAAGCGTGCCGAAGATGAGCTTCGCGAGAGGGAGTCGCGGCTTCTGAGCATCTTCGAGCACTCTCCCATGGGAATGGTCCTCTTCGGAGAAGACGGCGTCATACTCGACTGCAACAATATAAACGTCGAGATGATGGGATCGACGCGGGAGAAAATCATCGGTTTCAACACGGCACGCGGAAGCTCCCCGGAGGTGCGGGAGGCGCTCGGAACCGCCCTCTCCGGAAAACCCTCCGTCTACGAAGGGGAGTACACCTCCGTCACCGGAGGAAAGACGCTCTTTCTCCGCATCTCTTTCAATCCGGTCAATCCGGGGCAAAACCCCACGCCCGTCATCGCGGCCCTCGAGGATATCGGCGAACGCAAGCGCGCCGAGGAGAGGCTTCGCGAGACGCTTGCCAACGCGCGCGTTCTTCAGCAGGAGGCCGAGTCGGCCAGCCGGGCCAAGTCGGCGTTTCTGGCTAACATGAGCCACGAGATACGCACGCCGCTCAACGGCGTCATCGGCTTCCTCGGGCTGCTCGCCGAGACGCCGCTCGACGAGGAGCAGCGCGAGTACCTCGACAACGTCGATTCGTCCGCGCATCTGCTGCTCGGCATCCTGAGCAACGTGCTGGACATCTCGAAGATCGAGGCGGAGCGGCTGGATCTCGCTCCTGTTTCCTCTGTTCTCCGCGCGACGGTGGAGCGCTCCCTCTCCCCCGTACGCGTCGCGTCGGCGGAGAAAGGTCTTTCACTGGCCGTTCGTGTGGAGCCGAACGTGCCGGAACGCGCCGTCTTCGACCCGGTGCGGCTGGAGCAGGTGCTGCTCAATCTATTGAACAACGCCGTCAAGTTCACGGAAGAAGGCGGCGTCGAACTCTCGGTGGGCTTCGCCCCCCTCGCGGGAAACGCAGGGGCCTTCACATTCTCCGTCAAGGACAGCGGTATCGGCATGTCGCCGGAAGAACAGTCGCGCATCTTCGAGCCCTTCTACCAGGCAGACTCGTCGAATACGCGTAAGTACGGCGGCGCAGGACTGGGACTTTCCATCGCCGCGCGTCTCCTTCAGGCGATGGGCAGTTCGCTCGAAGTCGAGAGCGCTCCGGGAGAAGGGAGCCGCTTCTTCTTCACGCTGCGGCTGGAGTGCGGAACGAATGCGTTCTCTCTTACACCCGGAGAGGCGGAGGTTCCCCGGGAGGAGGAGAAGCTTATACCTCACGGAAAAATAAAGGAGAACCCGGTCGTTCTTATCGTCGAGGACGAACAATTGAACATGAGGATGCTCTCCATGACGGTCACCAAGCTCGCCCCATCCGCAAAGGTGGTGCAGGCGCAGGACGGTGAAGAGGCCCTCGCGCTCTTCAGGGAACACAAGCCCGATCTCGTCTTCATGGACCTCCATATGCCCGTCAAGAACGGTTTTCAAGCGGCCGCCGAAATCCGCGGGCTTGAGCTGGAGAGCGATCCGGACGGAGAACGCTGCTGCATCGTGGCCGTCACGGCGGACGTGCTGCCGGAGACGCGGGGAGCATGTCTGGCGGGCGGAATGGACGGCTATATCTCCAAGCCGGTCCGCAAGGAGGAGGTCCGCGCCGCCCTCGAACGCTGCCTCGGCGGAGACAGCCCGAATCGGCGGGATCGATCCTGAATCGGGAGGATGGAATGTGTCCGATGAGCTTGAAAAGAACATCTCTGAAGCGATCATGTGTTTCCATTCAGGAGCGAACGGGGGGGTTTGAGTGACGGACTTGCGAATGGCGAACATCGAGAAGCTGACCAGGGAGATCGAGGCGTTGCTCTCGGGAGGCGGGGCGTTGCTCTCGGAAGACGGGGCGGTCATCGCTCCTCCGGAGGACCTCGACGCCTCGTGGGAGATGCGAGTCTCCGACGACAGGCTTCGCGTTTATCTGGACATGTACCCCGCCGTGGGCGAAGGCGCTCCTCTTGATCCGGCGGCGATTTGCCGTGCGCTCGATGAATCGGGAATACGGAACGTCGACCGCGAAAGAGTAGAGACGCTCGCCGCGCTCTGCGATTCAGGGTACCCGACGACGGGCGAGGACGCCATGGTCGCACACGGTACGCCAGCGGTCGCTCCGTTCGAGGGGAGGATCGACTTTCTGGTCCCCATGGAGAAGTCGAAGCGCGTGGAGGAGAGCGACGAGAGTTCCGTCGACTGGAAAAACCTCTGGATGATCCCCTCCGTTCGGGAGGGGGACGTCATAGCCCGCATCCATCTGCCCAAGGAAGGGCTCGATGGCGTGGACGTCTACGGTCTGCCGCTCTCGCCGAAGTCGCTTACGCTCCTCAAGCTGCGCTACGGAGACGGCGTCGTCGTGACGGAAGCGGACGGATGCGTGGAGGTCGCCTCGGCGCGGACCACGGGGCAGCCCAGCTTCCGCGACAACACGCTCGACGTTTTGCCTCTGCTGGTGCTTCAAGGCGACGTTGACCTCTCGGTCGGCGACGTCGATTTTCCCGGCTCGGTGCTGGTGACCGGCTCCGTGCTCGAAGGCTTCTCGGTCAGGGCGGAGAAGGACGCGACCGTTCACGGAGGAGTGTACAACGCCCGCGTGCAGTCGGGCGGCGACTGCATCGTCAAGGGAGGAGTCGTCGGCGAGCGGGCGGAGCTGGACGCCGGAGGGGACGCCCGCGTCGGCATCGTGGAATACGCCCGCATCACCACCGCCCGGAATATCGAGGTCTTCGGCTACGCTCTTTTCGCCACTCTGGAGGCGGGCGAGTCACTCTATGTGCAGGGGCGGAACCGGAGGGGGATCGTCGGAGGGACGTGCGTGGCGGGGGAGAGCATCGAAGCTCTGTCCGCAGGGTCACCGATGGAGCCGATGACGACGCTGGAGGCCGGGAGGGATCCGGTGCGCGCCCGGATGCTTCAGGAACTCGAGCGCAAGAAGGCCGCGCTGGAGGCGATGAAGGAGAAAATCGAGAAGGCGATTCTCTCGATCAAAGGGACGGGGCCCGAATTCGACCTGAATCGGCTCACTGAACCGGAAAAGGAAAAGCTCTTTCTTCTGGTGCGTTATCACGGAAAGATGAAGGAATCCGTAGCGGAAATCGCCGGACGGATCGAGTCGGAGAAGCGCACGATCCTGGCCGAGAGGCGAGTCGTACCGAGGATACGCATCCGCGACAGGGCCTATCCGAACGTGACGCTGAAAATGTGGGACGTTCTTCTTCTGCTGAAGAATCAGGAGGTCTACGCGAGCTTTTCGTTGGACAGAGAGAAACATTTCATTACCAAGGGAGTTTTTTAGATGTCCTTTCCGGAGGAGGATTTGAAGATGAACGGGCGGGTTGACGATTTGCGTGAAAAGCTGGAAAGGATCGCGAGAGAAGCCGAAAAACGGGGCATCGAGCCCGATATGACCGCTCCTCCGCAGAGTTCCGCCGAAGCCGTCTTTCACTCGACGTCGCGCGGTGTGATGGTAGGCCGCATGCGCTTCGACGAGAGAGGGCATCTGAAGGAGTACACATTCGAAAGCACGAACCCGGCGTTCAATGCTCTTTTCGGGAGCGAGCCCGGAAGCGGAAGCACGGGGAGCGAATTCTTCTCGAAGCCCGGCGACTCCTCTCCGTATTCTCACGAAGAGTCGCCCCTGCTCGGTTTCTTCGCGCATGTTCTCGCCGAAGGGCGGCCCGATTCGCGCGCGGTCTTTCTTCGAAAGCACGGAAGGGTCTTCGATCTGCTCGCCTTCCCCCTCGGGCACGACCGATTCTGCGCCGTCTTTTCGGACGCTTCGGAGCGGGCGGCCGCCGAGAAGGAGCGTCGCGAGAACGCCAGATTCGTGGAAAACGTCCTCGGCAGAGTGAACGTCTGGATCGTTTTGCTTGACGAACGCGGGGGGATCGTCTTCTGGAACCCGGAGGCGGAACGTCTCTCGGGAATTCCCTCCGAAGAAGCGCTTTCGGGACGGATCGACTTCTGGGAGAGCTGTTTCCCGGACGCGAACTATCGCGCCTCCGTCCGCGAGAAAGCAAATGCGGCCTCGCAGCATGGCGGCACGAAAAAGCCGATCGAGACCTTCGTGAACGGCGCCGGAGGCGAACGCCTGATTGTCGAGTGGACGGTCGATCCGTGGCGCTTCGAGGATATCGGCACGGAAGGCGTTCTGCTGTTGGGGCGCGACGTCTCCGAACAGCGCCGGATGGAGGACAAGCTGCGGGAGAGCGAGTTGCGTTATACTGCGGCATTCCAACAAACAAACGTCGTGAAGCTGCTGATCGACCCCGAAACCGGGGCCGTCGTGGACTGCAACGACGCGGCCCTCGCGTTCTACGGCTATTCCAGGGAGGAGATGCTTGCTCTGAAGAATACCGATATCAACCTGCTTTCTCCCGAAGATCGCCGGCGTGAAATGGAGAATACTCTCGCCCATCGGAAGGATCGCTTCGTCTTTCATCATCGGCTGAAGAACGGCGAAGTGCGGACTGTGGAGGTCTACTGCTCTCCGATGCCGCACCGGGGCACGACGTTGCTCTATTCCATAGTACACGATATCACGGAGAGCGAACGCCTTGAAAGCGAATTCAGGATCCTCGCCTTCCACCACGCGTTGCAGGCGCGGCTTCTCGGCGGGATTCTGGAACACGCCTCCGACTGCATTTTCGTATTCGACCGGGAGGGGCGCATTCGATTCGCCGGCAGGAAGGGGGCGGAGCTCTTTCAGCGCGGTCAGGACGAGATGACCGGTCGTTCGTGGAGTTCGCTGGGGCTCCCGGAGGAGCGCGTCGCGGGATTCAACAAGCATCTGGACGAGCTGCTGACGGCGGAGGCCGACCCGAACGCATCCGCAGGACCTGTCCCGAATGCTGCTGCGGGAAAATCGAGGCACGGCATGCTCGTGCTGCCTACTTTCAAAGGCGAGAAGCCTATAAAGTACGCGCTCGACCCAATGCTCGACGACGAGGGACGTGTCGAGGCAGTCTATTGCTCGATGCGCGTCGTGCCGTAGCCGGCACTGCTCTGTCGGCTCCACCTCCGGGGTGCGAGTCCTCCTCGGAGAGGATGCGCGACGACATTCCGGGGAGTATGCGCCCTCGCTCCTATATTGTTTTGTGTGTTCCGGTGTTCCGGTTTTCCGCTTTTGCCTCGGAACCAACTATCCCGGCGTTTTTTCGCCGTGTGGAAGCGTTCGCTCTTCGTCGGCCGGCCGAAAAAAAAGTTCTGAAATCTTGCGACTCGTCCAGTACGCACAAACCATCTTGTGACTAATATATTGGCGTTTACGAGTCACAAACCGTTTTGCGACTATCCGACCAACCACAAAACCGGCACCTCCTCAGGGGGAAGGGAAAACGGAGGGATACTGTCAGGCAGAACTATAAAACATAAAAGGGAGCGTAAAAGAAACCGCTCCCCATCTTTCCTCAAAACAGAAGAGAAGCAAGGGGACTGTCGGGAAAAAACACCGCGATGCGGCAAAACAGGCCGCGATCTCTTCCTTCGTCACAGCAAAGATATTACGCCTTCTTGGACTTCGCCGGGGTCTTTGCGGCCTTTGCGGCCTTTGCGGCTTTTCCCGCCGTCTCCGCCTTCGCCGGTTTCTCAGTTTTTTCAGCCTTTACGGGCTGCTCAGCCTTTGCGGGTTTCTCAGCTTTTGCGGGTTTCTCAGCTTTTGCGGGTTTCTCGGCTTTCTCCTCCTTCACGGCGTTGTCGGCGACCTTCATCACTTCGGAGACGGAGTTCTTGCGGACGCTCTCGATTCCCTTGAGGGCGCTCGCCTTGGCTTTGTATCCTTCGGAAACGCCGATGATCTGACCGTTCCTGGCCTTCAGCCGGAAGCGGAATTCTCCAGCCTTGTCGGTGTACACTTCGAATTTCGGATTCGTCTCTTTCTTGAAACCTTCGGCAGTCTGGTCTTCGAGCGATGCAACAGGGGCGTTGGTACGGACGCTTTCTACGCCCTGAAGGCAGCTGTCCTCCCGGTTGTATCCCTCGGAGGTCAGGATGATCTCACCGTTGTCGGCCTTCAGGTTGAAGTAGAACTTTGACTTGGATTCGCGAACAGCATACTTTCCCATACGATCCCCTCCCCGGTTTTGTGTTAATTTTGTTTATTTTAGAACTTAACAATGCCGGGGTCAACCGGGCTTTTCATATCCGAATCCGCAGGCCGAAAGAATTCAACCATGACGGAGGGCGATGTCATCTTATCCGCAGCGTTCCAGAGGCCTTGCTCCGGCTGTTCGGAACAAATTCTCACTCCTTTCCGCCCTTGTCCGAGGGATCCGTCACCCTGCCCCAAAAAAGAATGCTGTTCGTCGCGTTATGCTGTATCAGAAAGAGGAACGGACGATCCGCACGGAAGACAGGGGGAGGCGGCGGCGACAACGGACTGCTCATTTTGAGTCCGATCACCGCGCCGGTCGCGGCTGCGGCTTCGGTCCCCTCCTCGTTGACATCGACGAAAGCCTTGTGAAGCACGGCGGTGAGATACAGCAGTGCCTTTCCGTCCATACCGGAGAAATCCGCGCGCTCCTCGTCGAAGGCGTCGATCATGCCCATGGATTTGAGTGTTTCATCCAGCCGAAACATCGATGTCATGCTGAACCGGGGCAGATGAACGAGCACCTGCCTCTGGTGGAGGCGGTTTCGCCAGCGTCCGAGATTCAGAAGGGTCAGATCTCGTTCGAGACGTTCGAGCCCGTCCTTTTCTCCCGGGAGAAGCACCAGCATCGAGACATCCTCGCCTGCGTACGGAAGCTCCAGGATTTGGAGTTCGTCGTCCTCCGCATATCCGAACTTCTGCAGCTGCGTCATAAGGGAAACCTGGACGGTCTTGCCGGGAGCCGTGTAAAACGGAGCTTCCTCCGTCTTTTCCGGCTGGAATGCGCTCTTCCAATTCCCCTTGAAATAGATGGCATTCACAAGCACCAGCCGGGTCAGGGCATCGAGGATACCGCGGGGGATGAGCTCCTGTATTCTGTCCTGCGTCTTTTGCTCCACCCATCCGTTGATCGTCTCCCGTGCGGATTCGCTGTCCGCGTAGTCGACCGGGGTGATTGAAACACCGTATTGCCGTTCGGCGAGAGAGAGAAATTCCTCGAGAAACGGATACTCCCTGTGCGGCCAAAGGGAGTTCGCGACGCGCAGCTCGACTTCGCCCACACTCTGTATTCGTCCAAGTTCCGACTCAAGCTCGGCGAAGGCGGGATGAAGCTCATCCTGCCGCAGCGAGAAACAGAGCGCCTGCATCATTTCTCCCTCGGTGTTCCCGCGCGCGCCCGCATAGGTCATGGCAAGCGCTGTCGAGATGCTGTGCGGCGAAAAGAAGAGATTCCCCTCCGACGTTGAGAGGCTGCGGAACAGCTCGACCGCGAAGGCGGTATTGTCCATGACGAGTATATCCTTATCCGAATAGTCTCCCGCGAAGGACGGCGGGCAGAACAAGAGAGTTGAAACCAGCACGCACATTGCAGCTCCTTTCAATACGATCCTCATGACACGCTCCTTTCCGGCTCAAGACAGCCTTCCGTACCCCGGATATCCTTTCGGATTTCCCACCCCTCGGAACCTGCGCCCGGTTACGGTCCGTCGAATTCCGTGCTCTCACGGCAAAAGCAACGTACTACAAACGAAAGCGTCCTGTCAATCCTCGAAATACCGCCTAAATCCGCAGGCAGAGGGGGCGTCACCGGTGCCCGCTGAACTAGCGGGCGATGCTTTCGATTTTTGCGCCCAACCCCTTTCGCTCCGGCGATTTGTGATAGACTTATCGCGGCAGTTCAAAAAGACTGTATATGACATGGAAAGGTCGGTGCGGAAATGGCAAGGAAAATACTGGTTCTTTGTGTGTGTGCGGTTGCGGTGTTCGGATTCGTTCACTGGACGGCGGGAAGTGTTGAAGCCCAGGAGGATCGGCATTCCATAATGGACGCTGTCTTTTCCGCCATCGAAAACGCGGAGTATATGGACCTGAGCGACTCCAACATGAAGGTCTCGAGCTACGAGGGGCCCGTCTCGACCAAGGACGGGAAGTTCATGGGGCTTTTGCGGGCGAAAATCCGGCTGGCCCGTATCTTCAGGCAGCTCGAGTACCCCGAGGAAAACCTGTTTATCCTCAAAGGGTACGAAGTCATGCGGATCATGATGACCGCCGCATCGAGCGGCTCGCTGAACACGGGGGGAGCACCCTTCGACCTCGCCGACTACGTCGTGTTCCAGATCATCCTGCCTCTCGAACTGGAGCCCCTTATCCGGGAGCTTCCCGTCTACTACAAGGCAGTGAAGTCGAAGGCGGACTGGCAGGAGAAGTTCGACCTGATCCTCGAGACGGGGGATGCGTACGGTCCCTCTCTGAACCGCGGAAAGACATTCCATCTTGCGGGATTTCCGAAGGTCAACACGAAAAAAGAGTACACGATGGCAATCGACGTGGAGTTCAAGGACGAGTCCCTGTACTACTCGGAGGCCGACTCTTCCATGGAGGCGTGGCTCTACTCCTTCTGGCTGCGCCGCTACCAGGAAGGCTCCATGGAGACGGTGAAGGTCATCCTGGACTGGCTGAACAAGAGGCT
>Ga0334886_1002048_pt1 | contig 21233 bp, 13 predicted proteins | sample GraSluR1_MG_9_FD_207232 | JGI IMG/M metagenome (GOLD analysis project Ga0334886, IMG submission 207232) | Sludge microbial communities from methane-producing bioreactor in Wageningen University, Netherlands - Granular Sludge_27_06-R1 | ecosystem: Engineered > Bioreactor > Anaerobic >... | reverse complement strand
CCGCGCAGGGCGTCCACTTCCCAGAAGCGCTGGATGGCCTGTCGCGGGGTGATGCGTCCTGCGGCGCTTTGCACTGCGGGCATGTGCCGGCTCCTGTAGGGGCGAATGGCGGGGGGCAGGGGCTTCGACGCTGCGCCGCCGCCCGGCATCATGCTTGGCGGGCCGCTTGCGGAGGGCGACGGTTGCCGGCGATGGTGAGCCGGCCTACGTTCCTGCAATCCCCGGTTGGGTATAGTGGGCGAATCTCAATTACGCAACCAGTATAGAAGACCGGAGGTCGGCATGGCAAAAAGCGGAGAAGCGGCGCAGGTTATGCAAGGCGGGCGCAGCAGAAAGGCGGCGCTGCGCGAACAAGCGGCGCGACGCAAACGCAAGCAGAACCTGATGCTGATCGGCGGCGGCGCGGCGTTGGTCTTGCTGATAGCGGCTTTTGTCGTGGCGGGCGTATTGCGCCAGCGGCCCGTCGCCGGGGAAGTGCGCTATGCCGCGCAGGGCAATCTGCACATCGCCTTCGGCAGTACGTCGCCTATCGCCTATAACAGCACGCCGCCGACCTCCGGCCCGCACTACGAGACGTTGGCCGCGTGGGGCGTACACACGGAGCCGATCCGCTATGAGCACCTCGTCCACAACTTGGAGGATGGGGGCGTGGTCATCTATTACCAGTGCGCGGACGGCTGCCCGGAACTTGTGGAGCAACTGAGCGCCATCGTGGAACCGTATTTCCGTACGGGGCGGAATGTGGTGATGGCCCCGAACGACCCTGCCTGGACCATCGCCGGCAGTGAGCCGTTGCACAGGGACATGGGAGCGCGTATTGCCTTAGCCGCGTGGCAGCGGCTATTGACGATGGACGAGGCGGACGAAGCCGCCATCCGCGCCTTCATCGAGCGCTACGAGGGCATCGACCACCACCCGCGCGGATAGCGGGGCGGCGGACGTCGCCGCGCACCATGCCGGCAATGGCGGCATGAACGATTGACAAGCCCGGCCTCAGAAGCCGGGCTTTTTTCTTCGTCTGCGCCTGCCCGCGGGCGCGCCGGAACAAAGCTGCAGCTTGGGGCGTACCCTATACGGGCGGCGTAACTATTTCCCGGTCGTCACGTCATAGCAAGTGATACCTTTTCGCCACGGAGAAGCAGGCGATGACCTGTCAACCACGGGGTCAGATCCTGCACGGCAAGTCGCCTCTGAATAAACTTGAAAGGGCTTGCAGATTGTGACGATTGCAAAACGCGCTGAGAGCGTGCTCATCATCATCCCCGCCTATAACGAGCAAGGCGCCATCCGCCAGGTTGTGAGCGGCGTGCGCCAGGCCTTGTCCGAAGCGGACGTGTTGGTGATCAACGACGGCTCGACCGATAGCACGACCGCAGAGGCCGAGGCCGCCGGCGCGATTGTCGTCCAGCACCCCTTCAACTTGGGCATCGGCGGCGCGGTGCAGACCGGGCTAAAGTTCGCGCTCGCCAATGGCTATGACTACGTGATCCGGTTGGACGGCGACGGCCAACATGACGCTGCGGAGATTCAATTGCTTTTGTCGGTGCTGCGCAGCCGCCGCGCCGATATGTCGGTCGGCTCGCGTTTTCTGGAACGAGGCGTGGACTGGCACATCCCTCTGTCGCGGCGCATCGGCATCAGCTTCTTCAGTTGGGCCGTGTCGCTGCTCATCGGCGAGCGCGCCACCGACACGACGTCGGGCTTCTGCGGCATGAACCGGCGCGCGACTTACGTATTGGCGACGTATCTGCCGCAGGACTATCCGGACGTGGAAAGCCGGGTGCTGGTACACAAGGCGGGCTTGCGCCAGATCGAACTGCCGGTCAATATGCGGGCGCGCATGACCGGCGTCAGTTCGATCAACGCCTGGCGTTCGATCTACTATGCATTCAAGGTGACGGTCGCCATGGTCACATCGGCCATGAAGGACATCGCGCCGCACCCTAGCGTGCTGCTGTCGCCCGAGGAGCCGCCGCCCCTGAGCGGTCACGCCGACATCCCCTCGGCGCGGGGCGCGGACTAGGCCGCGGCGCGCCGTCTCGGAGGAGACCTTTGTCGCGAATACCTGTCGAACAACAGATACTGGCGGTTGCGTTCAGCTTCATCTTGCTGCTGGTCACGATCCAGCTTGTGCGCAAGCATAAGCTGCGCGAAGAATACGCGTTGGTGTGGCTGGGGGCGAGCGGGGCCATCTTTGTGCTGACCGTCTTCGACCAGCTCGTGCGCGCATTGGCCGGGCTGTTTGCCGTGTCGTATGCGCCGACGCTGATCTTGGTGTTCGGGTTGCTTTTTGCAATCGTGGTGTTGCTGTCGCAGAGCGTGACGATCTCGGCGCAAGCCGACCGCATCCGCGACTTGGCGCAGAGCTACGCGCTGCTGGGCCAGCGCGTCCACCAGCTTGAGACGCTGCTGCTGAACGTGCCGGATCACGCAGCGGATGACGCTCCGCACGCGGAAGACGCGCCCGAAAAGGCGCTTACCAAGGACGAGTCGCCGCCAGTACAGGCCGCGCTTGCGACCACGGCATCCGAGACCGCAGGCAGACTTGCCGTCGAACCGGCGCAGCCTGCCGGTCAGGATGACAAGCGCAGCCGCGTGCTGGTCATCGGGCTGGACGGGGCGACCTTCGACCTGATCAAGCCGTGGGCTGAGGCGGGCTACCTGCCGACGCTGAAGCGGCTGATGGCGGAAGGCGCACACGGCTCGCTGCGCAGCACGGCGCCGCCCATGACCGGGCCGGCCTGGACTTCTTTTGCTACGGGCGTCAATCCCGGCAAGCACCGGCTCTACGACTGGATCGCACGTGAGCCGGACAGCTACCGGTTTTTGCCCGTTACCGCGCTGGACTGCCGTGCGCCCACCATCTACGCTCTCTTGAGCCAGGCTGGGCGGCGCGTCTGTGCGCTCAATATCCCCATGACCTACCCGCCGCTGCCGGTGAACGGCGTGGTCGTGTCCGGGCTGCCCGCGCCCAGCACGAAGGTCAAGATCACTTATCCCGACACGCTGCTCGACGAGATCAACGCCGCGACGGGCGAGTACCTGCTCTACCCGGACCCGGGGCAGGCTTATTCGGACTCCGGCGTGGATGCGTTCTTGGAGCGGCTGTACAAGACGACGGACGGGCGGCTGCGCACGCTCGACTATCTGCGCGGGCGCGAGGATTGGGACTTTACGATGGTCGTGTTCAACGGCACGGACACGATCAGCCATGCCATGTGGAAGTTCATGGACAAGAGCCATCCGCTGCACGACCCGCGCAAGGCCGAGAAGTACGGCAACGCCATCCGCGACTACTACCAGTATCTGGACGGTAAGCTAGCGGGCATCGTCGACGCGCTGGACGAGGACACGACGCTGATCGTCATGTCGGACCACGGCTTCGGCCCGTTCCATAAGTTCATCCATGTCAACAACTGGCTGATGCAACAGGGCTTCATGCAGGTGCACAGCGGCGCGACCAGCCGCATCAAGCGGGGGATGTTTAGGGCCGGCTTCTCGCCGATGAACGTCTACGACACGATGATGCGCTTCGGGCTGGGTGCGCTCAAGCGCGAGGTGGTGCGCGGGCAGGGGCAAGGGTTGCTCAAGGCGCTCTTCCTCTCGTTCGAGGACATCGACTGGCGGCGCACGCAAGCCTATTCGCTGGGCAATGTCGGCCAAATCTATCTGAATGTGGCGGGGCGCGAGCCGTATGGCTGCGTGCAGCCCGGCGACGAGTACCACCGCGTGCGCGAGGAGATCATCGCACGGCTGCAGACGTTGCGCGACCCGGAGACGAACGAACTGGTGGTGGAGACGATCTACCGTCGCGAGGACCTGTATCACGGCGACTATTTCGAGCATGCGCCGGATATCGTCTTCCTGCCGCGCCGGCTGGAGTATTTCGGCTTCGGGGAGTATGAGTTCGGCAGCCACAAGATCATCGAGTCGATGCGCCGCGGCATTTCGGGCACGCACCGCATGAACGGCGTCTTCTTGGCCTACGGCGCCGCGATCCGCCCCGGCGCGGAGGTGGAAGGCGCTTCACTGGTCGATCTGGCGCCGACGATCCTGCATCTGATGGGCGAGTCCGTGCCGGCGCACATGGACGGTCGCGTGCTGGCGGAGGCCATCGTGCAAGGCGACCGCGCCGAGGTGCGCCGCGAGTGGCGCAACCGCGCCGAGCCCGCTCCTGATCAGGCGGACGCCGGACTGAGCGACGAGGACCGCAAGGTATTGGCCGAACGGCTGCGCAGCTTGGGGTATGTGGGATGACGAAGATGACGCCCTATACGCCGCGCAACGCCTTTACGGTGGATCTGGAGGACTGGTTCCAGGGCCTGACCAGCACCAATCCACATCCGGAACGGTGGCCTTCGCTGGAGAGCCGGGTTGTCTCCGCCACCGGAAAATTGCTCGACCTCCTGCACGTCCATGATGTGCAGGCGACTTTTTTTGTGTTGGGCTGCGTTGCCGACTGCTTTCCGGAGTTGATTCGCTCGATTGGCGAGGCAGGGCACGAGATCGGCGTACACGGCTACTATCATCGCTTTATCTACAAGCTGTCGCCCGACGAGTTCCGCCGCGAACTGGGCCAGGCAATCGAGGCGGTGGAGCGGGCGGCGGGCGTCATGCCGGCGGGACACCGGGCGCCCTATTTCTCGGTGAACGCATCGACGCCGTGGGCGTTTGATGCGCTGGCGGAGGCCGGGATCGAGTATGATTCGAGTGTCTTTCCGACGCGCAGCATGTTGTACGGCTATCCGGGCGCGCCGCGCTTTCCCTACCGGATGGCGCAGAGCGGCCTAGTGGAGTATCCGGTCTCGACGCTACAGGTCGGGCGGTATACGCTGCCGATCTTGGGCGGGTTCTACTCGCGTGCGCTGCCCTATGCGGTGACGCGCTGGGCGATTCGTCGCCTGAACGCGCAAGGGCAGCCGGCGATCCTGTACATCCACCCGTGGGAGCTGGACCTGGGCCAGAATTACCGCAGAGTCACGCCGCGCGAACGCATCACGCATTACCACGGGCGACGCGGGCTGGAAGCCAAGCTGCGCCGGCTCTTTACAGATTTTCGCTTTACGCGGCTGGGCGAATTGGGCGTAGCCGCGAACAGTAGCAACCTAGAGCGCAGTAAGGCATGATGGTGATACGCGAACTGGCGGATTCGGAACGATCCCTTTGGGATGCGTATGTGCGAGGGGCTGAAGGCGGGCTGCCGCAGCACCTGTCGGGCTGGCGCGAGGTGATGGCGGCGGCGTACGGCTATGACGCATACTACTTGATGGCGTTCGCGAACGGGGCGGAGACGCCGGTTGTGCGGGGCGTGTTGCCGCTTTACCTCAACCCGAGCGCGCTGCTGGGGCGGTCGTTGACGACGATGCCCGGCGGGCTTTGCGCCGAGGACGACGAGGCCGCCGAAGCGCTGATCGCACACGGCATGGAGTTGGCCCGCCGCCTGCACGCCAAGCGTTTCGTGCTGCATGACACGCGGCAAGCATGGCCCGGCCCGCTGCGTACAGAGTGTGCTCATGAAGCGTGGATTGTGGACGTGCGGGCGGGCGAGGAAGCGGTGTGGCAGGCGCTCGACCGCAACATTCGCCGGCAGGTGCGTATGGCGCGGCGCAACGGGCTGGCCGTGGAGATCGACCGCAGCGGCTCACGTCTGGGCGATCTGTACGCGGTTCTGAGCCGGTTCGCCCATGCGGCGGGCACGCCCGTATTCGGCCGCGATTTCTTGGAGCGCGTCGTGGGGCAGTTCCCGCGCGAGCATAATATGGCGCTGGTCTATTCGGACGGGAACCCCATCGCCGGGTATTTCCAGCTTGAGATGGGCGACGCCTGTTATGGCGTGTGGGGCGCGGCGCTACATGAATACCTGGAGTTTCGACCCGTCTACCTGGCCTATTGGGAGCTTCTGGCGGACACGATGGCGCACGGGTTTAGGCGATTGGACATGGGGCGTGCGCCGCGCGACTCCAACGCATCGAAGTACAAGGGGCAATGGAACGGCCGGCCGGTTCCGGTTTATCAGCAGACGGCCCTTTTGCGCGGCGGACAAGAGACGGGCAGCGTGGCGGCCCGCGCCCAGTCCGATAGCAAGTTCCAGTTGGTGCGCCACATCTGGCCGAGGTTGCCTTACCCGGTTGCTCAGTTTTTGGGACCAAAGCTGAGGCGTCATGTACCCTTCGCGTGAGTGCGCGAGAAGGAAAGGTCCATTTTGCAAGCGAATCGTTCGATCCAATCGATTAAGCCGGCCATACATCCTGCCAAGTTGCAGGGCATCGCCTTGACGGCGCCTGGTTGGCATCGCTATGTCATAGGCTTGGGCCTGGCAGTGGCGTGGTCTGCCGTGCTGTTAGGGCTGCCCGGCTTGCTGCCGCTACAGGCGGCAAGCTGGCTGACGTTTGTCGCCGTAGCGATCACGCCCGGCTATCTGTTGGGCGATCTGATCGTGCGGACGATGCGGCTGGACTGGATTGAACGTCTGGCGATCGCGTTCCCGCTGGGGATGGCGGTCTTGAGCGCGCCGGGGCTCTATGCGCTTTTGCGCCATGACACAGCGACAAGCCTGGCGCTGGGCTGGATCGCTGCGTCGGGCGCGGTGATTGTGGCATGGGTCGCCGGCCTGCTGTGGGAAATGCGCCGTCCGGGACGTTCGGCCCCGGCGGACAGGTGGGAACTGCCGGAGTTGCTGTTGCTGGCGTTCGTGACGATCCTCTTCTTGTTCGGCTTGCCTTCGTTGAACCTCTACAAGATCGACGGCGACGCCTACGCGGTCGGCAGTTTCGCCGCCGACGCGCTGGCGGGCCTGCCGCTCAACAGCGTCGAGCCGCTGTTCGGCACCGATTTGGGGCCGGGCGTGCGCATGGCGTTTAACCAGTCGCTGCCCTTTTCGTACTTGTGGGCATACCTATCCGGCATCGACCCGCTGACGTTGACGGCGCAGGCTTCGCGCGCGGCGATCGCCCTGTGGTCGCTGTTGGCGCTGTATGCGCTAGGCAAGGCGGCCGGATCGACTGTGCTGGACGAAGCGCGAGCGCGCCGGCTAGGGCTGGCGGTTGTCGCCATCCAGATGCTGATCTACCTCGCCAACCCCTTCTTGCGCGGGGACAGCGTAAGCTGGTTCTTTTTCGAGCGTACGACGGCCGACAAGTTCATGACGCCGATCGTCATGCTGCCGGTGGCGTTTGCGTTCGCCATCCGATTCTTGGCGGCCCACAGCTTCCGCGCCTGGCTGGTCGCCGCGATTGCAGCGCTGGCCGTGTCGGCCATTCACCCGCTGATCGCGGCGATGATGGCGCTGGCGCTGGCCGCGTTCGCAGCTTTCCACGCGGCGCTAAACTGGCGCGACCGGGTGGCATGGCTGCACAGCAGCATGGTCGGTGCGCTGGTCGTGCTCGCCATGATCCTGCCTATCGTACAGTTGGTCCTTTCGCACGGAGAAGAGCCGCTGGCTGCGTCATTCCCACATAGCGTCGAGGGGTGGCTGGTCGGAGAGAAGCTTGTTCCGGCGCTGCCCTTTGTCCACGCACCCACGCTGAATGTGTACGGCCCGCCGCCCGACCTGTCGCAGGTGGATGCGAACGAAGTCTACACCGAAGCCGACCCGTTTTTGATCTGGCGTTTTTCGGTCAATATGAACCGCCGCCGGCTCATTCTGCCTTCGTTGGACCGCTATTTCTCGGATCCGAATATTATCCTGGAACCGGCCTACATCCTGGCGCTGCTGCTGTTGCCGCTGCTGCTCAAGGGCATCCGTAGGAATATCGGCGCGCAGTTTGCTATGAGCACGACGCTCGCCATCCTGTTCGTGATGTTCAACCCGCTGGTCACGCCGCTGATCGGCGCGCTGGTGATGCCCTGGATCCTGTGGCGTTTCGTGTGGATGTTGCCCTACGCGCTGATCATCGGCCTGGCTGCGGACCGCATAATGCCGGTTGCGGCGCGCGCGCTGGCCGGTCTATGGTCGAAGTTGCCGGCGGAACGGGCGCTGTGGGAACAGCGTCTCACACCTTATGGGCTGCTGGCGACCCTGCTGGCGGCGACGCTGATCCTGGCGCCGGGGACCGTGCACAACCTCGCCGCGCTGAAGGAGCGTGCGGGCTTTCCCTATTACTACCCGACGCCTGAGCGGCTACTAAGCAGTCTGGACGAGTTGACGACGGCCAACGGCGCCGCAACCGTGCTGGCGGACCAAGACCTGAGCGTGTCGATTCCGGCCTACGCGGCCCATGCCAACATCGTCGCGCATCGCATCCCCACAACGAGCGAGATCTTCCCGGCGGACCGGCAACATGAGGCGCTACAGCGGCTGATAGACCAAGACCTCTTCTTCCGCTCGCGTTATCTGACCGAAGAGGCAGTTGCGGTTTTGCTGCGCTATAACGCAGGCTACATCATCACGCACAGCGCCAGCAATCTCGACATTCAACTGCGGCTAGCCCCGGAATGGTTCGAGTGGCTGATCGACGACCAGTCGTATTCGCTCTACGCTGTGCGCAAGCTTCCGCAGGTGACGGCGAGCGTGCAGGGCAATACGGCGTTGGCGGAACGGCGTTGGGACGCCGCGGCGGACTACTACCGGCAGGCGTTGGCAGAGAATCCGGGCAATCTGTTGGCGCTGGCGGGCTTGGCCGAGATTGCCCACGCGCGCGGGCAGTTCACCGAGGCCATCGGTTATTACGAGGATGTGTTTGCACGCGTTAATTTGCCCGTGGTGCATTACCGGCTCGGCCAGATCTACCACGAGCTGGGCCAGGTGGAGCGCAGTATCGAGGAGTTCAGCCGCGCTCAGGAGATAGCGCCGCAGATTGCCCGCTTCCACATGGCGTTGGGCGATGTCTGTCTGAGCGCAGGTCGTGAGGAATGCGCGGCGGAGCAATATGCGGCCGCAGTCGCTAACCAGAATCTGCCCGATGTCGCGGCCCAGGCGGTGGCGCAGGCGGACTTGTGGCGCCAGCGCGGGCGTACAGACGTGGCGATCCGCTTCTATGAGCAGGCTGTGGAGTTGCAGGCGAGTGAAGCGAACCAATTGATGCTGGCAAGCGCCTACCAGGAACAGGGCCGGTATGAGGAAGCCGAAGCGCTCCTGCGCGTGATGCGGGTGCAGCGGCCGCTCTCTGTGGAAGTGCTCACCTTATCGGCGGGTATGCAGGCTACGCGCGGGCGTTATGATGAGGCTGTCGCATATTACAAACGGGCGATCGCCATCCAGGATGTCACGGGACAGGAATCGGCCGGAACGCGGCTGCTCTTGGCGCAGACGATGGCGGCTTACGACCATCTGGCGGAAGCGGAAGCGCTGATCGGGCGGGTGTTGGAATTGCAACCGGACAATGCGCTGGCTTACGGCCAGTTGGGCGATGTTTACAACAAGTTGGGGCGCCCCGCCGAGGCGATGGAAGCCTATCAGCAGGCGTTTCGTCTCGACCCGACTCAGGTTCAACTCTATTTAGCCCTCAGCAATCAGTTCCGCCAGCAGGGCGGACGGCAGGACGACATTCTGGAGTTGTTGCAGACTGCGATCCGCGCCAATCCGGAGGAGGCGACGCTGGCTTTGGCGCTGGGCGACCAGTTGCAGCGACGCGGGGATACTGAGGCCGCCATCGACGCCTACCAAACGGCGCTGGACAAATTTGAGCTGTATACCGCTCCCAACACCTTAAACCCAGGGGCCGCGAACACGAGCCGGGCATTTGCCTATATCCGCCTGGCGAGCGTGGCCGAGGATATGGGGTTGCTCGAACCGGCGATGAACTACTACAGCGCGGCGGTCGCGGCCGCGCCCGATGTGGCGTGGACGCATGTCACGTATGGCGATGCGCTGCGCCGTCGTAATGATGTGGAGAACGCCGCTGCAGCCTATCAGCGCGGCATCGACGTCGATCCCCAGTTCGCCAATGCCTATGTGCGCTTGGCCGACCTGCGCGACGCCCAGGGAAGTTCGGCAAGCGCCGCGGCGCTACGCCAGCAAGCGCTGGGCATCGCCCTTGCCAGTGCGGACTTCTCGACGCAGAGCAAGACCCATCCGGGATTGGGCAAGGCGACTGACGGGACAAGCGCTGCTTTGCAGTCGTTCGATTCGGATGCGCCGACCGCGGCGCGCACGGGGACGGCGAGTACGGGCGTTCTCGACCAGCGGATCGTCGCCCAGTTGGTCAGTGCGAGTGAACCCGCTTTCCCGGTCAACGAAGGGCCGGCTCATCTGAACTTGCTGGCGCGTCTGAGCGAAGGCCAGGGGCTGGACGATATCATTCTGCTTTATCAGAAGGCCATCGAAACAGGGACGCAGCAGGGCTGGTATCCGGTCGACATGGCCCGCTATTACAAGGGCGCAGGCGACCTCTATCTACAGCAGAAGCAGCCGATCCTGGCGGCAGAAGCTTATCGGTATGCCATATTGTTGGATGACTGGTGGCCGCAGGCGCGGTTGGGCCTGGCGCACGCTTTGGCGGCGATCGGTGCAACGGACGAGGCGCTGGAGCAGCTAGAGCAGGCGGTGCGGATTGCGCCCGGTTTCGTCGAAGCGCAGACGGCGCTGGCCGACGCGTACCGAGAGCGGGGGCGCCACGAAGAAGCGCTTGCCATCTACCAGGCCACGGCCGACAACCACCCCGGCAACGCGCACGCCACGCTGGCGCTGGCGCGAGCGCTGCAGGCCAACTACGAGCGGGCGGCGGCGGAAGAGACATACCGGCAGACCCTGGCGCTCAATGCCGGCAATTCTGAGGCGTATGTCGAACTTGCCGCGCTGCTCAGCCACAAAGGCCGCAACGACGAGGCCGCGGACCTCCTGAGCATGGCTCTTGCGGCCGACCGGCGCAATGTCAACGCGTATATTCAGTGGGGCGTTCTGGAGCAGCGCCTGGGCAATACGGACATGGCTCAGGACTGGTTCCGCCGTGCGCGCGCCCTGCAACCGGACAATGATTCGGTGACATTGGCGCTGACGGATCTGCTGCAGCGATTCGGCCAGTACGATATCGCCTTCACCTATGCCCAGGAAGCGCTGAAGGCGGACCCTCAAAACGTCGAGTTTCTGGTGCGGCTTGCGCGGCTACAGCGCGAGCGCGGCCTTCATTCCGAGGCGATGAACACGCTCTTGGGGGCGGCGCGTATGAACTTGACCGATGCGCGGCTGTCGGCGGAGTTGGGCGAGTTGTACTTGGCCCAGGGCAGGCCGCAGGCGGCGTTGTCGGCCTTCCGCCAGGCTGTGGCGTTGAACCCCTCTGAGAGCCATTATTACCTGCGTCTAGCCGGGTTGTGGTCAAACCAGGGCAATTTGCAGGCGATGGAAGACCTGCTGCGCTCTGGGCTTGCTAAGGCCAACCAGCGGGCGCCGCTCTATGTTGCGCTGGCCGACAGCTATCTCCAACAGGCTCGTCCAGGGGATGCCAAAGATGTGTTAAGCGCCGGTTTGGCTGAATTGGGCGGTGATACCGCGCTGGCGGCGTCGATGGGGCTGTATCTGGAATCGCAGGCGCAGCAGAAAGGCGGCGCTCAGGAAGATGCCGAGAAGTGGTATAATGACCACCTGGCTCTGCGGCCAACAGACGCGGCAATCCATCGTGCACTGGCGGATCATTATCTGCGCGTCGAGCGAGTTGACGAGGCGTTGGCGCACTACGAACAGGCCGTTGAACTTGAGCCGACCAATGCCAATTATCGCCTTGCTGCGGGCGCGGGATATGCGGCTGCAGGCAGGGCGGAGGATGCCGAGCAGGCCTACCGGCAGGCCATATTGCTGGAGCCTACGATGGTCGACGGCTATCTGGCGCTGGCGGGCTATTATGGAGAGCAGCAGCGTTGGGAGGATGCCGAAGCGCAGTATGAGCACGGGCGTGCGGCTGCACCTGCGTCCGGTCGAGTGCTGACGGCCTATGCCGAGTTCTGGGCGAAGCGCGGCGACAGGGAACGCGCTTTGGCGTTGTTGGAGGAGGCGGGACAGATTTCGCCCAGCGCTGAGACGCTGGTGGCGCGCGCCGGCGTATACCGATTGCTGCGCGACCATGAAGCCGCCCTGGCCGATTTGACGACGGCATTGAAGAAGGAACCGGGCTTGTTGGATGCGATGCTTGCGCTCGGCGATCTGCATCGCGAACTGGGCAATACGCGCAGCGCGCAGCAGACATTCTCTGCGGCGACGGAACTGCGTCCGGGGGTGCCCGCAGGTCGCGTCCGTGTCACACGGACGGGGCGATAGGCGAATGGATAGGGTGCGAATGGCGAGAGTCGTGGCATTTTTGGCGGCGTTGTTGCTGGCGACCGGCTGTATGCCGATTTCGTTGGCGCAATCGATGGAAGAGGCAAACCAGTCTGCGGAGGGACAAGCGGCGGTTGCGGCGAAGCTGTGGATCGACATGAGCATGGGGCCGCAAGTGCTCGACTGGTACAACGGAGTAGCCCAGCCTGCCGACATCGCCCGCGTGGATCATGTGAGCCTGGTGGACTTGCTCGACCGCGTGGAGGTTGGGCGGCGGTTGGTGGTCTTCAAGACTGTAGTCGATGCTGAAGCGCTGACGCCGCGGTTGGCGGACAAGATGGACATCATCGGCTATAACTTGGAACATGGCCCCACCAACCGGCCCGACGAACAGGCGGACCCGGTGGGCAGCATTCGCCGTATGCGCCAGCTCGCCGACGATTATGGGCTGGAGTTGGCCCTGGGGCCGGATAGGGCGTTCGCCCTCAGCCACGGCGTAGCAATGGCGCCTTATGTGGATTATTTCATCTTGCAAGTCCAGCGTGCACAGACCGAGCCGGACGTGGTGCGGGAGTTTGTGGGACCGCTCGTAGAGGAGTTGCGCCGCGCCAATCCCGACGTACAGGTCAGCGTCCAGGTGCGCACCGAAGGCGATGTGACGGCTATTGCCGACCTGATCGAATCGCTGGAACCGAGCCTCGACGGCGTGTCGATTTTGACCAGCGAGGAGACGGTCGATATCGCCGAGGCGCTGGTGGCGGAACTGCGTCCGCCTGCGCCGGTCCTGCCAATCCCCGACGCAACACAGCCGGCTCCGGAACTGCATGCCGTCGTTCTGCCGACGGCCAACCCCAACCCATCGCCGCGTAAAAGCGTGCCGACGCCGATCCCGGCGCAGTCGGCGCCGCTGCCGGTAGACGACAGCAGTGAGCGTTCTGCGCCTGTGTGGCTCTATGCCGGCGCACTGGCGCTGATGGGCGTGGCAGTGGTTGCGCTGCTTGCGACCGTTTGGGTCTACACGTTGCAGAGCAGCCACAGGCGCTAGGCAATTGTGAGCAACGGAGCCGGCGAACAGGCGTCTAGGACGAAGGCGCCCCCCTTGTATGGCGGGAGACCGGAGCGATGGGCCTGGCTGTTTGGTTGGGCGCCTGCTCTGCATTCGCGTAATTTTCGCCTCTTTTGGTTGGGCCAGCTTGTGTCGGTGATCGGGACTTCCGTCCAGGTTGTGGCGGAAGGATGGCTCATCTATTCGCTGACCGGGTCTACGCTGTGGCTGGGCATGGTGGGATTTCTGGCGTTGCTGCCGGTGATTCCGATCTCGTTCGCAGGCGGAGTCTTGATTGACCGCGTGCCGCGGCGCAAGTTGCTGATGGCGACGCAGACACTGTTGTTGCTCCAGGCGCTGACGTTCGGCCTGCTGGCTGTGACGGGTGCGATCCGGCTGTGGCAGATTGTGGCGCTCTACTTCGCGTTCGGCGCGATCTTGGCTGTCGATCATCCGGCGCGGCGCGCTTTTCTCGTCGAACTGGTAGAGGAGAATGAGTTGGCGAATGCGGTGGCGCTGAACGCGACCGTGTTCAACATGTCCAGCCTGATCGGATATGCATTGGCAGGCGTGATGATCGCCGCGTTGGGCGTGGGAACGACGATGATGTTCAACGCGACCACGTATTTGGCGCCTCTTGCCGCGTTGCTGCTGATTCGCCTGGCTGATGTGAGCGCAGAACAGAGCGCCGGCGGGCAAAGCGCCCGCTTCCGCGTGGCCGTGTGGGAAGGGCTGGCGGCGTTGTGGCGGCGTCCGGACATCCTAGGCGTGATCAGCTTGATGGCCGTCGTGGGCGGGCTGGCGTATCCGGTGTTCGGCATGATGCCGGCCTTTGCGGAGGATGTGGTCGGAACGGGTTCGGTTGGTTTGGGCATTCTACTGTCTGCCGGCGCGTTCGGGTCTGTAATGGGCACTGCGGTGGTGGCGAGGACGGGCGTACAGCATCGCGGCCGCACGCTGACGCTGGTCAGCCTGGCGCTGCCGCTGCTGGTCGGCGGCTTTGCCTTCACCAAGTCGCTTTGGGCGGCCTGTGCGTTGTTGGCGCTGATCGGCCTGGCCTTGTTGGTCTTGCAGAGTTTGACGATCACGTTGGTTCAGGTGCATATTGATAACCGGGTGCGCGGGCGTGTAATGAGCCTGTACAGCCAATTGCATGCCGGTTCGGACACCATAGGCAATGTGATGATCGGCGGGATCGCCGGTTATATTGGGCTGCCGGTCGCGCTCGCGCTCGGCGCAGCGGCGGCGCTGGTCTATGCCATTGGGCTGCGCGCGGTTTTGCCCGCGGTCTCTCGTTTCGAGTAGGCGCAGAAGTATAAGCCATACGCCCATCAACCAGAGGAGCGCGGTAGATTGCGGCTACACCCTCCGACTGCAACGCCAATCGATTGGAAGGCGATGCGTGCGGCGCTGCGCGCTGATGCCGGCGATGTAAGCCGGTTCCGCGCGGCGCTGGCCGCGTATCTGGGCGCGGATGCTTGCTTCCCTGCTTCGTCCGGTCGCGCCGCGCTCTATCTGCTCTTGACGACGCTGCGCAATGAGATGGGCGCAACGGGCCGCACCGAGGTCGTCCTGCCTGCCTACACCTGCCCTTCGCTGGGGAAGGTGACGTTGATGGCGGGACTGACGCCGCGTTTTGTGGATGTCTCGCCGTATACGCTGTCCTTCAACTCGGCGGAGTTGGCCACCGCTGTCAGCGGACGCACGCTGGCTGTGATCTGTGTGCATCCCTTTGGCATTCCGCATCCGGTGGCCGCGGCGCAGCGGATTGCGCAGGATGCCGGCGCGGTTCTGATCGAAGATGCCGCGCAGGCGATGGGGGCTAAGCTCGGCGGGCGTTATGTGGGGACGACTGCTCGTTTTGGCCTGTTTAGCTTGGGTCCCGGCAAGCCGATGTCGACGGGCGGCGGCGGGTTTGTGTGTGCGGCGGACGCGGCCGCATCCGATCTGTTACGGCGGGTGTGGGACGACTTGCCGCCGGCGACCGGCGCGGCAGGCAAGTTGGCTGCCGCCCGTATTGCCCTGCTGGCGGCGGCGTTCCATCCGCTTGGGTGGCGGCTGGCGACGTTGGCCGGCGCGCAGCGCGTCGGAGAAAGCGAGGCGAGTTGGGGTTTTACCCTGCGCGGGTTAACGCCGGCCCAGGCAGGCGCAGGACTGGCGCTGCTGCCGCAGCTTGCGGCCATTAACGCGGCACGACGGGCGCACGGCGAGGCGTTGATGGCGGCGCTGGCGGGCATAGGCGGCATCCACTTGCCCGCGCAGGCGGCTGCAACGCGCGATGTACAGGAGCGCAGTGAGTCTGCAGAGCCGATTTATCTGCGATTGCCGGTGATTCTGGACAGTGAGGCGCAGTGTGACGCGGCGCACAAGGCGCTGTTGGCCGACGGCTATGGGGCAGGGCGCATGTACCGCAGGACGATGGCCGAGTTCTTCCCGGCTTATGCAGACGGCGCCTACCCAGGCGCAGAACAGGTGGCGCGGCGGCTGTTGACATTGCCCACGCACCACTACCTCTCCGAACGGGATGCGCTGCGCATGGCCGGTCTGGTCGAAGCCGCGCTGCGGCTCGTCCTGCATGGGCCGCAGCGCGTACAACGCCCTGCATAACCGAGCGCGGCAGGCGGCGTTAGCGCTCTACAAACGAACGCAACAAGCGAAGATGAGAAGGGAGTAGCCACGCATGGCACAGATCGACCGCAGCCACGCGGAGGTCGCGCAGCAGGCGCGCGCCTATCTGGAGCAGAAGTACCATTGAGCGGAAGCCGTTATGCTCGCCGTGGGCGGGCACATGCTAGGCGCGGTGGATGAGCGGACAATACGCATCACGACGGCCTTCAGCGGCGGCATCGGCGGTACGCGCGCCGAGCTATGCGGTGCGCTGGGCGCCGGCGTCATGCTGATCGGCGCGCTGCACGGGCGCACGCGCACCGGCATAGATGACCATGTATGCCTGGAGTTGGCGGCGGCTTATCGTAATGCGTTTGTGGAGGAGTTCGGCTGCAGCGAATGCCAAGCGCTGCGCGACCGCTACAACGATTGCCCGTGGCTCGTGGAGAGGTCGTCGCAGATCCTGCTAGGCATCATCGACGAGGACGGCGCTAGCGGCGCATCCCGCTAACTACAGGGGCGACGACGTACCTGCCGGACGGCAGGCGGCCTCGATAATCGGCAGCGCTCCCGGCGCGATGAGGCCGATATGAGCCGCGTGCCGCGCCACTGCGGCGCTGTCATCTGCTAACAACAAATCAACACCTTCGGCCTGGACGCGACGCGCCAGGTCTTTGATAGCTGCGCCGCGCGCCGGCGATGCAACGTGGCGGATGTAGACGGCGCGGATGCGGCGCGGGTAGGCGCTCACCGTTCGCGCGTAGATCTCCGGGTCATGTTGGCCGCTGTCGCCGAGCAGCACAAAGTCGAGGTTGGGGTAGGCGTCCAGAATCCGAGCAATCTGCGCCGACTTGTGGTTGTGATGGCTGGAGATGATGAAGCGGTCCGCCTCGATGCCGATGTCGCGCAGCAGCAACGGCCCGGCGGGGATGTCGTTGATCTCCATGAAGTCGACCAGCAGATCGTACAGGTTCCACGGGCTGCTGGAGACGTAGAAGATAGGGTTGCCGGCGCGGCCGGACGGCCCCGCGTGCAGGGCTTGGTAGAATTCGGCGACGCCTGCAAAGGGCAGGCGCTGGCGCGCGCTGCGCAGCAGGACGTTGCGCAGCATCTCCAGCGGACGAACGACGCCGCTTTGGAGGACGGTGTCGTCGATGTCGCTGATCACGCCGAATCCGGCTGTGGGCGCCGGAACCAACACCTGGCCGGCAGCGCGGGCCGGCGCGTAGGCGGCCCCGTGCGGCGCGGGGTGCACGAGGTCGACGGATTGCCAGATTGCGCCGGGGTCGAGGAGGCGGTTCGGGCGCAGGTCGAAGTGGAAGTAGCCTTCTTCGTCCGTCACAGTCTCCGCATCTAGCGCGCCGTAGGTTGCCCGCACCAGCGCGCCGGGCAGTTCGTCGGTCTCGAAGCGGCGGTAGGCGGCGATGAGGTTGGTCCACAAGGCGGCCTTATCGTTCTCGTTATCCAAGGCCGGCGCACGGCGGTAGGTCAACACGCGGCCGGAGAGCGTCAGCCGGCGCGCATCGCCGAAGCCGCGATAGGGGACGATGACCACCGCCCCGGGCTTGATGCCGAGGCGAGCACGCAGGCGGGCGCGCAGCTCGTCGATGTGCGTTTCGAGACGGTAGAGCAGGCGTGTCATGCTCGTTCGGTTCCTTGCCGCCGCACTGCGGATAAGAGAGCGAGGCTCAGCCGGTGCGTACGGTCGCGCCGGCGGCTGCTGCGGCGGCGACAAGCTCGGCCATCTTGTCCGCGGAGGGCGGCGCCAGGTCTGCGGCGCGGTTGGGCCGGCCGAGGCTGCGGTATTTACTCTCGGCCATGGGATGGTAGGGTAGAAGTTCATAGTAGAGCAGGTTGGGCAGCGTAGCGACGAATTCGGCGATGGCGGCAATGTCTGCGACAGCGTCATTTACGCCGGGGATGACGGGCGTGCGGATAATGAGCGGCTGCGGCTGGCGTCCCAACCTGGCGGCGTTTTCCAGAATGCGCTCATTTGGGACGCTCGTACTCTGCCGGTGTTTGCGCGAGTCCATGTGCTTGATATCCATCATCACCAGGTCGACGTGCGGCAGGATCGACGCCAGGCGAGACCAGGGGAAATGGGCAGCCGTTTCGATGGCGGTATGGATGCCTAGCTCCCGACAGCGCGCCAGGACGGCGCAGGAGAAGTCGAGTTGCAGCAACGGTTCGCCGCCGGAGAGGGTCACGCCGCCGCCCGACGAAGCATAGAACGCCTGGTCCTGCACAATCTCCGCCACGACCGCCTCTGCCGACATGGTTGCGCCAACCAGAACCAAAGCCTTGGCATAGCAGGCGTCTATACAATCGCCGCAGACGGTGCAGCGTTCGCGCCGGAAGACATGATCGCCGTTGTCCATACTGTGTGCGTCATGTACACAGCTTTCAGCGCAGGCTGCGCAGAAAATGCAGCGTTCCGGGAAAAACTGGATCTCCGGCTTGCGGTCGATATCTTCCGGGTTATGGCACCAGAAACAGCGCAGATTGCAGCCCTTGAGAAAGACGGTCGTGCGAATGCCCGGGCCGTCGTGGACGGAGAAGCGCTGGATGTTTGTGACGATGCCCTGCATGGGTGAGACGGTCCTCTTTGCGGCGAGCTAGCCTTCGGCGATGATGCGGTCAACGACAAGTTGCCGGAATTCGGGCGATAGGCTGGAGAAATAGGCGCTGAAGCCGGTCACGCGCACGATCAGGTCCGGGTATTTGGACGGGTCCTTATGCGCTTCCAGCACTTTTTGTTTGTCGAGCACGTTGAGGTTGATCTGGGTGCCGCCCAGATCGAAGTGGGTGCGAATCAGACTGCTGATCTTGTCGATATCCTCTGCCGAGCGCGACAGGCCGGGGTCCAATTCGAGCTGCATGGGGGCCGAGTTGCCGAGACCCGGCTGGACTGCGGCGACGGCAATGGCCATAGCGGTGGTTGCACCGTCCTCGCGAAAGCCGGGGTTAGGATTGCTGCCGTGAGAAATGGGATCGCCGGCGTGGCGACCGTCAGGCGTGGCCGCGAGCGCTCGTCCCATCGCCAGGGTGCTAGCCCACGAGAAGATGCCGGGCGTCAAGGTGAAGCCTTGAGCGGGCTGTTCTTTGACCAAGTGCGTGAATGTCTCGACGATGCGTTGCGCCCAGCCATCGGCGCGTGAGCCGCCCGATCCGTAGCGCGGGACGTTCTTGAGCATCAGCCGTACGCGCTCGCCGCCGGGCTCGCCCCAATCGGCGTTGAGGTGACGCATGAGATCATCCCAGGTCAGGCGTTGCTCCTGCCCTACGCGCTGTTCAATGGCCGCCAACGAGTCGGCGACGGTCGCCAGCGCGGCGCCGTCGATGCCGAGATTGTAGATCTCCACGCCGCCGTGCGAGGCGTCCTCCCCCTTTTCAATCGGTCCATAGCAGAGCAGGTCGAGCACCAATTCAGGGAACACCTGGTGCATGTGTTCCAGGTGGAAGGCGAGCCCCTCGGCAATCACGGCGATGGCGCGCTTCAGATGACGGGTGAAGCTTTGCCACAGCGCGTCCACGCTCGGCTCGACGGCAGGATCGGCCATCATGTCCGCCAGGGCGACATTGAAGACCGCAGCGAAGTTGATCTTGACAACATCGCGCATGGCGTACTCGCGGCCGGGGACGGCGCTCCAGTGGCAGCCGGAATAGGCCCGTTGTCGCGCCGTTTCGGCCGGGTAACCGTTGCGCATCAGCCCCTGCACCGTGCTGTCGATGCCGAGGAATTTTGGAAAGCCCATACGGTGGGCAAACTGCATTTCGACGCCGCGACGGAGCAGGTTGGGGTCAGCCTCACGACCGACGCACACGCCTACATTGGCAGGGACCTTCAGCCGGTCGATGGCGTCCAGGACGAGGTAGGAGACGCGGTTGGTCACGTCGCGACCGGCGGCGTCCGGCCCGCCGAGCTGGACATAAGCTGTATCGCGCAGCAACAGACAGGCGATATGGAACGCCGCTTCTTCGTCAGTCAGCCGGCCGGCAGCCACGTCCCTCTCGTAGAACGGCGTGAGCAGCACGTCCAGGCGGCCCAGCGCGCCGCTGCCGTTGTACATGCGCGCGGCCATGAGGTACCAGGCCATCCATTGGCAGGCTTCGCGGAATGTCTGCGGCGGCTCGTCGACCAGGCGAAAATTGACGGCTGCGATCTCCTCCAAGTTCTGCCGAAGCTGCGGGCGCCCCTCTTCGGCGGCCATTTCCTGGGCTGCGGCTGCGTTGCGCCGGATCCAGTCCTGGATACCGCGGACGACGTGCTTCAGACCGGCGTAGAATTCGCCGGCGTGCGGGTTGCGGGCGCGGTGGCGTTCGATCTTGTGGAGAATGCCGCGCCAGCCGAGCTCAAAGCCGATCGCCAGGTCTGGACAGAAATGTTGGGAGCCGCCGATGCCGTGAACGAGACGGTATTTTTCCTGTTCCGGCTGGAGGTGCGAATAGTCGAAATCGGGATTCCAGCCCTGACGTCGGTAGGATGTGAAGTTCGCCATGACGGCGCCTGCAATGGAGCAGAGCGGGTCGACGTAGGGCGGATGGGCGTCGAGCAGGCGGCGGAAGTTCTCGCCGCAGGCGCGGGGGCCGTAGAAGCCGCCATTGGGGTGGTTGCTCACCATCTCAACGCCGTCGATCAGCGCATCGGTGATGGCGACGCCTGAGCCGCTGATAGCCTGGACGACCTTGCGCACAGCGGGCGGCGGCAGGATCAGCGCCCAGTCGTCGTGATCCATCGCGCCGAGCACGCGCTGCTTTTCCTGGGTTTGGGCGAGCTTGGTTGCACGCAACGCGTCGAGCCGCTCTTGATAGGTCAGTTGTGCGCAGAGGGTCATAGTTAGCATCCGCATTCTAGTGGGGCGGTGGTCAGGGCAATGTCTATCGAACACCATCATACCGCGCGGCGCAGCCTCCCGCCAAGCAAACGGGGGGGCGCTGCGGGAGAGATGACGCGCGGTTGCCCGGCGGCGTTCCGCAGTGCGGGGGCGAGATATGCGTCTCGCTCCCGCGAAAAGGACAGCGGTATGACCTAGCCGGAGATGCGTCCGACTGACCAGGTGGTGACCGGCTTGATGTGGGCCGGGTCGACGCGATCCTTGTAGTGGATCGCTACGTTCAGCAGGCTGTCGAGCAGGGAGTCGCTCAGGAAATGGGGCTGCAGGCCCAGGTCGAGCAGGCGCGTATGCGTTGCATTGTAGTAGTGCTCTTCCGCCTCGATGCGCGGGTTGTCGACGTGGTTGATCTCGGCGCGGATGCCCAGCGCCTTGCCGGCCTCGACGACCTTCTCGGCGAGTTGCAGGACGCTGAACTGTTCGGTGATCTGGTTGAAGACCTGCATCTTGCCCTTGGGCGCGGGGTTGTCGATGGCGATCTCGATGCAGCGCACCGTGTCAC
>Ga0334886_1002044_pt1 | contig 21247 bp, 14 predicted proteins | sample GraSluR1_MG_9_FD_207232 | JGI IMG/M metagenome (GOLD analysis project Ga0334886, IMG submission 207232) | Sludge microbial communities from methane-producing bioreactor in Wageningen University, Netherlands - Granular Sludge_27_06-R1 | ecosystem: Engineered > Bioreactor > Anaerobic >... | reverse complement strand
TTGCTTGGTCAATCTGTTTCGTTATTGCTCATTATCTTCTTGAGTTATACCGTCATCAGTTTCATCTTCATGAAACCCTTGCTCAATCTGTTTGGCGCCAGTGATCAGGTCTTGCCATACGCGGCGGAATATCTATCCATCATCCTCTTTGGCAGCACCTTTTTTGCTTTTTCCATGGGACTCAACCACAGCATTCGGGCCGAAGGAAACCCGAAGATCGCCATGTGGACGATGTTGATTGGAGCCATCCTGAATATCATCCTCGATCCCATCTTTATCTTCGGATTGAATATGGGCATTCGTGGAGCCGCTTTGGCCACGGTCATCGCGCAATCGGTATCGGCCATCTGGGTCTTGCGGTATTTTATGAGCGGGAAGAGCGTCCTCAGGCTTCGATTCATTAACATGCGGCTATGCAGGCGGTTGGTGTTCAAGATCTTTGCCATCGGATCGGCTCCTTTCGTTATGCAACTTATGTCATCGGTGCTTGTTGTCCTTTTGAACCAAGGGCTGAGGACCCATGGAGGGGATATTGCCATCAGCGCCCTTGGTATCGTCCACAGCATCTCGATGTTCATCTTCATGCCCGTTATTGGCATTAATCAGGGCGCGCAGCCCATTATTGGCTTCAACTATGGGGCCAGGCAGATGCAACGGGTCCGAGAAGCCCTATTCTGGGCCATTCTCTTTGCTACGTGCATCGTAACGGCAGGGTTTTTGGTCACCCGTTTGATTCCCGAACAGCTCATCCGGCTCTTCAACCAAGATGATTTGGAACTGCTTGCGGTAGCCACCCGTGCAATGTATCTCTTCATGTTCATGATGCCGGTTGTGGGGTTTCAAGTCATCGCTTCCGGAACCTTTCAAGCGTTGGGAAAACCCCGGAAAGCCATGTTTCTCAGCTTGAGCCGTCAAGTGATCCTGTTGATTCCCCTGATCCTCATCCTGCCCAATTTCCTCGGTCTCGACGGTGTGTGGATGAGCATCCCCATCGCAGATGTTGGTTCTTGCATTCTGGCCGCGGCTTTTCTGGTTTGGGAAGTGAAGCATTGGAAGAAGATCCATACCGACGTTGTTGTCGATACACACACACCTGTAGAGAAGAGTCTATAGAAGCGATGAACATTCATCCAGATGTTATTGGGTTTCTCATATTTATCGGGTACTATTTTCTTTTGGTCCTTTTGGCATCCATATTGGGCAATCAAACCCGCATTCACAAAGAAGTGATCCGTAAGATCTACCACACCTTCTTCAGTCTTTCCGTCATCATGGTCCTCTATGTCTTCTCCCGATGGTGGATCAGTCTGAGCGTGTATGGGTGTTTCTTTATCCTTATCTACTTCATTGTAGCCCGGATCTCTCGGACCCGTCTGTTTTCAAAGCTCAAGGTTCTCCGTACCGAAGAGAGCGATCAAGAGCACAAAGACCTCCAAAGACAGATCCTTTCGATCCTGTCGGTCTTTTCGGTATTGATTGTCGTCTTCTGGGGTTTGATGGGGTCTGAAAACCGCCATCACATCACCTCGGCCACCATCATCTGGGGGATTGGCGATGCCGCCGCGGCCGTCTTTGGCAAGTTCTTCGGCAAGAAAAAGTTCAACAACCATGCCATCGATCGAAACAAAACCCTGGAAGGAGCGATCTCCTTCTTCGCTTGCGCCGGAATCATCCATCTCATCTTTTTAATCATCCTCTACCAGTCTTTTTCGTTCACCTTTGTCCTGATGTCCGCAGTCCTTGCAGCGGTGGGCGCTGCTCTGGAGCTCTTCTCCAAAAAAGGGTGGGACAATTTCGTCCTTCCACCCGTCCTGGCCACCCTCTCATGGCTCTTCTGGATGATCCCCAAATGATCGATATCGATGCCAAAGGGAAAAAGAGCCGCGAGCGAACCCTGCTCATGTCCTGGTTGCTGAGCGCTTGGGCACCTGCGGCCATTGGCTATTCCTTCTATCTCAGCGGTTCGGGCACCCTCTTTGCGGATCTGCTCCGCAGAACCATCGAACTGCTGGCCCTCTTCCTGAACTGGGCCATCTACCGAAAGATCATCAGCCAAAAGAGAGTTGTGACCGAGGCGCATAAACAGCGCTTGGAACGCACCGCCTCTCTCTTTGTAGGCTCTGCTATGCTCACCTCCTTCATCGTGATCCTGATCAACGCCCTATACAACGTCATCCACCCAACCCCCATGGGTGATTTCCGCCTCGGCCTCCTCTTTGCCTTCATGGGCGCCGGGGTCAACAGCATCTTCTGGTACCGCAACTTCCGATTCACCAAACAACAAAACTCTCCTCTCTTCGATGCCCAATGGAAGCTTTACCGCATGAAAACGATTTTGGATATCAACGTCATCGTCATCCTCATCGCCGGCCATCTTCTCAGTCACTACCCTTGGGCTTATGCCATAGACTCCGTCGGCTCACTGATCATCGGTGTCTTCCTCCTGATCTCCGCTTTACGGATCCTGATTGGAGGATCACCAAAAACACAGTAGCGAAAATCCATCGACGAAAAATAAGCATTTCCGAGTTTTCTCGGCGATCTATGCTATAATCGGGACCGAGAAAAGGGGGAATGGTGTGATCTATTGGATGCTTTTTTTGGTTCCTGTGATCATATTACCGGGATTGACCCACAACCCAAGGTTCCTGAAGGTCTTCCTCTTCAGCCTGGGTGTCTTTGTGATCGCTTATCTCGTTGCTAGAAGAAACAAGTTCCAGCTGAACATCAACCTCAAGATCCTGATTCCCCTCATCCTCCTTGCCCCATTCATGATCCAACTCATCCTTCTGGGCAATCCGTTGGAAGCGATCTATCACTACTCCCTCCTCTTCTTTCCCTGGTTTCTAATCGCCCTTTCGCCCAAACCCGCTCCTTCGGAGGCATCCGTGATGAAGGCCTTGATCGCGTCCAGCTTGTTGATCTCCGGCATTGCCATTCTCAATTTTTACGGAATCTCTCCATTGCAACTTCAACTCAGCAGGCCTTTTGATCGGGGCGCAATGGTTAGCACCATCGGGAACGTAAACTATGTCTCAAACTTTCTGGCCAGCATTCTTTGGGTTTTGGTGGTTGCGATCTTTGTTGCCAAAGAACGGGCATGGAGAGTCCTTGCTCTAGTGGGGTTCTTTTCATCGTTATTGGTGGTCTTGTGGAGCCAAACTCGGTCAGTCTATTTTGGGTTTGCGGTAGGAGCAATCCTCTTTGCGATTTGGGCCCTTCGTTTAAAAGGGATGCGATCCTTCTGGCGGAATAAAAAGAAACCATGGGCCGGCCTTTTCGTGGCTTTGGCACTTTCCATTCTCCTTTGGATCAGCCCGCCAGGCGTTCCCGAAGAGCAAACTCCTTTCACCAGGGCGGTTGACCGGACCACCGCCGTTGCTGTCGGGTTTGAAGAAGGAACGGGTGGGTGGTATCAGAGGGTTTTGGAATGGCGGATCGCACTGGAAATGTACAAAGACTCTCCCATCGTAGGTACAGGGTTGGGCGCCTACAAACTCTTGTCCACGGATTACATGATCCCCATCACCAATTCCGATCCAGATTACTATGGCTACTTTGAAAAGCCATATGAAGCCCACAGCGATTATCTGGAGATGCTTGCGGAAACCGGAATATTGGGGACCATTCTCTGGGTAGGGATGCTCCTCTACCTAGTCATTGCAGGCATCAAACGAGTGCTCAAATCCTCAAGCCCGCTAGAACTGGCTGTGCTCTGTGGCGTGTTGACCATCATGGTCCATGCGATTACCGAATTTCCCTTTCATATGATGCCTTCCATTGCCATCTTCGCGGTTTTTGGCATGATTCTGCTGCAAGACGCGCCAAAGAAAAAACTCCCTTCTTGGTTTGCCACAGTGCTCATACTTTCCATGGTCGGATTGCTCTATGTGCAGTTTCGATGGGTTTTGGGAAATGCGCAATATGCTCAAAGCCGGATCCAACACGAAATCAGCATCAGCCTCCATGAAGAGTACCGAATGAGTTATAATACGCTGCAAAGGTTGGAAGAGTCGGGTCTCTCCCTAGATATTTCAGAAATGGAAAAGAACTGGCATTTTTCCGTTGATTTCGAATCAGTGCAAGACCAACTCCAAGAACAGACCCTGCAGGCTTACCGCAATCACTTCTTCTCTTCATCTCACCGACTATGGTCCGATTTGATCAACAGCAAAAGCCGTCAACTCTCTTTGGCGTTGGGAGCGGCGATCAGTCATCCATCCGACTACTTCATCGTACACACCCTAGCGACAACGATTCGCCAGTTGGATGAATTTGCAATGGAAATTCCCCCATCCCGAATCGATCTTCCGGTCTTCCAGCCTTCTCGATTGACAGAAACGATTCGAGCAATCCCTCACGAGATTCCCGAAAATCCTGTCCAAATAGGGAACCTGGACGCTGGTTCTCGGGCTGAAATCGATTCTATTTATTTGGGTTTTCAGGCCCGAATAATGGCCCTGCAAGCCCCCATGGATCCGTATGGATACTTGTTTATAGGCAGGACAGCCTTCGATCTCATCAAACGGTTTGACGAAATGCAGATCCTTGATCAGATGGATTTCGAACAGAAAGAAATATGGTGGGAATGGATCAAATACGGATATGAACGGGCGGTTCTCCTGAAAGGCGCAGATGATAAGGGATATCAAGCCTCATGGAATCAGATCGATCTTGAATATTTGGAAACCCTCCATAGCCATAATCGCCTTGAGCGAGAACATCTATTACAAAGTCTAGCGCACCGTCAACGGTTGGCTCAGTATACCTTATCCAAAAACTGGGTTTTTCCTTCCCGGTATTACCAGTTCATGGTCACCATGCAGAACAACCCAACATTTGGCGAAGATCCAGAGATTTTCGAGGCCTTTTCCGATACTTTCCAGGCCTATCAAACCTTTTACATCCAGAATCAGGATTTGTTGATCCAAGAACGAGAAAAAGCGTTGGATCTTCGTTCGACCACACGCTTGGAAACAAGAGAATACTCGCTATTCTCCCTTGAGATGATCGAGGTATTCCTCCAAGATTTCGAATCGCGAATGATGGACCTTGACTTGAACAGGTAAATAAAAGAATACACTTTGATGAAAAATTAGATGTAAATAACTCCGTATCCCGCTTTGAAAGCTAACCCTGTCTATTATTCGCTCGAAGGAGATAATTGGTCTTTTACTTGACTTACACTTGAAATCGGAGTATAATACATGCAAAGCGGTACTTAAAGCCTGAAAACGTTCGTATTCCTTACGAAAACGGATAAAATTCATTCAAAGCAAATAAAGAAGAATCTAACTCCCGGTTCGAGAAAAAACTACAGAGGAGTTGGGTCATGAAAAAACGAAAAGCTTTTACCATTGTAGAGCTGGTCATTGTCATGGCTGTGATTGCAGCCCTTTTGACAGCACTGATACCCGTAGCAATCGGAGCGGTTAGAAAGGCTGAAGCGAGTAAGATCGCGCAGAACCTCAGAGCGATTCAAAAAGCTTTAGAAGAGTATTGTTTAGTCCATAACCCAATGACTGGGCCTAAAGACATCCATGCTCTTGAGAGTGGGATTAGGGGAAGAATTAACGATCAGTTGTATGGTATCCAGCAAATTACCGATGATGGGCAATTTTTAGAGTATTTCGTGTTTTATAAAGGGGAAGACTTTTCCATTAAAGAGGTGGTCGAGCATTTCGTTCATGTTCACACTTGCCCAACGGGCGATTTCTTCGGGGTTTATGTGCGATTTCCTGTAATGTGGTGAATGATTTAGCAAAAGTACAAGATTATTAGTGAAGTTTAATATGGTATCAAAACCATTTATTACCCCAAAAAAGGGAGGGAATAGGTATGAGAAGAAGAAGCGGGTTTACCTTAGTGGAATTGTTAATTGTTTTAGCGGTGATTGCTGCGTTGTTGGCTACGCTGACACCGGTCGCAGTGAATGCAGTGAGGAATGCAAACGCTTCTGCAGCAGCTTCTGATGTTAGGACTGTACGTGAAGCGATACAATCATTCTATTATACTGAGAAAGTAATGCCGATTGTAAGCGGTGAAACATTATTTGCTGTGCTTTATGAAAGTGGTTATCTTACAAGAATCCCAAACATTGCTAGCGATATTGACATGATAAACGTTTCAACTGGATCAGGGGAAAACCCAGTTACAAATAGACCTTGGCAGTTTCAGCAATTTACTTTACAGTATACTGGGGCTGGTGACGCGGGTTACATGATGTTAGCGTGGGAGGAGCTATCGGGTACTCAAGGGGATTTGCAGGTAGTAACAAGAATGCCGATTTTCTAAGGACACCACATTTCGTTTAAACATCTATCATTAATCTTATTGAAACGCATTTTCAAACCAATTTGGAACTGTTCCTAAACAGCACTAAAGGCCAACAAAAAAGTGACAAACGATCAAAGCATCACAACACACAAGACCAACCCGGCAGTCATCATGATGCCGGTTTTTTTGTGATATAATGCACCATCAACCAAAAAACCATTTTGGGGACGGTTCTTGTTTAGACCAATTTGTAGACCAATTGGGGACCAATTTGGGACGGTTCCTGAATGGCACTATATGGCAGCAAAAGAGCGCGTACGAGCAAAGCATTACAAAAGACAAGACCAACCCGGCAGTCATCCCGATGCCGGTTTTTTGTATAATGCACCATCAGCCAAGGAGGAGTGGTTTTACCCAGAGCTGTCCGAAAAACCAGTGCTTCGGGAATTTATCATGTGGTCCTCAGAGGTATGAACCGACAGGTGATCTTCGAGGAAGAAGTGGATTACCATCGATGGTTGGATACTATGGCTTCTTGCAAGGAGAAAAGCAAGTTCGAATTGTATGCCTGGTGCTTGATGGGAAATCATATCCATCTCATGATAAAAGAGGCGGAAGAGCCGCTTAGCCTTATCATCAAACGGATCGGCTCAAGTTTTTGTTTTGGTACAACAAAAAGTATGATCGTGTGGGCCATCTGTTCCAAGACCGCTATAAAAGCTTCCCAGTGGAAGAAGATGCCTATTTCCTGGCTACCTTGCGTTACATCCACCAAAACCCACTAAGAGCCGGGCTGGTAAAGACGAACAGGGCATGTCCAGAAGGCAGATCTCCAGGATCACTGGCCTGAGCAGAAACATGATTGAGGTCACGGGGAGCTCATGCTGACAATTCCTGGAACCATTTGGGAGTTGGTTTGATTCGGAGCCTGGAGCTTCATGGGGGCCTTTACAAGCGCAATGCAAGAAGCAAAAGGTCGCAATGCGCGAAAGGTGTCTTCAGGACGGCCCGTGTGTGTGCAATCCGCTGGTCTTGTGGTATAATCTTTCTGAGCATGATGCACTGTTTTTCGAAGGAGGCGGGAAGTGTATGAAGAAGCTTCCGGTGGGGTTGCAGGATTTTCGGTATATGAGGGAGAATGATTTTGCCTATGTGGACAAGACTTCGTTTCTCTTTCAGATGATCGATTTGGGGAAGTTCTATTTTCTCTCTCGGCCCCGTCGCTTTGGGAAGTCGTTGACGGTGTCGACGTTGAAGTATCTCTTTCAGGGAGAGAAGGGGCTTTTTGAGGATACCTGGATCTATGACCGGTGGGATTGGAATACCCGTTATCCTGTGGTGCATATCAGTATGACCGATGTGGATACTTCCTCCACTGATCGGCTCGAGGAGAGTTTGTATACCCTGCTGAAGGAGATCTACGCCTCTTTCGATCTGGTTTTGGATGTGCGTTTGGTGAAGGATGCCTTTCGCCGGTTGCTGTCTTCGGTCTATCAGAAGACCGGTCAACGGATCGCTTTGCTGATCGACGAGTATGACAAACCTATTTTGGACCATCTGCATGAGGCCGATCAGGCCGATGCGATTCGCAATGTGCTTCGGACCTTTTATTCGACCATCAAGGATGCGGATCCTTTTTTGCGGTTCGTTTTTATCACGGGGATTACAAAGTTTACCAAAGCTGGGGTCTTTTCTACTTTGAACAATCTGGCTGATCTGACTTATCGCAAAGCTTATGCCACAATGCTGGGGTATACCCAGGAGGAACTGGAGAATACCTTTCAAACGTACATTCAATCCTGCTGCCAGGAGTTGGATATGGAACCTTCTGTGCTGATCGAGAAGATTCGCCAATACTACAATGGCTTTTCCTTCGATGGAAGGCGGTTTGTGTACAATCCCTTCTCGATCTTGAATTTCTTCAGCGAACGCGCTTTTAAGAACTATTGGTTTGAGTCTGGCTCTCCCTACTTTCTGGGTCAGTATATCCGCAAGCATCAGATCGAATTTGATAAGCTGACCGATCATTCGGTGACTGAGAGCATCTTCAGCAGCTATGAGATTGAAGCCGCTCCGCCGGAGAGCTTTTTGGCCCAGTCAGGGTATCTGACCTTTAAAAGCTTTGATAAAGAATTGGGGTATGCGTTGGACTTTCCCAACCAGGAGGTGAAGGATTCCTTCAACCAGTTGATCCTTTTACATGCTTACGAGTTGGACGATCATCAGGCGGGGGCGATTCGCACATCGATCATCGAGGGATTGCGCAGTCGTGATTTTGTGAGGATCTTTGCGCAGATGCAGCAGGTCTTTTCGGCAATTCCGTATCACTTGTATCTGAAGCGGGAAGAGAAGAAGGGTGAAACCGGCGGGATCGAACGTTTGGAGCGGTACTACCATGCGGTGCTGTTGACCCTTTTGTGGGGATGCGGGATCGATGCGGTGGCGGAAGAGCCTTCTAACCTGGGGCGTAGTGATCTGGTGATTCGGTATGGACAGGATGTGTGGGTACTGGAGCTGAAGAAGGCTTATTCTGGGCAGAATGCGAAGGATGCTGCGCAATTGGGATTGGAACAGATAAAATCGAAGGGGTATGGGGCCAGGTACAAAGACCGCTCCTTGTTTCTGGTGGGGATTGGGATCGATGAGGAGAAACGGAATCTTGGTGGTTTTGTGATGGAGTCGGTTTCTTTAAAACCAATTGGGGACGGTTCCTGAATGGCACGATATGGCGACAAAAGAGCGCGAAAGAGCAAAGCATTACAAAAGACAAGACCAACCCGGCAGTCATCCCGATGCCGGTTTTTTTTGACATAATGCGCAATCAGCCAAAGGAGGTGTGTTTTGCCCAGAGCTGCTCGAAAAACCAGTGCTTCGGGAATTTATCGTGTGGGCCATCTGTTCCAAGACCGCTATAAAAGCTTCCCAAACAACATTCATAAAAAGAGCAAGGATCTGATATACTTATCGTGGATAAGTGGATCGTTTGCACTTTCCAATAGGAGGAACCCATGCGCACATTCTGCACCGAAGGGCCTGTGAATCCTAAAGAGAATTATTTCGTTCCAAGGGCGGATTTGGTTGCCTTTGGGATGAAGAAGGTGGAGCAGTGGCGGTATTTCACCATCTTCGCTCCTCGTCAGAGCGGGAAGACGACGTATTTTCAGTTTCTGATCGAGGCGATTCATAGGAAGAAACCGGATTGGTTGCCTATCTGGGTGTCCTTTGAGAGTATGGGTGTTCTTTCGGAAGAAGACTTTTTGGATCTGTTCTACCAACAAGTGGAAGACTTTTTTTCCACTCCTCTGGATCGGGAAGAAAGTATCCCAACGTTGGTGTCTTTTTTCCGGAGGGTAACAAGCCATAAGCACAAAGAGACGATTCTCATTGTGGATGAGGTGGAAGACCTTAAAAACGAAGCAATCCTCAATCAATGGCTTCATGTGATTCGGAGTATCTACCACCGGAAAGAAAAGGTAGGTTTGCGCAGTGTGATCCTGACCGAAGTAAGCAACATCACCGGTATCTTGCAAGACACCTCGAGTCCTTTCAACATTGCCGATCAGATCGATGTGCCTTACTTCACACAAGAAGAGGTCTTCGACCTGATTACCCAACACGAAGTAGAGACCGGTCAACATTTTGAGGGGGTTGTAAAGACAGGAATCTACGAACAAACCCTGGGCCAACCGGGTCTGGTCAATGCTTTGGCAAGGGATTTGGTGGAGAAGAAATGCCCGAATGGTGAGCTCATTGATCTTTCTTCCATGTATCGTACACTGGACGATTTCACCGAATACTACATCGACAAAAACATCTCCAACATCATCTCCAAAGCCAAGTTGTATCCCAAAACCATGGAAGAGATCCTCTTTGGAGAAGCGGTTCCCTTTAAAGTCACGCAAAAAGATATTGGCATTCTCTATGCGAACGGGGTGATCGATCGCAACCCGGAAGGAGATTGCTATATTCCTGTTCCGCTATATAAGAAGGCCTTGTACCATCATTTCAAGCCCAAAACCAACGGAGAGAAAGAATACTTCAAAAGCCCGATCGAGACCTATAAAAAGTATATCGATGAAAAAGGCCTTTTGGATGTGACCAAACTCATGCGGCGCTACCTCGATTACGTGAAAAACCGTGGCAATATCGTCTTCAGCCAGGGCAAAGCCAGCGAAGGGGTCTATCACTACAACATCGACGCCTTCTTCAGCACCTATGCGGAATACGCAGGGGCCAAATACTTTGTAGAAACCCCTGTGGGCGGAGGAAGGGTGGATCTTCTTTTGCTTCAAAATGAAAAGACAGACATCATCGAGATCAAACGGTACGATGCGGATCTGTATGAGAAAAGCCAGGGTCAACTCCACACCTATCTGGATCGCAGTGGCTTATCAGAAGGGCATCTGGTGATGTTCTCGGAATACCACGAGCAGGAGAGCTATGAGAAGGTGGAGATCGAAGACAAGACGCTTCACCTTTGGGTGGTGCCGGTGAAAAGAGTCGTTCCTTCCAGGAGCGTTGAGTAAGCCAACAGATCATTTACTGCGCTCGAGTGTTCATTCCTACCTGTTTTCCTTCCGCTCCGATGGCCACTACCAGGATCTTTTCGCACCCTTCGGTTTTGAGCTCCAGAAGGTATTGTTTATTAAGATCTGGAATCGAGAAATTCCTCAGATGAATCGCCCCCCTTTCACATCGTTTGGGTACTCCACAGAAAGGGTTGCCACTCTCATCCAATTCAGAGATACATATCCCAATCATGTTCATCTTCGATCTCGTCTTTGATCTCCATCACATACAACCCGCTTCCCCAGTAATAGACAAAACTAACAAAGAAATATAGTTACTACACCAATCATCCATGGTCGAATAGGACTGCCCTCCGTTTGAAAAGAAATTTCTCGTATGGCAAAAAAAAACCGGATCAAACAAAAGGGTTTGCCTTATGAATGATCTCTTTCAAGCTGAATCTCAGAACCATGATACACAGCAAAGCAACAAGCAATAGGCCTCTAGCTAGAGGCATAAACCGTTCCTCTGACGAAACGACCCCATTTCTCAAACGCAAAGACCTGGATAAACAGGTGGAAATCATATTTCAACCCCTTGATTCAATTGATACAATATGCTATACTAATCAAAGCCGTGGTTCCAATTGCTTTTTTCCACCCATCCCTTGTCTGATGCTTTTTCCTGAAGAATGATTCTACGGACGTTTGCGGGAGGAGATAGGAACGGATGAACCGATTTGACAACCGGTACGGTTTTTTTAGCGATTCGGGGGATTTTGTCATCACTGATCCCAAAACCCCAATGCCTTGGACCCATATCTTGACCAACGGAAGATTTGGGACGATTCTTTCTCAAACCGGTAGCGGGTATTCTTTTTATCAGGATGCTCAGCAAAGCCTGATAACCCGATGGATTCAGGATCTTGTCCATGATCGGTACGGCAAGTATCTGTACATCAAAAACCAAAATTCCGGTGAGATCCGATCGGTGACATACAAGCCCGTGATGGCGGAGGGAGAATATCGCATTCGCTATTCTCCGGGGCTTGCGATGTATGATAGCCAATTTAGCGATTATCAGTGTTCTCTGTCTCTGTTTGTCCCCTTCGACGTCGACGCCGAAATCGGGATCTTGACCATAAAAAACACATCGGCTGCTCCTCTTTCCCTATCGATTTTTTCCTATCTCGAGATGAACATGGGCACATCGAATGACATCCATCGGGAGTTCCATAAACTCTTCTTTGACACTGTCTATACCGAGCGACTTCATACACTGTTCACGCGCAAGCACCTTTGGGCAGCAGGACAGCGTCATTGGAATGACGCCTATCCTTGGACGGTCTTTCATAGCCTGTCTGTGCCCGTCAGCAGTTATGATACCGACAAACGCACGTTCGTCGGGATGTATGGGGATTTGAAAGACCCCCTCGCGGTCTCCAAAGGCAGATGCGCTGGGACCTTGGGTCGGAATGTCGACGCGATCAATGCCCTGCATACCGATATCCGGCTACAACCGGGCGAGGAGAAAACGATCACCCTGTTTACCGGAATCGGGGACAACCTGACCGAAGCAACTACTACTGTTCAAAAGCTTCAAGATATGGATCCTTCCCTTATTCAGAAAAAAACGGTTGATCGATGGAGCGCTCTTTTGAGCAGAGTCGAGGTTGAATTGCCTCCTGAAGACCGGGACATGGAGCTTATGATCAATCGCTGGCTGCCGTATCAGGCCATCGCGGGCCGGATCTATGCGCGAACGGCGTACTATCAGATGGGGGGCGCTTTTGGGTTTCGGGATCAGCTGCAAGATAGTCTTTCCGCGCTTTGGTTGGATCCGGACATCACGCGAAAACAGATCCTACTCCATGCGAACCATCAAAGAAGAGACGGGACGGTTCAGCACTGGTGGCTTCCTTTGACCGGAGGATTTCCTCAGCAGCGCTGGTCGGATGATCTGCTTTGGCTGCCATTGGCCATTGCGGAGTATATCCGTTTTACCGGTGATCGTTCGATTCTTGACGTTTCTATTCCCTACTGTAATGAGGGAACGGCTTCGGTAAAGGAGCACGCGCTTGTAGCCATTGACAGCGCGCTCGGGGCACTCTCGCCGCGAAAGATCCCCCTAATCCTCGATGGCGACTGGAACGATGGCCTGAATGGTTTGGGAAAGAACGGAACGGGCGAAAGCTTTTGGATGAGTGAATTCCTCTTCCATGTGATTCAGAGGGTTATCGATTCATTTGATCTTTCCTCTGAGGAACATAGCCGCTTCCAAAAAAGCGCCTCGGAGATTCAAGATGCCTTTAACTCGCTTGGATGGAATGGAAACTGGTTCGATCGAGCGACGGACGACAATGGCGCGATCCTTGGGGGCACGTCAGATGATCGAATTTTCCTCAATCCCCAAACATGGGCCGCGATTTCTGGAATCACCGACCCCACGAAAACCGAGAAAGCCCTAGCCCATGTCAAGAGCCAACTCCTTTCGGACTATGGTCCTTTGCTGTTTACTCCGCCTTTGACGCAACCGGATGAAGATATTGGATATCTCAGCCGGTACGCGCCCGGATCCAGGGAAAATGGAGGGGTTTACACGCATGCGGCCGTGTGGGCCCTCATTGCGGGGGCGAAGATGCGAGACGCGCAAATGGTTGACCGCGTATTCAACACCTTGTCACCGGCGAGACGCTCTTCCAAAGATCCAGATCTCTATCGCGCCGAACCCTACGTCATGCCCGGAAATAGCGATGGACCGCTTTCCGAAGCGCCCGGACGGGCGGGATGGACATGGTACACCGGGTCTGCTGGGTGGATGTATCGGGCTTTGCTGGAATCCCTGTTGGGCATTCGTCCGGAAAAAAAGGGATTTCGGATCCAGCCATGCACCCAGCGGTCATGGAAGAAGGCCACTCTGCGGTTTTCCCTGCGGCAAGGCAAGTATATCCTTATGATCTCCAATCCATCCGGATTGTCGCTATCCGCCAACTTTGGGATCATGCTGGATGGAACCCCGCTACCGGATCGGCTGGTGCCCGATCAGGTAGGGTCGCATACCATCGAGCTTGTATATGGTTCATAAGAAAAATGGAGGTGAACGCATGAAAAGCATGAAAGTGTTCTTGGTACTGCTTGTACTGATCGGTGGATCGCTTATGGCTATGGAGATGATCCACCCGATGCAAGATGTGGAAGGATTGGATCACGATCATACGGGCGCGCGTTTTGCTCTGACCCAGGATGCGGTTCGCGCAGGTCTTTATGCGGTTGAAGTTACACCCAGCGGATCATCCGAAGAGACGAAAGTGGCCTTCAAGCTTGAAGGTGATGTTCTACAGCGGTGGATCGGAAGGGATCGAGTCTATCTTTCAATCTACATTCCACCGCAATCAACGGTTCTTCCCAACAGTTTTTTCCTGGGTATGGCCGATCTATCGGATGGATGGGAATGGGTGGATGGAACCTTCACACACAAGACCGTTTCCGAAGGATGGAACGAAATCGAGTATCACTTGCTTCCAAAAATGTTCGAAGTGGATGAAAACGGCGTGTATATGCTGTATTTCTCTTTCTTCCAAGAAGAGAAAGGGGTCAAACAACCCTTGTTTGCCCCATTTATTCTCGGAAGGATCCAAGCCGGAGACTCTGAGCAGCCGGCGCTTCGGCAGTATGTGTGGGATATGGAATGCGCCGAGGAGGTTGAAACATTCGACAATGACCACACGGGAGCGTTATTTGCGCAAAACCATCAGTTTGTGGCGCATCAAAAGACCTCATTGGAAGTGAAGCCTTCGGGTGAGGCTGCAGAAACCAAAATCGCGCTTACCTTATCGGGCGAAAAGATTGAGATCTGGTCTAAAGCAGCCTTCATTGGTATGGATTTCTTTCTTCCCGAGAGCGTAGAACTGCTTCCGACCATGTTCTTCATGGGGATGGCCGACCTTTCGGATGGATGGGAATGGGTGGATGGACTCTTTTCTATCGATACGGTCGATCATGGGTGGAATACCGTCCGATACATTCTATCTGATTCCATGAAGGATCTCAACCCAGAGGGAGTATACGCGATCTATCTTGCCTTCGCTCATGAAGATCCGGATCGAGGCAAGATCCCTCTTCGCGATCCTATGTATATCGACGGGATCTATTCTGAGTGGATGGCCGAAGAAAGAGCGGAGCCTGTCAAAGACCGAGTTTTGGAACCACCCCAGGAAGTCGTGGTTACCTATGTTTGGACCATGGACACCGACGAAGAGATCCAAGGGTTTGACAATGACCATACCGGAGCGCTCTTTGAACGGTCGGTGGAACAGCATCTTGCGAAAGATGCTTCCATGAAGGTTGTCCCTTCCGGGACAGCGGAAGAAACCAAAGTAGCAATGAAGGTTCCGATGGACAAGATCCCCTACTGGGCCAAAAGTACTCAGATTACGCTCCATATCTTTGTTCCTGAGGGTGCTCATCCCGCTCCCAGTATGTTCTTCATGGGGATGGCCGATTTGACAACCGACTGGCAATGGGTGGGTGGGGTCTTCTCCGAAGACGCCATTGTACCGGGCCAGTGGAATGCGGTAACGTATGAGCTGATTGGAGAGATGAGAAACATCCAAGAAAACCGCCACTATACGGTCTATATGGCCTTTGCGGGATTTGACGAAGAAAACCAGAAAGTACCGCTCCAAGACCCCTTCTATCTTGGCGGGATGTATGTTCAGACCACGGAAATCCTGACAATTGAAGAAAAAATCGCCCAAGCAGATCCTGCAATTGTTGCAGAGGTAGATCAGATGCTGGATCTGGATGACGAGGCGCTTCTGGACCTCATTCAATACCGGACCTTTCGCTATTTCTGGGATAAGGCAAACCCCGAAAACGGACTGATCCTGGATCGCAGCAGAGAAGGCGCGCCTTCCAGCATCGCGGCGGTGGGTTTTGGACTGGGCGGCATTCCGATCGGGATCGAACGAGGGTGGATCGGATATGAAGAAGGATTCGAACGAACACTGAGGACCCTCAAGTCCTTTGCAGAAGGAAGGGTCGAGGGCCATCGCGGGTTCTTCTTCCACTTTGTGGATATGCAATCGGGAAGGCGGGTTTGGGAATGCGAACTTTCTTCGATCGATACCGCCTTGCTCATGGCCGGCGTGGTTCTTGTGATGGAATATTTCAAAGGTTCAAAAATCGAAGAGCTTGGCCGGCAATTAGTAGAAGCAGTTGATTGGAAATGGATGCTGGCGGGAGGAGACACCCTGTCGATGGGATGGAAACCGGAAGGCCCAGCCTTTTTGAGAGCGAGGTGGGATTCATTCAACGAAGGCATTTTGGCCTATATCTTGGCCATCGGATCGCCCACATACCCGATCAGCCCATCCACCTGGGACAACATCTACCGACCGGTCAAAGATACCTTTATCTCCTTGCCTCAGGAGGTCTTGTTCGTATACCAATATCCGAACGTGTTTGTCGATTTTCGGGACAAACAGGACGCATACGCGAACTATTTCAACAACGCCACTGTAGCAACCCGCTTTAATTGGTTGTACACCTTCATGAAGCGGTTTGAGTATGAAACATATGATATTGACGTTTGGGGGCTAAGCGCTTCGGACGGGCCTACGGGTTACAAAGCCTACGGCGCGGCTGACGGAAATCACGACGGAACGGTTGCCCCCTATGCGCCAATCGCCTCGATTGTCTTTACACCCGATCTCTCTTTGGATGCGATTCGCGGGATGCTGGATCGGTACGGCCCTTTGATCTGGACCGACTATGGTTTTGTGAGCGCTTTCAATGCGGATGCCATATGGTTTTCTCAAGAGCATATCGGAATCGATCAGGGGAGCGTTCTGCTTATGATCGAAAACTACCGATCGGAACTGATCTGGAATCTCTTTATGAGCAGTCCCTACATCCAAACAGCGATGGAAAAGATCGGATTTGAAGATCGTGTGGTCGATTATGCGGTCACGCCAGAATACGCCGCAAAATTCGAAGCTATGCTGACCGATCCAGAGTTGAAGACGGCTGTTGCCGTGAAAGCGGATCGGTCCATTGTCATCGATGGGGATCTGTCCGAATGGGAAGAAGTCCCCGCGACCTTGGTGACAGAGGATATGAACGTGCCTGCTGGCGGGATCATGCGTGTGGACAAGACGAGGCAAATTTTGCACAGCTATTTCTATGCCTTGTGGGATGATACTCACTTGTATTTAGCCGCGCGGGTACACGACGAGTATATCGTGGCCAATATCGAACCCACCGATCGCGGTGCTTTCTACCGCAGTGATTCCATCGAATTCTATGTCGATCCAGGGAGAGCCGGCTCGACAAAAGGCCTCTTCAAACTGGCTATGATCCCATTCGATACCCAAGGCAATCCGCAGGCCGTACGCCACGAGGATGCCCAGCCTGGACCGATCGCTGAAGTTGCTCCCCAAGTTCAGATCGCCTCGATGCGGACCGAGTATGGATATGATGTGGAGATCAAGATTCCGTTCCACGATCTCAGCATCCTTCCCCAAGAAGGAATGGAATTCGGTTTTTGTCACACCATCCATAACAGCAATGTTCGCGATGCCCAAATAGGGGCGTATGTCCGGGAAAACATCCTTTCTTGGATTCCGATTGCGGATATCTGGGCGCGACCCGAGTCTTGGGGAACGCTCCGATTGGAATGATGGGAGGCGTATGCCATGAAAAAAAGTGTATGGATCGTTGTGTTGTGTCTTCTTGTGACGGGGTTGGCGATTTCAAGCCCGATCACGCTGAGAATATGGGCCATGGGGGAGGAAGCAAAAAGCCTCCATATCATGGCGGAACGATTTACCCAGGAAAACCCGGACATCCGGGTGGACATTCAGGCCATTCCCTGGGCAGGCGCATATGACAAGCTCTTGACCGGAATCGCAGCTGGGCAGCTCCCCGACATCGCGCAGATGGGAACCACTTGGATGGCTCCATTTGGAGCGATGGGCGCGTTTGAGGAGTTGAGTCGGTATATCGATCGTTCGAATGTGATCAAACCGGAGCGATTTTTCGAAGGATCTTGGCAGACCTCAGTGACGAGCGCTGGAGTCATGGGTATTCCCTGGTATGTCGACGTTCGCGTGATGTACTATCGCACCGATCTTTTGGCCGCAGTGGGATACGAGCAAGCGCCACAAACATGGGAAGAGCTGTATGATGCCGGTTTGAAACTGACTGCCCGGGGACCGCAGCAGGCCGGACTCTCGCTGCTGTTTACCGGAACATTCGCAAACGAGTTTATGCCCTTTGCTTGGCAGAACGCTGGCAGAATCCTTGATGAAGCGGGCAATGTTACCGTCGCGGAACAAGCCTTTGTGGAAGCCATCGAGTTTTATGCGCGGCTATTCTGGGATGAAATTGCCCTGAAAGCCGGCGGCGAGCTGATTAACGACTTTGGAAGCGGGGCGGTGCCCATCTTTTTCTCCGGCCCCTGGATGGTACGGATGATTGAGCAGCAGATCCCTCAGATCGCGGGAAAATGGAGCGTCGGTCTTCTTCCGGGGAACAAAAGCCATACCTCTTTTGTCGGAGGTTCGAATTGGGTGATCTTTCGGGCTTCACGCAACAAAGAAGCGGCCTGGAAGTTTGTCGAATTCATGTCTCGATCAGAGAATCAGCTGGAATGGTATCGGATCGTTTCCTCACTTCCGGCGGTCATGGAGACATGGGATGAACCGGAGCTGGCAGAAGAACCGATCATGAGTATCTTTGGCGCCCAGCTTCTGGACGCGCGCGCGGCTCCGAACATTCCTCAGTGGGGCCAGATTGAACAAGCGATTTCTCGGCGCGTGGAAGAAGCAATCTTCCAGACCAAAACCCCCGAAGCCGCTGCTCAAGATCTTCTAAACGATATCCAACGAGTGCTCAGAAGACAAAGATAGATCCAATCCCCCTTCCCTTCGGGAAGGGGGATCGTTTTTTTTCAAAGGAGGCGCTGAATGAAAACCCGTTTTTACTGGATCTTGGTGTTTGTCGGCCCAGCTCTGGCTGCGATGATCATATTCCTGGTCATTCCGATCATCGCCTCTTTTGTTCTCAGCGTAACGGATTTCAATGTCTATTCCCTGACCGATTGGAGCCAGGCATATTTCATCGGTTTTGACAATTTCAGTGAGTTGCTCTCCGATCCACTGTTCTGGCAAGCTTTGAGAAATACCGTTTACTGTTTGGTGATCGCAATGCCTTTGACGGTGATCATCGCCTTGGGGATTGCTATGCTCATTAACAGAGAAAAGACGTACTGCAAAGGGCTCTTCCGCGTCGTCTATTTTCTGCCTTTTGTCACCAACACAGTAGCCATTGCCGTCGTGTGGAGTTGGATTCTCAATATGCACTATGGCCTATTGAACTGGTTTCTGGGGCTTTTTGGAATCAGCGGGCCCAATTGGTTGGGCGACCCAACCTTCTCGATGCCCTCGATCATCATGCTGGTTGTCTGGAAGGCCATCGGGTATAACATGATCTTGTTCATCGCTGGCCTTCAGAACATCCCCACGTTTCTATATGAAGCGGCGGAACTGGACGGAGCGACTAACTGGAAGAAGTTCGTGCATATCACTCTTCCGATGCTTCGACCGACGATGCTCTTCGTTACAACCATGATGATCATCGGGTATCTGCAGCTCTTTGAAGAACCCTATATGCTGACCCAAGGGGGCCCTTTGAATTCAACTCTTTCTGTGGTGCTGTATCTTTATCGGCAAGGCTTCCGGTTTTTCGAGTTGGGATATGCTTCGGCGTTGGCCGTGGCTTTGTTCTTGATCATTATAGTCATCACGATGGTCCGGATGCGGCTATCGAAACCTGCCTATTAAGGGGATGATGGCATGACAAAACAACGATCGATCATCCAACAGATTGTGGTTCACGGAGTTTTGGCCATTGGGGCGTTGGTAATGGTGGTTCCCTTTGTATGGATGGTCTCGACCTCCTTCAAACCGGCGCAGGAGATCTTTGTTGTTCCACCGACATGGATCCCGTCTCAGCCCACCCTCAAAAACTATGTCGATCTCTTCCAAAACTTGGATTTTGCCCGCCCGTTTTTAAACACGGTGATTGTTTCGGGTTCGATTACTGTGCTCTCAGTCCTTTTTTCATCCATGGCAGGTTTCGCTTTTGCCAAGTTCCGATTCCGGGGTCGAAACGCTCTGTTTATGCTTATCCTGGCCACGATCATGGTGCCTGGCCAGATGACCATTATCCCAGTCTTCCTGATGCTGCGGCATTTGGGACTGATCAACACCTATGCGGGTCTGATCATACCCGCGATGGTCAGCGCCTTCAACGTCTTCTTCATGCGCCAATACATCCTGACCATACCGGATGATCTGCTAGAGGCAGCAAAAATCGACGGCGCAAAAGAAGGCTTCCTGTTTTTCAAGATCATCCTGCCTCTTTCTGTTCCTGCCTTATCCACGATCGCAATCTTCACCTTCACCGGTTCGTGGAACTCGTTCCTTTGGCCCCTCATTATCGCTCAGGATGAGCGCATGTACACCCTGCCCGTGGCCATCTCCGTACTAGCCGGCCAATACGGTGAAAACCTCGCCATCCAGATGGCAGGTTCATGCATTGTTATCGCTCCCATCTTGATCTTCTTTATCATCGCGCAGCGAAAATTCCTCAAAGGTATCGCATTGACGGGCATGAAGTATTGAAGCTGTTCCTCTTGCGCCTCCTAATCATATTGACCGATTCTCTTTCCGCTAAGTCGAGCGGGTTGTTCGCGCTGACCATGGTTTCGCCCACATACCGCCCTTCCCATTGATCGTTATCCCTCTGCCCATTTGAAAATCATGCAGCCTATTACCTTTGTATTCATCCCGTAGCGAAAATCCGTCAGAGGCAATGCTTTGAATTCCCTCTTTTTCCATTTCCGTCTTAGTGTAAACAAAGAAAGTGGGTCCTTGTAAGGATCCTATTCTGGAGGGATGCGATGAATCGAATTGTTTGGCTGGTCTTTCTCTTTTCCTCAATGATCTGTGTAGTAGCGTTCAGTACCGTACAAAATTTTTATTGGACGAGAACTTCTACAGGAGGAACGCAAATTAGCGTATTCAATCCTGTGATAGTTGGACCGGGTGTATGCGTTTTCCAAGGGTTGGGTGAATCGTCTCTCAAAGCTTCGGGAGAATGGACCTATCACGAGGATCGTGGGGGATTCTCTTCAAACCTCGGCCGGCTCTTTTTCCCTGCGCCATATGTAGAATACTCGATCAGCGCGATTATGCAATTCGATCCAGAAGGAATCAATCATGGCGCATACGGAGTCTTCTTTGAAACGGGTGTCAATGACAGTTTGCAGGATACAGGGTATATAGCGCAGTTGGACCGGAATTCAAAAGAACTTTTAATCAAACGAAGAGGGAACGGGGGCGATACCTCAGGAAGCGAGTGGATCCTTAAGCGGGTGAATCTGTCTGGAGTGTATCCTG
>Ga0334886_1002021_pt1 | contig 21381 bp, 19 predicted proteins | sample GraSluR1_MG_9_FD_207232 | JGI IMG/M metagenome (GOLD analysis project Ga0334886, IMG submission 207232) | Sludge microbial communities from methane-producing bioreactor in Wageningen University, Netherlands - Granular Sludge_27_06-R1 | ecosystem: Engineered > Bioreactor > Anaerobic >... | reverse complement strand
AATGTGTTCACCTCCTATTCAAATTTTTTCTGGAGTTTTTTATATTCTTTTATTACAAACTTTATCATTGGTTTTATATCTCTTTTATTAGAATAGGCCTGCAGTGCTTTATAATACTCACTTCTTTTTTCAAAATCAATATTAATAGGTGGAAAACTATTTTTTATCAATATTAAATTTTATGGACAATAGGATAACAAATTCCTTATTTTTATAAATTTACAGCTTAAATATTTATAAATATTTTATCAATATCCTTATTGCGTGATTAATATGACAAACGGAACAAGTATCACTGTTGCACATCCCAAAACATTTCCATCTGCAAACGTATTCTTATCTGCAGAGAATACTTTTTATGGTAAATTTAAGGCCACTAAAGGTATTAATTTATTAAAAAAAATATTTGTTCCAGAAATTTATAAATTCAGAGAGTCATTAAAAAATGAAGGAGTCTCCTACACTCTATGTAACACCTTTGACACCCTGCCTCCCTCAATTGCATTCAAAGTTTCTTTTAGAGTTATGGGGGTTAATTTTGCGCTAAAAGCAATTTCTTCTTGTTTGGGATATGAAAAAACACTTGAATTGCTTGTCCAGGCAATCCAAAGCGATTCCAAATTTCACAAATTTGTATCATCCCTGCGCAAAAATTCTGAATCAGATATTATTCTAATGAAAAATCAAGATATAGCCGTCCGCATCATTGATAGGGCAATTGATAGGGCTGTTTTAACTAGAAAAATATCTTTATAATATATCTTTCTTTTTTGGTTTGAATCCTTGTTTCAATACAAATAATACTGCCACTATCAATAATATGACCACTCCATAACAAATTGGATGCTGGAAAGACATTATTTCTCCCACAATCTGTGGATCGTCAGGTTTATCTCCACTGCCATTAACAGGATCTTGTTGGGGTGTTTCTCTGGCCACAGTTATAGTTGCACTTGCAATTTTGTTTGTGCCTTTTTCGACAAAAGTTATTGAATAGGTTCCGGGCCCCGAGGTTTGGAAAGTGTTTTCTAATACTCCTCCTAAAGAATATCTAGTTTCTGACCAAATAATTGTATTCCCTTTTTTTATAGTTATATCCCCATTCAAAGGAGCCAAATTTCCCTGAGAATCTGTTGTTGTGATAGTATATATGACTACTCCAGATTTATAATCTGCATTCATATTAATTGGAGCATAAACTGAAAAAATTGATAAAAACATCAAACACAGTAATATTTTATATTTCATACTATTTAATTTAAAAATTAAGTTTATATTCCTTTTGTTTCACTTATATTTATATAGGGGTGATAAAATGAAAGGTAAAGTTATCCTCAATCTTGAAAGTAAACCTAGAATTTTGGCAAATGTAACATATTTATTGAGTAAATCTAGAATTAATATCGAGGATATTAATTATGTTGACACAGGGGATAGAATCATAGTTGATTTATCAGTAGACAACCCTAAAAAAACAATGTTGCTACTAAAACAAAATGGATTTGATCCAAAATTGCCTGGAAAAAACATATTAATTGCCTTGAAAGATCATCCTGGAACATTATTCAAAATATCAAAAATGCTTGATTCCGAGGGTGTCAAACTAATAAGAGTGACTTATCTAAACAAAGGTCCCAACATCGCTGTTTTATCTGTGGAAGTTGATAAAAAAAGAAAAGCTGAAAAAGTTTTAAGACAATATTTAATCTAATTTTTTTATTTTTATTTTTGGATACTCTATCATAATATCTAAATTTAATTCTTTTGAGTAATATTCAACTTTATCAGGTTTTGTTTTAAGTTCTACCAACATTTTTTCAATTAGATTATAATTAGAATAAATGTACTCAATCACTCCATTAATTTTTTCAATTTCATTCTCCATTTCTTTTATTTTTTCATTTTGAGAATTTATTATTTTTTCACATTTCCCCTTATCTGTTCTTTTTTGCAAAGTTTCAGATATATCTTTTAAGAACTGTTCGTTTAAATTTTCAATAATTTTTTCAATTCCCTCTAAACCATTTGTCCACATATATACAATTTTCTCAGAAATTTCTTTTTTATTTTTTGATAAATCAACATATTCAAAAGGAACTCCCATTTTTTTCAGAATTTTCTCAACATTATCAGAATTTTTCAATTCTTTATAAACCATTTCATAATCAGAATAGTTGATAGGATTTATGTTTGTTGGAGGGGCGTAAGTTTTTTTTCTTTTAATGCTCCTGCCTTTTCTTTCTTCATAACGTCCTGCCATCAGTATAGTCTCTGTTTTGTCACAAATAATTAAATTGCCTTTGGAAAAAAATTCTAAATAAACTACAAATTCATCGAATACAATTCTAACGATTCTGTCATTATTTACTAATTCTATATTCTCAACTTTTTTTCCACTTAATTTTTTACGTAAATAAATACAAAAATTTGTCATTTTAAATTCTTCTTTTATTTTATTGGTGCTCAGTGTCAATATATCTGGAAGTTTAACATTTACAAAATCACTTCCAATTTTTATTACAAAATAATTTCTATACTGGTATATTTTATCAACTCTTTTTCCAACCAGTTTTTCTCGCATCAGATCTATGATTGTTTTTATTTCGAATAATGACGTCATTTCAATTCCTTTCCAAACTTTTAAGTTTCGAGTCAACTTTTTTCCAATGTGGTATTGTGTGTGTTCCTTCACAGGTTACATTTATGGCAGCAACTTTATTCCCAAAATCCAAAGATTCTTTAAATGATTTCCCATTTAGGAGATAAAACAAAAATCCTGCGTCATATGAATCTCCCGCTCCGACCGTATCAACAGCTTTAACATTTCTTTTTTTAACAGTATATATTTTATTGTTATTTTTTTCATACCCCATAACTCCTTCACTACCCAATTTAACTGATATACTTAAATCATATATATCTCCCAAGTTTTCTAACGCATCACAAATATCATCATGTGGATAGAGCTCGAGTAATTCATGTTTATTTAAAAATAAATAATCAATCTTTTTTAGAATGGCTTTCATTTTTTCATGACCTTGGTGAGATATGAATCTTCCAGGGTCTAATGACATCTGAACCCCCATATTTTTTCCAAATTCAGCAAAATTTTTTATTGTTGGTATTGCATAACCACTCATATGCAAATGGTTAACACCTGCGAACATTTTTTTATTTGGTTTAAGTGGATTGTCAGAAACGCCCACGTATTCATAAATTTTAACATCTCCATTTTTATCTATCACAATAGTGCTGTGGCCCGTTTTCCCATTCCCTAATTTAATGTATTTTACATCCACTCCATATTTTTTTAAATTTCTTAACACAAAACTGCCCAACTCATCATTTCCAACACTTCCTACTATTCTGCTTTCCATGCCCAATATGGCCAAATCTATACTTGTGTTGGTTGCACTTCCTCCTACACTACACGATATATTATTAACTATGGCCGTTTTGTCTTTTTTCGGAAATTCTTTAATATAGTTTCTTGAATCGTAAAGTACGTGCCCCAAACATAAAACTTCTTTTTTCATATGATCACATAAATAATCCTACGAAACTTAATATAAATCTTGCGTATGAATACATAACTAATGATAACCAAAATCAATTATGATATTTTAGACAATGAAACTAAACACTTTTTAGGAGAATTAGTCGAAAAATTTGGGGAGGAAGAAGTTGGTAATTTATTAAATAAAAAAATAGAAGAGTTTTCTCATCTGATCCCACTAAATAATGCAATAAAAATACTCTATTTTAACAAAATTAAACAGAAATCTATAACATCATTAAAGGATTTATTTCCTGGAATTTATTTTGTTAATGTTAAAGGTGTAGTTACTAATTTTTTCCCGCCAAAACTTGTGAAAAACAAAGAAAATGAGTATACAAAATATTCTTTTGCTATTGATGATGCAACTTCAAGGACAATTGTTGTTTCGTATGACGAAAAAACAGTTAAAGACATTGTTTTGGGTTCAATACTGTTGATAAAAAATGGTTTTTGCAGATATTCTAAAATTTATATAAATAAAAAAACCGAAATAAAAGTATTGAAACAGCCAAAGTTTGTGAACATTTCAGATCTTGGTGGCAAAACAGGAAATTTTAATGTTATTTGCACGGTTGTTTCCAAACCAGAAGATGTTCCCTATTCTGTTAAAAACAAAACTCAAAATATCCCTACTTTTAAAATAGCTGATAAATCCGGAACGTTAACAGTTACAATTTGGACAAAAAATATTAATATAGATTTTAACGAGGGGAGTAGGATTCGTTTAGAAAATATATACCATCACAATAACGAAATTAAAGTCAATAAAAATTCAAGAATTGTTGTAATTCACAATCCTTTAGATAATAATGAGGTAATAGGGGAATTCTCTGATATATATTTGGAGGGAGATAATGTTATGGGAATATTTGGAAAAAGAGAAGTAGTAATTCCACTAGATATTGCCAAGGAATTATTTTCTTTAGATCAAATCCCCACCCGGTTAAAATTATCCACAACAATTAAATTAAAGAAAGAATTAATATTAAATGTATCTTATTCAATCATTTTCAGAGAACAGAATGAAAAATTATATGTCACCAACATAAAAAAAATATAAAAAAAGAAAAAAGCAAAGAAAAAAATAAATATTTTTTATAATTCTATTTTTTCTTCTTTACTACTTTCTTTTTAACTGCTGCTTTTTTTACAGGTTTTTTCTTTGCAACAGTTTTCTTCTTTACTACTTTCTTTTTAACTGCTGCTTTTTTTACAGGTTTTTTCTTTGCAACAGTTTTCTTCTTTACTACTTTCTTTTTAACTGCTGCTTTTTTTACAGGTTTTTTCTTTGCAACAGTTTTCTTCTTCACAGTTTTTCTTTTTGCTAAAACCATTCTTACCACCGCGTAATCTAACAATAATAACCTTAATAAACTTTTCGAAATTTTACCTTAGAAAAATTTTTTTCATATTTTTGTTTTTTTACCATTAAAGTATTGTATTTTAAGTATATATACGAAATTTGATATATACTCAAAGAAACATATTTAAACCTTAGTGAAATAATACAAATATGAAAAAATCTAAAAATACAGATTTAAAACGTTCCAATAAATGTTCCTGTCAGATTTCAGGATCAAATTTTTTGAGAACCATGATACAAATACAAATATTATGGGTATTGCTTCAAAAACCCATACATGGTTATGATATGGCAAAAAAAATTTTTCCTAAAGAACACAACAATTTTCATCCATCAAAAATTTATCCTTTTTTAGCATCTTTGGAAAAGAAAGGTTTTATCAAATCCAAAACAAAATTAACGGGAGGTAGGAAACGAAAAGAATATTCAACAACCATTAATGGAAAAAAATATTTATACAAATTTAAAGATTCCATTCCTATGGAAAGCAAAAAGCTTATGAAGTTTTTGTCAAGGTGAATTCTATGACTGCAAAAAAATATACAAAAGAGATTTTACGATTGAAAAATGTTTTTAAAACATATATGATGGGAAATGTTGAGTTTCATGCATTGCAGGATGTTTCGTTTGAAATAGAAGATAATGATTATATGGTTATTCTTGGACCTAGCGGGAGTGGAAAATCAACACTTCTTCACATATGTGGTTTGCTGGATTCACCAACAAAAGGTGAGGTTTATTTTGAAAATAAAAACGTGAAAGATTATTCTTTGGACGAACTTGCAGAAATTAGATATAATGAATTGGGATTTGTTTTTCAATCTTTTTATTTAATTCCTACATTGTCCGCAATTCAAAATGTTATGCTACCCACAATGTTCTATGATGTTCCGTCTAAAGAAAGGTTTGAGCGCGCAAAAAACATCCTTAAGGATTTGGATATGGGAGATAAATTATATAATCTGCCTAGTGAGTTATCTGGGGGTCAACAGCAAAGAGTTTCAATTGCAAGAGCGTTTGTTAATAACCCAAAAATAATTTTTGCAGATGAACCAACAGGAAATTTGGATTCGAAAAGTGGAGAATCTGTTTTAAAAATATTAGATGATTTCCATAAAGCAGGAAAAACGATAGTTATTATAACCCATGATATTAACATCACTAAAAGAAAAAATGTAAATAAAGTAGTGTATATAAGGGATGGAAGAGTATATGATAAATAAATGTAGAAATATGTAAATAATAAAAAGTAAAAATATGTTAAGGGTAAAAAAATAATAGGTGATACAAATGAGAAAAGAATATCTTTTGTTTTTGGTTTTGCTGTTTGGCATTTGCTGGGCAGACGTAACAGTTAGTTATCAGGTGTATCCTGCATCATCACTTCCGCCTGGAAGCAATGGTATGGTTGGATTGAGTATTGTGAATTCTGGAACAGATTCTGTTTCTCTCAATTTATATACTCGCAGTGCAACAAAAATTAAATCTCAAGAGTTTATCAATGTGGGTGAATTAAGAAGTGGGGCAATGACACTTATTAATATACCTTTTTCAATAGATAATTCGGTACCTAGTGGAGTTTATACACTTTATATTCAATTAGTGGGTATGGAGAGTGGAAGCGGTTCTGCAACCAAGATTGAGAGGTGGGTTCATGTCCCAATAATAGTTGAAAAACCTTTAAGCCTTTCAGCTTCAATATCTCCCAATGATTTCGAACAAGGGAGCAGTCGTGATGTTGAGTTAACTTTGTTAAATTCTGGAGAAAAAATAACAAATTGTGAAATAATAATTAATGGTACAGATGTAAAACTAGATGGAGCTTCAGCTCATTATATTGGCGATTTAGAAGGCGAGAAAAAAATAAATCTAACTTTTTCTATAAGTGACACTGCAACTTCCGGCAGAGTAAATGCTCCAATCTACTTAAAGTATACTCATGCTCTTGGTACTACACGAACAGAAAAAATAAATGTGCCGATTCAAATAAAAGAACGAAGTTCTGCGTTTCTCGTTTTTATGAACGATACTTCTCTAATGCCCAATACCAAAAACGAAGTTCATTTACAAGTTAAAAATAAAGGGGATAACATAGCAAAGGATGTTGTAATCACTATAAGTGATGATTCAGTTTTAATTCCATTATCTGAATCTGCAATTAGTGTTGGAACACTTCTTCCTGGCGAGGTAAAAACAATTAAAGTATCTTTGGCTGTGAAAGATGTGACTTTGGGATATTATAATATTCCATTTTCAATATCTTATAATGGAGAAAACAATAAACCTATGGCGCCCGAAACAAAATCTGTAGGAGTATATATATCTTCTCCGCCCGCAATTGATGCATATATAGTTACGAGTCCTTCTCCTATTGTTTCAGGAAAAACACACACTTTTTCAATACAAGCCACTAACATTGGTGTCAGCGATATCAAATCTTTAACAGTTAACACCAAATCAAATAATGTGTTTAAGATTTTGGATGCTGAAAGCGAACAGTTTATCGGTTCTTTAAGGGCGGATGATTTCAGTACAGTCCAATACAAAGTATTTGTATCGGTTGTTGAATCTGGAGAGTATCCACTTGAATTTGAAATTAAATATTTAGACATGTCTAACAATCCCCAAACAATAAATATAGTCAAACCTTTGAATGTTTATTCTGCAGAAGAATCTAGTTCTTTTGCTGGAAATGGTTCAGGATTGGAAACTTATTGTATATCGGGCATTGTTATTTTGGTTTTGATAGGTGTTGTGTACTACATATTTTTCAGAAAAAATAGAAAGGTGTAGGTATGGAATACCTCAAACTCATACCTATTAATTTGAAAAATAGGAGTCTGCGAACATGGCTCACTCTTTTAGGAGTAGTCATGGGCGTGATAGCTATTGTTTTGCTTGTGGGTTTGGGTGACGGATTAAATGCAAGTATATCAGACCAATTAAATCAATTTGGTGCCCAAAACATTGTTATTTTTCCGGGCAGTACTTTTCGTCCAGGTGCAGGAAGTTATCTTCCTAAACAAGGAAAACTTTATTTAACAGACATTGATAGAATAAAAAGGGTTCCTGGCGTTGATTTCACTGCAAAAGCAATAACTGTTCCAAGGCAATCATTGGATTATAAAGGTCAAGAGATGAGTATTGGTCCTGTTGGTTTCGAAGCTGAAATTTTTTTGTCTAATGTCGTTCCACAATACAAAATTGCAAGAGGTCGTTTTTATAGAGATAACGAAAGAAACGTTGCGATTCTGGGGCATGATTTGGCATACAATACTTTTGATCAAAACATAAACGTTGGATCAAACATATATGTTGGCGGTAAAAGATACAAAGTAATCGGAATTCTCGAAAAAATAGGCCAAGCAGGTGGAGCACCTGGAAATGACAGAGCCGTAATTATAAATTATATAGATGCTAGAGATATTGTTGATGAGGCAGGCCTTATCGGAAAAAACGAGGTAACTGCAATTTATGTTAGGGTTTCAGATGGATTTGATACAAAAGAAGTTTCTGAAAGAATTGCGTTTGAACTTCGTTCTGCTCACAAGGTCCGGGAAAATGATTTTACATTAATGACTGCTGATTTTCTCAAAGAACAAGTTAACACTATTTTAAGTATTCTCACAATATTTTTAGGTGTTGTTGCAAGTATTTCTTTGGTTGTTAGTGCAGTCGGAGTTTCAAACACAATGTTTACTGCTGTTCTTGAAAGAACTAGGGAGATAGGAATAATGAAATCATTGGGTGCCAAAAATAGCCATATACTAAATATGTTTTTAACAGAAAGCGCATTTTTGTGTGCAACAGGCGGCATTATCGGACTAGTTTCGAGTTTTATATTTGTTATAGTGTTCAACCAACTATCTGTCGTATTTGAGTTTGGAATATTTATTGTGGTTTCAATATGGCTGGTTTTAGGTGCGTTTTTATTTTCATTGCTTATAGGAATATTCGCAGGTGTATTTCCTGCTTGGAAAGCTTCAAAGCTTGATCCCGTTGTAGCATTGAGGTCATAAAATGGAATATTTAAATCTGATACCAATAAATTTAAGACATAGGAGTCTGCGAACATGGTTAACTCTCATGGGTGTGATTATTGGTGTGATTGCCATTATGTTATTGATTGGTTTGGGTGAAGGCCTTAAAGATACAATAACTCAAGAATTGGAAATGTTTGGTGCACAGAATATAGTTATCATGCCAGGTTCATCTATGTTTTCTTCCATATCTACAACCTCTCTAATGAGGGGCAGATTATATGAGTCTGATGTTACTAGGATTGAAGGAGTACCTGGTGTTGAGTTTGTTTCTCGCGGAATAATTCCGCCGCCTCAAAAAATTGAATATAAAGGACAAGAGCTTTCTGCACCGCCTTTTGGAATGGATGCGAATCTATTCCAAAGCAACGCTTTTCCACAATACAAAATTGCAAAAGGGAGGTTTTACAATGAAAATGAGAGAAGAGTTGCTCTGGTTGCATATGATTACACACAAGATATTTTTGACAAGCCAGTTGATGTAAATTCTGTACTTGTTATTGGCGGTGTTGAGTATAGGGTTGTTGGAGTATTGGAAAAAATAGGGGGCATGGCAGGAGATAGCGGGGATGATTCATCTATAATGATACCTTATCAAGATGCCAAAGATATGGCCGTGAAAGCAGGTACAATGGGTTCTGATGAGACTAGTATGATGTATGTTAGGGTTGAAGAGGGATTTGATCCTGCAGAAGTTTCAGATAAAATTGCTTTTCAATTGCGTGCAGCACATAAAGTAAAAGAAGATGATTTCACAATTATAACTGCAGATTTCATCAAAGAGCAGGTTGATACTATTTTGAATTTATTGACATTATTTTTGGGATTAATCGCAAGCATTTCTTTGGTTGTTAGTGCAGTCGGAGTTTCAAACACAATGTTTACTGCTGTTTTGGAGAGAACAAAAGAAATAGGAGTTCTAAAAGCAATCGGAGCGAAGAATAGCCAAATAATGACAATGTTTCTAACTGAAAGTGCAATGTTGTGTGGGATAGGAGGTCTTGTCGGCATTATAATCAGTTGTTTAATTATTTGCAGTTTTAATATTATATCTGAAACTTTTGAATTAGGTTTGTCAGGAGTAATTCCTATTTGGTTGGTGTTAATGTCATTTGGTTTTTCACTGTTTATTGGTGTGGTGGCAGGTATATTTCCTGCATATAACGCACCCAAGTTAAATCCTGTTTTAGCTTTAAGGTACGAATAAAAGAAACTTTTAGAAACAAAAGTTTCATCAAAAGAAACTTTTAGAAACAAAAGTTTCATCAAAAGAAACTTTTAGAAACTTCACCAAAAACTAAAAAAAATAAATTTTAAAAAAATAAAAAGTTTAGATTTAAATGAAATCAATACAAGTGTAATTTCCAAGACAAATTATTTCACAAACATTTCCCCAATTATTGTTTTCATCGTCTTCAATTATAACGCCATTTGGATTTCCAGGGACATAATCTGCTCCGGGTCGGATAATCATTGTTCCCGGGGCCGTGCATTCTATTTCAAATGTTTGTGCATCCATTCCTGGAACGGGTAACCCAAAAACATACCTAATCCCATTCAAAGGTCTAACTCCATATTCGTGTAGCGTGATTCCCTGGAACGGACCATTTCCTCCAAGTCTAACGGTTGTGTTCGACCATTCTATAGCATCAACCAAACCCGTATTCTTAGTTATTATATTGTATGTTACATTTTCCCCAACATTAACAGTACTACTTCCAACAACACTACAATCTGCAATGTAATCTGGTGCTCCAGAACAGGTTATTGTTTGATTACAGTTATTATTGTTACGATTGCTTTCAATGATTCCGTCGTCTGCATTAACAACCCCCCAAATTTCAATTTCAACAACACCCGGATCACATCTTACTGTTTGAGGTGGAGATCTAAATTGTGCTCCTGCCCTGAGTCCGGGAATTATATAATTATAATTTGAACCTGGAGAAATAACAAAATCAGTTCTTGATTCTTTAGTTGCATCACTTCCAATATTTATTGTATCAATATAAACGTTTGTTGATTCTCCAACACCCAAAGTATATAAATCTCCATCTGCAGTTATGTCACATATATAATCTGGTAAATTGGTTCTTCCAATGTCTGTTATATTTGTCTCTTGGGGATATGTTAATGAGCAATCAACAACACTGCCTTCAAAAAACAGTTCAAATTCAATTGGTGCATCATCACAAACAGTAATTGCAGCAGGATCTGTTGATAATTGTCCTTCAATTTCACCAGTGCTTCCAGGGTTTATGGGCCCGTATGGCAAAGGTGTGGTCACAACAAAATCATAACAATCCTCACGTGTTATTCTAACATTCATTACTCTTAATGGCAAACCCATTTCAATATCAGATTCACCCATCATTGGACCCAGATTTCCTACCCTCAATCTTATATTTGTAGGTGTTCCATCGGGATTCAAAGAAATGCTTGTTGCAGGTGCAGTTTCTCCTTCGATATAAACACCAAGGATATTAGCCCTCATAACCAAATCCTGAACATAAATATCTCCGTCAAAAATAACAAACTCTCCTAAACTATCTTTTGTAAAACGTTGTATCCTACTTATTATACACTCTTCCATGTGGTATGCCATCCCTTCACAGCTTGGATTTGAGGATATTCTCAAATCATGAGGACCCCTATTAGAGGGTAATGTCCAATCTGCAATAACATTGCTTGGATCAGATACTAGATGTCTCAATCTCCAATTTTCTGTGACTGTCCCAGAATCATCAACATCAATCCCCCCATCACAAGCAACATTCACTTTTGATTCAATATTTTGAAACGTTTCACCTTCGGGAGTTATATACACTAAAACGTGATCAAAATGTTGTGAATAACTTAGACCGCCCGTGCAGAATGTTGGATAATTATAGCCTCCTGAACGGCAGCTTTCCCCAATCCCTATCCCATCAAGGCACTTATGTAGTTCAGCATAATGTATAATTCCTCTCCCGTCGCTCGAACTTTCATCATATACTGGCCAATTAGGGCAATTTCCACCATAGAGTGCCAATACTCCATCAAATTCATAAAAAGAAGATCCCATATCTCTCATTTCTCCACTAATTACACTAGGGCATATATAATAAACTCCGTCTTCTCCAAAAACTCCATCACTAACTCCTGAAGGATAGTCCCCAGTTATTTGTATCATCTTATCTGTGTACATGTTATAATCTAATAATATATGAATTTTTGAATTAAAATACGAATCGTGATCCACCGTACCACAGGAGCTAAATTTTTTGGTTTCATATGCTTTACTAATCTCATAAGCATTTACGCATAATATTAACACTAGTATAATTGCGCTTATTTTTTTCATTTATTCACCCCAATTTATTTCTGCTTTTCTTCTCTTCTTTTTTGCCTTTCTGCTTTTCTTCTATCACGAGCTTCTTGACTAAAAATTCCATTCCATTTAGATGCAACCCACAAAGCACTTTCCCTAACGTAATATGATATATCTAATTGGCCACTAATCTCATGACCCCAACGATATCCTTCTCCACTATCAATTCCTATAACTCCTACACCTGCTTCCACTTCTGCATTTGCTATTCTTCCCCTAACTGAGCCTATTACATTCATTTGATTGTAAGCCTCTGTCATTTTATATTCCAGTCTCATGCCTACATTTTCTAAGAATCCTTGCTCAAGGGGTTTGTCTATTGTGAATATTAGGGTTGTTGCATTAACATTTAAGTTATCTGGTGCATCAGGTGCTCGGTGCCAAGTTCCGGATGCTCCAAATTCAACATCTATGGAATTCATATATAAATTCAAACCACCCATCGCACCATACACCCAGAAACCATTTTCATCTATTTGCGCCCTACCTAATTCTCCACCTACACTCGCTCTTAAATTTGGGAAAAGCAGATAACCAAGCATTGCTTGTCCCCCCATATAGCTAGGGAGTTTTCCTTCTGTAATCGATTCTCGTGCCACATTATACAGGTTCTCCACAACTGTTGTTTCATTATTAGAATCGATTATTACTCCTCCCCCTAATATGCTGTAGGCAGTGCCTCTAACTCCTATTTTCTCTGTTAGTTCAATACCCATTGACCCATACAAAGTAATGCTTTCATACCTAAATTTATCGGGATGGTCTTCATAATATTTTCTTACTGATTCGGGAAGTTCACTAACATCAGTTACCAAATATAAATCATGACTTTCAGTGTTAACATACACCCCAATTTCCAAGTCAGTTATATTAACACTCCCTAATTCCAAATCTTTTATTAATTTTCCAGAAACGTGCATTTTGTTTATCAAGGTGGGAGTTGAAACTAAATCAGATGTTGTTTCTATGTATGATATATCAAAATTAAGGGTTGCGTACATAAACCTGGTAAATTCAGGTAATTCCTCTTTAAGTATAAAATCCCTTATTTCTTCAGGACTCATACCTGCTATGTTTCCAATTATATCAGGTTCAATTATCCATGTTCCTTCAAATCCTCCAAATCCAAAAATTGTATTATACAAATCTTCATTTTCAAACGAACTTAAACCTACTGCGTTCCTATAGTCATTCCAATCGTTTATACAATCCTCCCCAAGGCTAGTTAATAGGTAGTTATATGTGCCATCCTCATTTTCTATTTTTTTGACAAATAATCTTATCAACATATCTCTCCCTTCATCGGTTTTTCGTTTTGATATTAAATCTTTGAACATCTCATCATACACATTTGTTAAATATTCAGAAGTTTTGCCCTCGATAGATATACGCTCTGTTCCACCAGCCTCTCTTGTCAAAATAAATCTATCATTCCCCCTAGTAATCTCATATATTGTATTCCCGTTTTCATCTATTCGAGTAGAGGGGCTAAGACCTTGGTATGCAAACCATTCAAGCATTGTATCAATATCTAAGTCAGTTATTGAAATTGTTTGATTTGTAGATACATAAATTTCGCTGGATGTTTTTATTGGTATTGGGGGTTTCCATTTTGCCATTGAATCTTTTCCCGGAACCGGACTTAAAGATCCAACACTATTCAATCTTATTGTTGCGATATATTCATTGTTTGAGCTCCCAAGATCTTCTCTATATGACTTCCCTGTAAACATATATGTTTCCCCATTCTTCAAAATCAATTCGCCTTTTTCATTTCTTTGATTCAAATTAATTCGTAAACTAGTTCTTCCAAATTCATCAGTATCAAGATTTCCTTCTATTGTAACTCCTTCCATTGGTACCATATTTCCTTTTTTATCCTTAACGTAGACATATAATTCAACTGTGGCGCCCTTCACGTTTGGGGTAAACATATCAAAACTTTCATTACCGTCTTTTCCGCTTCCATTAACAGATAAAATTGTTTGTGTTTCAATTTCTGCCATAACAGTTTCTCGTTTGTTTCTATCTTTAACTTCAATTTCCAATACACTCATGTCTATGGATATTGCCACACCATTATCCATTTTCCACGTTTTTTTATCTTTATCCTGGACTAATTGTGTTTTTACATTTTCCTGTTCTAGAACTTCTAAAATCCCGCCAAAACCAAGTTCTCTATTCAATGCAAGACCTCTCTGTACACGTGAGTCTTTTCTATGAGGATCTAAAAACGGATCAAAATGCATTACATATTCTCTATTCTCTTTCGGGTTTTGACTGTTTCTAATAGATTTAGTGTAGTCTTCTTCATATGGAAGGCCCGTTAACAAAAATCCTGCTGTTAATATCGGATTAAATCCATTTGTGACATTTCTATTAAAAACCAATTTAAGTTCTTCTTCCACAACATCTCTTTTGATTTCAACAGCATTTCCTTTTGCATCAAATTTAAAGAATCTATAATAAAATGGAAGCATTGAAGATCTTGTTAATTGACCACCTGTACGCAATTTTTCCAATCCATCGGCAAAACTATTTGCTACTGCTCTAAAATTATCATTATCAAAATTATTTTCTCTTAATCTCGAAAGTATAAGATCCCACTGTTCTAATCCTTGTGAGGGATCCATTCTCAATTCTTCAGGAACTGCCTTAGCAAAAGCTTCAAGTCTTTTCATTCCGGCAAAGTAATCATCAATTCTTCCTCTTTCTCTTCTTAATTTGCCGTATTTATTTCTATATTCTACTGATTCAAGCCATCCTGCGTATGTAGAAGCATTCTCTGGATTATTTATCCAATTTGGATCTTTAGAATATAAATAAGATACTGTACCTGGACCTAAAATTGAAAAAGCAAAAGATAATCTTGTCAAAGTATTTGTGTCATTCAACAACTCTGCGATTTTATCTTTATTAACAAATTCAATTTTTGCCCACTCAGTATCAAACAAATTACTAGTATTCAATTCATATAGATTCCCCGATTCATCTTTTCCATAAATCTTAGTGAAACCTTGCATCTGTGTGAAAACAAAAAAACCTTGGGTAAAATAATCCTGCCATTTTTCTGCGAGGTTGCCCGCACTATAATACAAATCATTTTGTGGAGAATAATTATATTCGCCTATGGCATTGGGAAGGCCTTCAACAGTTTTTCCTTCAACAGCGCTGTAAAATACCATTGCATTTTCCAATTCAATATAATCCGAACTGCCTTTTTTAATTCCAAATTTATTATGGTTCAAATAAATGTGTTCTGCGATTTGGAAGAATGACCCATCCCAATTCTTTCCAAGATCTTTTGCTGCTTTGGCCCAATTATTTTTAATGAGTTCTGTTCCTTTTAAATTATAACCTGAATCAATCAGTGTATCTCCACCGATTGTTGAATATTCCCCATGCCCTCCATCCTGGGCCCTAACGCTTCCATAATAATCGGGAACAAAATATTCTTCTAACCACGTTATAACTTCTCCCCCATAAATATCTTTATACTTTTCTTCAAATTGAGTCCAATTTATCTCATTCAAAGCCAATCTTTCAATATCTTTGAAAATTGCATTTCTCATAGCATCAGTAACAACATAGGTTACGTTATCGTCACTAACAAATACCAAGGGCATGCCCCCTGCTAATAATCTTAATTGCATTGCATCATATTTCAACAATTCTCCTGCTTTTGCATTTGTTTCTATTTGTCTTTGCAAGGCAACAACATTTTGTCTTTGAGATTCACTGTCTGTGAAAACGCGTTCTGTTGCTTCAATTACAAACTTTTGCTGTTCAGGTATTGAATTATGAATTTTATCAATAACTGCATTTATTTTTTCTAAATTTATTTTTCCATTTTCATATGTTCCTTTTAATATGTCAGCTGTGTTTCCGTCGAACAATTCTTTAATTTCTCCTTTTCCATTGATATAATCATAAATGCCCAAAGCAATTACCAATCTTTGTATTGCTCTAACTTCATCAGCTGTTTCCATTCCTGTAACCAAATTTTCAACGCCCCATATTTTTTTCAAATAATCAACAGAGTATTTCAAAGCTTCTTCTATATGATATTTGTTTAATCCAACAACGCCAAACACACCTTCTCCGCGAGGAGATATTTTATCTATTTCTTCTTTCATTTTTTTAATAGCTTCAGGAGATATAATCAGCCCTGTTGTGTTGTATAAATATATAAGTTCTCTCATATGGCTTAAATAGCCAGAGTTTACCAATCTCCATGCATCAACATTTGTTTTATATTCATCAACATTTTCTATCATTTCTCTAACAACAGGATCTGAAGGTTCTGGCAAAGGCGAGACTGTTTCAGGTGCAGGTGGTGGGGGAGCTTCAATAGGTTCCCTCGTTCTTGTTGTTTTTTCATGACTTTCTATTGTTGGAGTTACTTTTAAATCAGGAGATATTTCTAAAAACACAATTGTTAAAGACATATCAAAAACTTTATCCATTTCTTTTTTTATATCATTTAATTTCTGATCTTTAATTCCTTTTACCTCTTGTAAATAATGATTTATTCTTTCATTAATTGATCTCACTATTTGATTCAAATTAAGATCTTTTCCCATAAATTCTACAGATCCTTTTATCATTGCTTCAGCATCGTCTCCGTAAACGAACAGCAAGCCCGCCAAATAAAGTTTCAAAAGCAATTTATCTGTTTCTTGAAGTCCGTTTGGCACAACACCCATATTTTCTAATCTATAACCAAGTCCAGTAATACTTTGATCTTCAACAATTTTGTTCGCTTTATCAAAACATTTCAAAAACATAGTTGCTGCTTCGTCGGTTGTTCTTGGAATTGTTGGTATTCCTGGGGAAGAAGGAGAAGTTTCCCTAACACTATTATAAAAAGCAAATTTTTGTATCAATGCTTGATCTACAAAAAAATCTAAATTTTCAATCCTTGCGAGTTCCGGGGATTTTTGTTTAATCCTTTCTGTAATTTCTCCAACACTCAAATTTTTCAATTCAACTACTTCATCAGTTATATGCGTCATTAAACCACCTGCATTTTTTTAAATATCTAAGGTTTTTAAATATTCCTTTCATATAATTATTTTAGCATTATACATATATATAACTTTATCTACTGGATTTAACAAAAATGAGCAAACATTCTCCAACTCTCAGGATTTTCAAGTTTATAGACACATTTATAAACTTTTCCTATTTAAATGAAAGGTTAGTGGAACTCCTTGTTTAGGATTGACACTCCTAACATCTCGAGTCACTGTGGTCCTTATCGAGGGCAGCCATGGTGTGTTGTGTTAGGAATCACTCAAAAAATAAATGTTTAAAATAAAATATATAGAGGTGTGGTCATGGCTAGACACAATAGACCTAGAAGAGGATCATTGGCTTTCAGACCAAGAAAAAGATCTTCGACGGACATGCCGCGCGTTGGCGAGTGGCCTCTGTCAGAAAAACCAGTATTATTAGGGTACGCAGGATATAAAGCAGGAATGTCACATATAATGTATGTAGACCAATCCAAATCCCACCTTAAAGGGAGAGAACGATTTTCGCCAGTAACAGTTATAGAAGTTCCTGAGATGATTGTTTATGGGGCAAGACTGATGTACCACGGACAAACAGTTAAAGATGTTTTAACTGATGATAAAGATATTTTGATTCAAGCAGGTTTCAAAAAAAGAGCTGAAAACCCTGCCAAACCAGAATATCCTGAACAATTTGATGAAGTTTATGCTTTAATGTACACCCAACCTGCAAAAACAACCTTTGGAAAAAAGAAAATAGAAAAAATGATTATAGGGGTTGGCGGAACACCAAAAGAAGCATTAGAATATGTTAAATCATTAATAAATAAAAAAATAAAAGCAAAGGACGTCTTTTCTGAAGGACAGTATGTTGATATTATAGCTATCACGAAAGGCAAAGGATGGCAAGGTCCTGTTAAAAGATTTGGTATAGCAACCCAAAGACCAAAATCAACTGGGAAAGTAAGGCACGTAGGAAACTTAGGGCCTTTCAAACCAGCATATGTTCCATATGAGGCTCCACAGGCAGGTCAAGTTGGTTATCACAAAAGAACCGAAATCAACAAACTCATTGTAAAAATGGGTGCTGACCCAAATGAAATAAATCCTTCAAGTGGATTTTCAGATTATGGGATTGTAAAGAATGATTATATTTTGCTTAAAGGTTCAATACCTGGGCCAAAGAAAAGGCTTGTAAGATTAAGACTGGCAATAAGAAAAACCGATAAAGTACAGCCTGTTCAATTGTCTTACGTATCAAAAGAACCACAGAATTAAAGGTGATGATAATGAAGGCAGATATTTATGATACCACTGGTAAAAAAACAAAACAAATAGATCTTCCAGATTTTTTTACACAAAAAATTAGGCCCGATCTAATCAAAAGAGCTTTTCTACATGAAGTTTCATTTACCTATCAACCCAAAGGAGTTGATCCAAGTTCAGGATTTAAAACTTCTGCAGAATATCTGGGAAGAAAAGGATCTTATAGGGCTATGAAAAACAGAGGTCAAGCAAAACTCCCAAGAGTTAAACTTCCAGAGGGGAGATTTGGAGACGTTAGAACAATTCCTTCTTCAGTTGGGGGAAGAAGAGCTCATCCTCCTGTTCCAGAGAAAAAGCTTGTTGAGCAAATGAACAAAAGAGAATATCTCTTTGCTTTGATGAACAGTCTTGCAGCAACAACCAATGTTTCCTTTGTAAAAAAACGAGGACACAAATTTGATGGAAGCGTTCCAATAGTTTTATCTGAAGAATTTGAAAAAATTGAAAAAACAAAAGATCTTAATTCTATACTGTCTTTATTTATTAAAGATGATTTGGAAAGATCAAAAAAAGGAACCAAAAAAACAAATGCAAGAGCTGTAAAAAGCAGAACATATGTTCCAAGATCATTATTAATAATAACAGATCAAAAATCTAATCTTCTCAAAACTGCAAGAAATATTTCTGGCGTGGACGTTGTTCCTGTTGAAGAAATAAATGTATCACTTCTTGCACCAGGTGGAGTTCCAGGAAGATTAACTGCATTTACACAGCCTGCCATCAAGAAATTGGATGAAATAATAAAAATTAAAGGGTGAGATTATGGTTCTTAAGAGATTGGTTAGTAGCGAAAAAGGTGTAAGAGAACTTGAAAATAACATACTATTGTTTGTTGTTGAAAAAAACTCTACAAAAGACGATATCAGAAAAGAAATAGAAAGCAAATTCAAAGTTAAAGTTTATAGTGTCAAAACTTTCAATAATTTGCAAGGGGAAAAACGTGCTTATATTAAATTAACAAAAGAACATTCAGCATCTGACATTGCTGATAAAATTGGCGGTGCTGTTTAGAGGTGTTTAAAGATGGGAAAAAGAATTATCTCACAAAGAAGAGGACGTGGGAGTCCTGCTTTCAAAGCTCCCAGTCATAGATATAAAGTTAAACTTAGTTACAGAACTTATGATGACATAGAAAGATCGAATATTCTAAAAGGAGAAGTCATGGGTTTTGTAGATGACCCCGGTCATGATGCACTGCTTATGAAAATACTATTCGAGAACAATGAAGAAGGAGTTTTCTTAGCTCCCGAAGGAATAAAACTTGGCGATAACATTTATACTGGCGCAAATTCTCCAGTTGGGCTTGGTAACATCCTCCCTCTAAAAAACGTGCCAGAAGGGTACTATATTTATAATCTTGAAATAAAACCTGGACAAAATGGAAAATTTGTAAGATCTCCGGGTTCATATGCAACTGTTGTTTCAAAAGAAGGAGGTAAAGTTGTTGTGCGTATGCCAAGCAACAAAAAACTTCCATTTGATGAAAACTGTAGAGTTTCAATAGGAGTTGTATCTGGAGGGGGACGTTTAGAAAAACCCTTATTCAAAGCAGGAAATTCTTTTCACAAAAAAAGAGCAACAAACAGAAGATGGCCTATAGTTAAAGGTGTATCAATGAATTCAGTTTCACATCCGTTTGGTGGAAAAAGCCATACTCCTAAACGTTCAACAATATCACGAAATGCACCACCTGGAAAGAAGGTTGGGCATATTGCAGCTAGGAGAACTGGTAGAAAGAAGAGGTGAAGATTATGGCAAAGAAAATAGAATCATGGCGCGGGTTGCCCGAAGACAAACTAAAAGAAATGTCAATAGATGACTTTTCAAAACTTATAAAATCAAGGTCTAGAAGATCATTGACAAGAACCACAAAAGATAACAACAATGAACCATATCGAAAACTCATTGAGAGAATAAGAAAATTGAAAACCAAAGGTGCTATCTCAAAACCAATTAAAACTCATATAAGAGATGGTGTTATTTTGCCCGAATGGCTTGGTTTACAATTCCAAGTTCACAATGGGAAAGAGTGGACACAATTCGAGATAACTTTAGAGAAACTTGGAAAAAGATTGGGCGATTTTTCCCACACAACAAAAATGGTTAAACATTCAGGAGCTGGTGTTGGCGCTACACGAGGAAGTAAATTTGTACCTCTGAAATAGGTGTTATGTATGATGTATAAACCAAAACACAAAAATTATTCATATGCAATCGTTAAAGATGTTAACGCATCTTTCAAGGACATGTGTTCAATTTGTGACAATGTCAGAAACATGAACGTTACAGAAGCTGTAAATCTTCTGGAGCTTTTTTCAGAAGGAAAAAAGCCAGTGCTTTACAAGAGACACAACACAAAAATTGGCCATAGGAGAGAACTTGGCGGAAAGAAAGGAAGATGGCCCATGAAAGAATCCAAAATCATTCTAAAACTTGTAAAAAGTGCACTTGCAAACGCCGAGCAAAAAGGTTTGATTGAGGAAGATCTTGTTGTTACACATATCGCAGCAAACAAAGAGCATATGTATGCAAGAATGGCTCCGAGGGGAAGATGGAGAAGAGCGTTTTATGAAACTGCATTTGCAGAAGTTGTATTAGAAGAAGTTTTTCCAGAGGATTCAGAATCGCAAAAACCAAAAGATCTTAAAAAAATAAAATCAAAGAAAGAAGACAAACCAAAAGAAAAGAAACCAGAAGTAAAAGAAAAA
>Ga0334886_1002018_pt1 | contig 21394 bp, 21 predicted proteins | sample GraSluR1_MG_9_FD_207232 | JGI IMG/M metagenome (GOLD analysis project Ga0334886, IMG submission 207232) | Sludge microbial communities from methane-producing bioreactor in Wageningen University, Netherlands - Granular Sludge_27_06-R1 | ecosystem: Engineered > Bioreactor > Anaerobic >... | reverse complement strand
TTGCGGGACGTATGATCTGGGGAGAGTGGAGAAGCGCGTACGAGTCCGTCCACATGCGCCGTTTCGCCGGAGGTCGGACCGAGGGAACCCGCCCGCTCACCGCGGAAGCCGCCGCCTTTCTCGACGCTCTGTGTTCGGGAACGAACGACCGCAACACTCTCCGGCCTCTCCTGCTCGCAGCAAGCCGGGCCCATAAGGAACGGATAGAAGAATGTCTTTCCGGCAGGGGAACGGAGGGGCATCTCGGCCTTCTTCGGGAGATATGGCGTCTGCGGGGAGCTGAACTGGGCATCGCCGCCGAACCCGGAATCTACTCGTCTCCTGCATGGACAAAACTGACGGCCTGCTGTATCTCGACGAGCACGACGACCGGAGAGGGGCTTGCGCTCGCCGGGTACGGGCCCGTCCAGAGAGGCGGTCTGTCCGCCCGCTACCTTTCGAGAAACGAGAGCCTCGTGTTCCACATCGCCTCCTGGGCGGAAGACGGCGACCTGAACGAGCGCTTCGCCGCTGCCCTCGAAGAGTCGCTGCATCGTATCGCTTCGGTCCTCTAGTTTTCCCCACACGTATTTTGCCTCTCTTTCACAACTCCTCGGCGAGCCGTTTCGGACACATACTCGATGCGGTCCGTATGTCGTATGCGCGCGCTTTTGCAGCGTACTTCGGAAGGAACATGGTTCGTGGAAGCCTGTCGAAAAAAAGCGGGACGAGAGATTTTTGACAAATCACTGATTTGCTGCTATAGTGCAGCGTATTCTTCTATGGGAAACTGAATTTCCTATACGGAAACGAGGTGCGCGCGTGAGCAGTCTGGAAAAAGCGTTGCTTCTTCTGAAACGTCTCGGCGAACCACCCTACGAGCTCGGCCTTTCCGAGATCGCCGCTCATGCGGGTATCGGCAAGAGCGGGGCCTACAAGCTGCTCCGGACGATGCAGGAGCAGAACTTCGTCATTCAGGATCACTCCTCCAAAAAATACCATCTCAGCCCCATCATGCTTCGGCTCGGCAACGTGTACGGTCACTTCAAGGGAATCGGCGAGACGGCCCCTCCGATACTTGCGCATACCTCGAAAGCCGTCGGCGAAACCACCTATATCACGATCTGGGAGGGCGACCGCGCCTTTCCGGCCTACAAGCACAGGGTGCCGGGAGGCGTGTACGACGTGAACGATTTCATCGGCAAGAGCATTCCGCTGAATTCGGGAGGCTCCGCGATGCTGTTGTGCGCCTACCAGGAGCCGGAGCATATCCGAAGGCTTCTCGACGCTTCCGAATTGGAGCGCCGCACACCGTACACGCTTGTCGACAGAGACGCCTTGATGAACGAGTACGGGAAGATTCGCGAGCAAGGGTACGCCGTCGAGGACGAGGTGTTCAATATCGGCGTGCTCTCGCTCGCCGTCCCGGTTTTCGACAGGGAGCGAGCGGTCCGTATCTGCCTCGCCATGGCCGCGCCCAAGAAGCACGCGACGGAACGGAAGATCGTCGAATGGCTTCATCTTCTGAAGGACGGCGCCGAGGAGCTTTCGTACAAGCTCCAGTTCAGGCGTTGACGCCGTGAAAGGAGGAGTTGCGGGGAAAAATGACTGCGCGGAAAAGGTCTGTTCAAGGCACTAAAGAATCTGAAAGGAGAGATGTCATGATGATAAGGAAAAGCACTGCGTGCGGAGTTCTGGGAGTGTTCGTTCTCGGGTTGCTGTTGACGGGAGTGTTCGCGCTGCCGTCCGCCGCGGCGGAGAAACTTGTGCTGAAGGTGGCGGGGATCTCCTCTCCGGAGTACCGCGGAAGCAAGTCGCTCGAAGCTATCAAAGAGGTCGTCGAGAAGGGAACGGAGGGACGGGTGATCCTGGACGTCTTCCCCGCGAACCAGCTCGGCGACTATACGCAGGTGTTCGAGGAGATCCGGCGCGGCACGATCGAGATGGGGCTTATCTTCCTCCCCAGCCAGTTCGACCCCATGCTCGAAGTCGGTTCGCTTCCATTCCTTGCCTCCACGGGCGAAGGGATGCAGAAGCAGCTCTCCCCGGGGTCCTTCGTGTATTCGATCATCGAGGAGTCGCTTGAAAAACTGGGCGTGCACCTCCTCCGGATCTACGGCGACGGGTTCGTCGGCGTCGGTCTTGCCAAACAGCCGAAAAATCATGCGAAGGCAGGGGTGGACAAGGACGCCATGATCCGTGTCGCGCCGCTCGCCGTCTACAAGGAGACCGCGGAGGATCTCGGATTCCGGACGACCTCCATCCCCTACGCGGACACGTACAGCGGCATTCAGACGGGCGTCTGCGACGGTTGGATCGGCGGTTCCTCACAGATCAACTACCTGAGCTTCCGCGACGTTATAAAATACTACATTCCCTATAACTGTCTCTTCGACCAGACGGCCTACATCGTCGGCAAGCAGGTGTGGGAGAAGATCTCCCCCGAAGACCGCAAGGTGATCGTCGACGCGGTGAACGCGCAAGCCGACAAGAGCTTTGCGGACAGCAACGCGGAGGACCTTGAGTATCAGAAGAAACTGGAGGAGGCCGGAGTGGAGATTCTGCCGATCACCCCCGAGGAGATGACGGCGATCGCCGATCATGTTCGCGCGACGACGTGGCCCAAGCTCGAGGAAACCTACGGTAAGGAAACGCTGGAAAAGATCCGGGAATCGTTGAAGTAGAAAGACTCTGCGTGCGGGGCGGCGACGCCCCGCACAGTACTGGAGGGGGTTGCCGTGAGTTTCGTCGAGACCGTCAGATCGTCTTTGGTCTGGAAGTTTCTCCTCAAATTGCAAAAAGCGCTTCTCGTCCTGAGCAGCTGCTTCGTGGTACTGATCATGTGCGTCGCGGTGCTGCTGCGGTACGTGTTCAAGACCGACCTGTTCGGGATAGAGGAGATCGTGGTGATTGCGGCCTTCTGGCTGTATTTCATCGGAAGTTCGTACGGCGTGTACGACAAGAGCCACGTCAAGGCGGATATCATCCCGCAGATGCTCTCCGCGCGTGCCCAAGCCTTTTTAAGCGTGCTGGTCAATCTGACGATCGCCTCGCTCTGCATTCTCTTCACCGTGTGGGCCGTCGATATGGTGTGGTACAGCTATGTCTGGATGCCTCGCACGACCGGTTTGAGAATACCCGTCTTTATCTCGCAGACGTCGGTGCTTTTCGGGTATGCGCTCATGTCCCTGTACGCCGTCGTCTATTTTTTCGAAGATCTTTTCTCCTTCATTGCGATGAAGAAGGAGGGAGCCTCCCGGTAGGGAGCGCATCTTACAGCCGGTTCGACTCTTCCGCGGCGTCTGCATGATTTTTGCGGAGCGCTCGGCCGGCGCACTGGAGGAAACACGAATGGCGATAACCATTGCGCTTCTGCTCATAATCGCGACGCTTCTTCTCGGACTGCCCGTCCCCTTCTGCTTCATGCTCTCCACGACCTTCATGGTCGTTACCCACGCGTACGATCCGTCCTTCTTGCTTCCGTACGCCTTCAGCCAGATGAGCTCCATCGTGCTGCTGGCCATCCCGCTCTTCATCATGGTGGGCGGGATGATGGACAGGGGAGGAATAGGAACGTCGCTGGTCAACTTCGTCGACGTCCTCGTCGGCCGCGTCAAGGGGGGACTCGGCGTAGTGGCCGTGGTTTCCTGCGCGGTGTTCGGCTCGATCTCCGGAAGCTGCGCCGCCACGCTTTCGTGCATCGGCTCGATCATGTTCCCCCGTCTCAGGGAAAACGGCTACCCGATGGGACACAGCGCCGCGCTTGTTTCGTGCGCCGCGCCGCTCGGCCTGCTGATCCCGCCGAGTTCGCAGATGATTCTCTTCGCCTGGGTCGGACAGCAGTCGGTGCTCGCGTGCTTTCTTGCCACAGTGGGGCCCGGCATCGTTCTTATGATTCTGCTCAGCATTTTGAATATCATCATGCTTCGCAACGACCCGAACGTGAAGGTGGCTCCGCGCATTCCCTTCCCCGAGACGATGCAGCTTCTGGGGAACCGCGGTAGGAAGGCGCTTCCGGCGCTCTTCATGCCGTTCATCGTCCTCGGAGGAATCTACGGAGGCATCATGACGCCGACGGAGGCCGCGGCGGTGGCCGTGCTCTACTCCGTGCCGGTGGGGTTCTGGATCTACAAGGGGCTCAACCGGAGCAACTTCATGGAGGTGATCATCGAGACGGCGACGACCACCGGCGTCGTGATGCTGATGATGTACTGCATCATGATGCTCAGCCGCATCTATGTCCAGGAACGGCTTCCGGCCATGATTATCTCTTCTCTTACCGCCCTGTCGAGCAACAAGTACGTACTGATGCTGATGATCAACCTCTTCATGATCATCATCGGCATGATCATGGACGATGTAAGCGCGATGCTGCTCTGTACTCCGATACTGCTCCCGGTCGTGGTCTCCCTGGGGATTCACCCCGTCCACTTCGCCGCGATCATCGGGACGAACCTCGGTTTGGGGAACGTGACGCCGCCGACGGCGCCGACGCTCTACTTCGGCGGGCGCATGGCGAAGACGCCCGTTTCGCAGATGATGAAACCGGCCATGATCTTTATTCTTTTCGCATGGCTGCCGACGCTTCTGGCGGTCACCTTCCTGCCGGAACTTGCTCTCTGGCTGCCCCGCCTTGTGCTCGGCGGCCGGCTCTAGGAGGCGTCCGATATGAATATGGAGTATTTGCAAGAAAAACCGGTATCGGTTCTCGGCGGCGGGGCGACGGCGCGCGGGCATGCCGCCTGTACGGCGCTCGCCGGGGGGGAGGTCCGCCTTTACGAACTGCCCGAGTTCTTCGAGGGGCTAGGGTGTATCGCGAGCAAACGCGAGATACGAGTCGGCGGACGGCAGGAGAGCCTGTACGGATTCAAGCGCGAGGGACTCGCGAAGATCGACGTGGTCACCGACGATATGGCGAAGGCCGTCCGCGGCGCGGGGCTCGTCGTCGTCAGTTTCCCCGCCGTGGGGTATAAGGCCTTTCTTGAGCGTCTGATCCCGCACCTTGAGGATGGAATGGTCGTGCATTTCACGACGGCGAACTTCGGCTCGTTGCTCTTCCGGAAGATGCTCCGCGAAGCCGGGTGCGCGAAGAAGATCGTCGTCGGCGAGTGGAGCAGCCAGCCCTACGGCATCCGGATCAAGAGCATGGGCGGGCAGCAGATGCCCGAGGTGAGCGTCAACTACTGGGCGATCACGCTGCGCGGGGCGGCGCTGCCGATGACGGACCAGGAGGCCTTTTTCGAATCGAAGCGCTACCTCCCGTCCCTCGACTCCGTGGAACACCCTGTTCATGGGGATACCGTCGCGGACGTCGGTTTCAGCAATGTGAACCCTATCCTGCACTGCCCGGGGTCTATCCTCGGCGTCGGCGCGATGGAGAACTGGGGCGTCGTCTACGGCGAGAACAAGTACGATTTCTCCATTTACTCGCACGCATACTGCCCCTCCATCTCGAAGGTGCAGCTCGCCCTCTACCGCGAAGAGTGCGCGATCGCCGAAGCGATGGGGGTGGGCATTCAGGACTTCCCGGAGAAGGCCTTCTTTTCGAGGTCGAACATTCTGGGGTCGGAGCACATGGGGGAGAAGTTCGTCGTCCCCTTCGAGGAGCAGTACACGCTGGCGATGGGAACGGGGCCGTTCTCCATCCACAACCGCTACATCACCGAGGATATTCCCGTCGGGTGCCACATCTATCTGGAGCTGGCGAAAAAGTTCGGAATCGAGGTCCCGGTTATCGAGTCCATGATTACGCTCGCCTCCGTCATGACCGGGACGGACTTCCGGGCCACCGGCGTGACTCTGGAGGACTTGGGAATCGCCCACATGGATAAGGAAGCGCTGAACGCCTGGCTTCGGGAGGGAATCTATGCCTGAGGAGAGGGGGAGCGTTCTGAAAAAGTACGCCGAGAGCGGGCTCTGCCGTCTGCTGCTCGACATGCTGCGGATTCCGAGCGTCTCTCCCTCGCCCGAGCAGGAAAACCGGGTGACGCGCTTGTTGTACGACACGCTCGCCGTGCTTCCGTACTTCCGGGAACATCCGGAGGATCTCCGCCTGCTTCCGCTCGAGGACGACCCGTTCGGACGAAATTTCCTTTTCGCTTTCGTACGCAGGCCGGAGCCGACGGCGGAGACGGTCATTCTGGCGGGGCACGTGGATGTGGTGAGCGCGGAGGCGTGCGGGGAGCTTGCCCCCTTCGCGTTCGACCCGGAGGAGTACACGCGGCGTCTGCCGGGCGTCTCGCTTCCCGAAGACGCCCGTAGAGACCTCGAAAGCCGCGAGTGGCTCTTCGGGCGGGGCGTCGCCGATATGAAGAGCGGTCTTGCGGCGGGTATCGAACTGCTGGCGGAGGCGGCGTCGGCTCCCGCAAGCCTCGGCGCGAATCTGCTCGCGCTCGCGGTTCCCGACGAGGAGAACAACTCCGCGGGAATGCTCGCCGCAGCGGCGGAGCTTGCGCGCAGGCAGAGGGAGGATGGGCTGCGCTACCGTGCGTGCATCGAGCTCGAGCCCACTTTCGCAGGGGGGGAGCTGGCGCTTCCCTCTATCTACCTGGGCAGCATCGGGAAGATCAACACCTTTTTCTTCTGCGCCGGAAAAGAGACGCACGTCGGGGAGTACTACGAGGGGTTCGGCGCCGCGCCGGTGATCTCCCGGATCAACCTTGAGCTTGAAGGCAACCCGGAGTATGCGGATTCGCTCGGCGGGAGAGCGTACCCGCCGTTCGGCTGTATGCGTCAGACGGACCTTCGGAGGGAGTACTCGGCGACGATCATGACACGCGCGTTCGCTTTTTACAGCTACCTCACGGCGAGGAAGCTGCCGGGGCGCATCCTCGGCGAAATGCGCGCCGTCGCGGAAAAGGCGCTGCGGGAAGCGATAGAAGCGCACGAGCGCAACGCCGGTATGTTCGCGAAGATGAACGGGGCGGAACGTTCCGCCGGAAAGTGGAATTCCATGGCCCTCTCCTACGAAGAGCTGCTCCGCATGGCGGAGGCGAAACTGGGCGCGGAGTTCTCAGGTTTCATCGAAGATGTTCTTTCCCGGACGTCTTCCGGAGCCGACGAACGAACGAAGGCCGTTGCGCTCGTCGAAAGTATGGTCGAGGCCTGCGCGCTGCCGGGGCCGCTTGTCGTCTTCGGCTTCCTGCCGCCGTGGTACCCTCACCGCGCGAACCTCGGTCTTTCGGAAGGGGAGCGCAGAGTGGAGCGTGCGGCGCGCGAGACGGTGCGGGAGGCGCGCGAGCGGTTCGGGCTGACGGTGGAAACGCGCCCGTTCTTCGAGGGGGTTTCCGACCTCAGCTACTGCGGTTTTCAGGGCGAGGCGCGGGAGATGGCGACGTTCGCCGGCAACATGCCCGGCTGGAAACGGCTCTACAGCCTGCCGACGGAGGCGCTTGCGGAGCTGGACATCCCGATCTTGAACTTCGGCCCGCTCGGAAAGGACGCCCATAAGAATACGGAGCGTCTGCACCTTCCGTATTTCATTGAGGTCTTTCCGAAGCTCCTGCGTTCTCTCGTCGAGAGGGTTGCGGAAGAGGGAGAAAGGTAACTCTTCTTCGCGGATTTTTCTTTGCAACCGCTTGCATAGATTTCGAGAGTGTGCTATCATTCCCCCAGCTTGAAGAGAGGGGGGAGGCGCCATGTGGAGTACTATCTGTCGGCCGCGTGTTCGCAGCGCTTCTCTTCCTGTTCTCGGACACAATGTCGGAGCCTTTCTCCCGTCGGGAGAGGGGCTCTTTTTTACGGAAGGGAGATGGGATCGTGGTGAAAGCGCAGTCCGGAAATGTGTGGACGGAAAAAGCGACGGTCATGACGGAGAGGGATATGGAGCGGGTGCTCCGGCGCATCGCCGTCGAGATCGTCGAGCGGAACAAGGGGCTCGACGACGTGGTGCTTCTGGGAATCCAGCGGCGCGGCGTGCATCTTGCGGCCCGCTTGAGGGAGATCTTCAAGGCCGAAGAGAAGGTGAAAGTCCCTGCGGGCGAGCTGGATATCACGCTCTACCGCGACGACATCTCGACGCTTGCCGACCAGCCCGTGGTGCACAGCACCTCGCTCCCCGGCGACATCACGGGGAAGCGCGTGGTGCTGGTGGACGACGTCCTCTTCACGGGGCGGACCATCCGGGCGGCGCTCGACGCGATCACCGACCTGGGGCGTCCGGAGCGCGTGCAGCTCGCCGTGCTGGTGGACCGGGGGCACAGGGAGCTGCCCATAGCCGCGGACTACGTCGGAAAGACGATCCCCACGTCGCGCTCGGAGAACGTCGAGGTGCGGGTGAAGGAGCTCGACGGCACGGACGGCGTCGTCATCTGCGAACGGAACGGAGGTGCGGAGCATGGAGTGGAGGCATAAGGACCTCATCAGCCTCGAAGGCTGGACGAGGGAGGAGCTGCACTTCTTCCTGGAGCAGGCGGACTACATGGAAGAGCTGATGAACCGTCCGATCAAGAAGGTCCCCGCGCTGCGGGGAAAGATGGTGGTGAACTGCTTCTTCGAGAACTCGACGCGGACCAGGGTCTCCTTCGAGCTGGCGGAGAAGATGCTCTCCGCGGACGTGGTGAACTGGTCCGCCTCCGGATCGAGCACGAGCAAGGGCGAGACGCTGCGCGACACTGTCTGGACGCTCGAAGCGATGGGCGCGGACGCTGTGGTGGTGCGCCACGGAGCGGTGGGCGTTCCCGACTACCTCTCGAAGAAGCTGCACAGGGCCTCGGTCTTCAACGCGGGGGACGGGACGAACGGCCATCCGACCCAGGCGCTGCTCGACCTGCACAGCGCCCGGAAGAAGCTCGGCAACCTCGACGGCGCGAAGATGGCCATGATCGGCGACGTGCTCCACAGCAGAGTGGCGCGCTCCGACATCCAGGCCTTCCGGAAGATGGGCGTCACGGTGACGCTCAGCGGTCCTGCGACGCTGATGCCCGAAGATACCGGTTCGCTCGGCGTCGAGTATGTGTCCGACGCGCGCGAAGCGGCCAGGGGCGCCGACATCCTCTACTTCCTGCGGATACAGCGCGAGCGGCAGGAGGACGGGCTCATCCCCTCCATCGACGAGTACCACCGGCGCTGGGGCGCGACGGACTCGCTTGTCGCCCTCGCCTCGCCGAAGGCCGCGGTGATGCATCCGGGGCCGATGAACCGCGGAGTGGAGATCGCCTCTTCCGTGGCCGACGGCCCGAACAGCGTGATTCTGGGGCAGGTCCGGAGCGGCGTCGCCGTCCGGATGGCCCTGCTCTACCTTTGCCTTGGAGGTGCGCGATGAGCATACTGCTGAAAAATGCGAAAATTTTCGACGGAAGAAGCCTCGGCAGCGAGTGCGAGGATATCCTCGTCAAGGACGGCGTGATCGCCCGCAGAGGCTCCGGACTCCCCGAGGACGGCGCGGAGGTCTACGACCTCGGCGGGAAGCTGCTCTGCCCCGGCTTCATAGATATTCATGTTCACTTCCGCGACCCGGGGTACGAGTGGCGCGAGGATACGGAGAGCGGCGCGCGCGCTGCGGCGGCGGGAGGGTACTCCACCGTCGTGACCATGCCGAACACGGAGCCCGCGGTGGACAATCCGGTGACTGTCGAATATCTGCTCGCCCGCGGGAAACGGGCCGGAGGCGCACGGGTGCTGCCCTCCGGGTGCGTGAGCAAGGGGCGGCAGGGCAAACAGCTCGCCGAACTCGGCCTGATGGCGGAGTCGGGAGCGGTGATGTTCACCGACGACGGCTCCCCGGTATGGGATGCGAAGCTGCTGAAGACGGCGCTGCTGTACAGCAAGGACCTCGACGTGCGGATCATGGAGCACCCCGAGGAGCCCACGCTGACCGCGAAGGCGCACGTGAACGAGGGCGTGGTCTCCGCCTCCAGCGGTATGAAAGGGTGGCCCGCCTCGGCGGAGGTCATCGACATCCAGCGGGGCATCGCGCTGAGCCGCGAGACGGACGCACCCATCCACTTCACCCACGTGAGCACGGAGCTGGGGGTGGACGCGGTACGGCAGGCGAAAAAAGAGGGACTTCCGGTGACGTGCGACGTGACGCCGCACCACCTCTCGCTCGACGAGAACTGCATCCTCGTCAGCCGCTTCTCCTCGACGTACAAGGTGAACCCGCCGCTTCGGACGCGCAAGGATGTCAAGGCGCTCTGGGAGGCCATCGCGGACGGCACTGTTGACGCGATCGTCACGGATCACGCCCCCTACCACATGGACGAGAAGGACGTTCCGTTTCAGGAGGCGCCCTCGGGTATCGCCTCGATAGAGTGCTCTGTCGCGGTGGTGCTGGATACCTGGCTCAAGCTGGGCGAGCCGGTCGCGCTGGAACACCTGCTCTCTCTCTTCACATCGGGCCCCGCCGCGCTGCTTCCCCGACCGTGGCGCACGCTCGGAGCGATCAAAGAGGGCGCGACGGCGGACATCACGGTGCTCGACCTCGACGCGGTGAAGCGGGTCGATGTGAACGAGTGGAAGAGCAAGGCGCGACTCTGCCCCTGGGACGGCGAGATGCTGCAGGGGTGGCCGGTGATGACGCTGGTGGAGGGAAACGTGCGGATGAATCGGCTGGAGGACGGCGAATGAGCTGCGGAGGGAGCGCGCCACGGGACTATGAAGCGAAGGTCGCCGGCAGCCGCGCCCTGGGCGACGGCTCCGGCCTGATCGCGGTGGAGTGCGAGGCGATCGCCTCTGCGGCGGAGCCGGGGCAGTTCGTGATGGTGCGGCCCGGAAGCTGCGGCGACCCATTTCTGGGGCGTCCGCTGGCCGTGGCGGCTGCCTCCGGCGGGATCTTCAAGATGCTCTACAGGGTCGTCGGAAGAGGGACGGAGCTGCTGGCCTCGAAGCGCCAGGGTGATTCTCTCGTCGTTCGCGGCCCGATAGGGAGAGGGTTCTTCTCCTCTCGCGGCGATACGCCTCTGCCGAAGAAAGTCCTCCTCGCGGGTGGCTCGGTCGGCGCGGCGCCGCTGCTCTTCGCGGCACGGCGGCTCGGAATGGCCAAGGTCGCGGGCGTTTCGATGGGCGTCGCCGGAAGAGGGTGGGAGGGGTTCGCCGAATGGCTGAAGGAGTCCTTCCCCGGAGTCGCGCTCTTCTCCGACGACGGAAGCGTCGGGACGAAGGGAACGGCGCTCGACGGCCTCCCCTCGGAGCTTCCGGCCGATACGGAGGTATGGGCTTGCGGTCCGCAGGGGATGCTCAGGGCGCTCGCGGCGAAATACCCGTCGGACGGCGCGCGGGTCAGGGTGGCGCTTGAGTCCAGGATGGCGTGCGGCATGGGCGGATGCCTCGGGTGCGTCATCCCGACCGCGCGCGGCAACAGAAGGGTCTGTGTGGACGGCCCGGTCTTCACTGCGGAGGAGGTGCTGTGGAATGAGTTCGCGGACTGAGATGCACGTCCCGCTCGGCGGACTGAACCTCGAATCGCCGGTGATCATCGCGTCCGGAGTCTGGCCGTACGAGGCGGAACTCTGGTCGCCGGAACGGCTGGAAGGCGTCGGTGCGCTCTGCACCAAGGCCGTCAGCCTGAACGGACGGGCGGGGAACAAGGGCGTTCGCGTCTGGGAGACTCCCTGCGGCATGCTGAACAGCATCGGACTACAAAACAGCGGGGTGCGTTCCTTCCTCGACGATTACTTGCCGCTCGTCCGGGGGGCGAACCGCCCCTTCCTCGTGAACCTCGTCATGGAGTCCGAGCGCGAGGTGCGGGAGAGCATCGCCGCGCTTGCAGAGGTCCCCGGCATCCCCGCCATAGAGCTGAACATCTCCTGCCCCAACGTGGACGGCGACGGCATGGCGTGGGGGATCTCGGCCGAAAGCGCCGCGAAGGCGGTGCGCATCGCGCGGAGCGAGTGGAAGGGCGCGCTGTGGGTGAAGCTCACCCCGCAGTCGCCGGACCTCGCCGGAGTGGCGAAGGCCGTCGAGGCGGAGGGCGCGGACGCGATCGTCTGCGGGAATACGTGGCTCGGTATGGCGATGGACATCAAGAAAAAACGCCCCGCCTTCCAGAGGGTGGTCGCCGGGCTCTCCGGCCCCGCGGTCTTCCCGCTCGCGCTGCGCACGGTCTGGCAGGTCTGCGGCGCGGTGAAGATTCCCGTGGTCGGGTGCGGCGGTGTCGCGTCGTGGGAGGATGCGACGGCGATGCTCCTCGCCGGGGCGTCGGCGGTGGAGGTCGGCGCCGCGCTCTTCATCGACTTCGAACTGCCGCGGAAGATCGTCGCCGGGCTTTCAGCCTACCTTGCTGAACAGAAGATCGACAGTGTCTCCGGGCTGACCGGCCTGGGGCGTCATGAATAACAGGAGGATCGCGAAGATGAACAACGGACTGGACCGGCTCATTCTGGCGCTCGACGTCGAACGCGTGGAGGAGGGGCGCGAGCTTCTCGCCTCGCTCAAGGGAGAGCTGAAGTATGTAAAGATAGGCCATCAGCTCTACGCCCGCGGAGGATTTCCCTTCCTTCGCGAGATCGGCGCGATGGGGTTCTCGATCTTCCTCGACCTCAAGCTGCACGATATTCCCAACACCGTCTTCCAGGCGACGGAGGCGCTCGCTTCTGAGAACCTGTGGGCGCTCACGCTGCACTGCGGCGGCGGCCGGAAGATGCTGGAAGAGGCCCGCCGGGGAAAAGAGAAGGCGGGGTCGCGGACGAACCTGCTCGGCGTGACCGTCCTCACGAGCTTCGACGACGCCTCGTGGGCGGAGGTGGCCCCCGGGTGTTCGCTTTCCGAGGCGCTCGAAAAACGCGCCGCGCTCTGCCGGGAGACCGGAATCGACGGCATCGTCTGCTCGCCGCTCGACCTTCCGGTGGTCCGCGTAGCCGGGGCCGGGCTCTTCACCGTGGTCCCGGGGGTTCGCCCTGCGAGCGCCGACGACGACCAGGCGCGCGTCGCCACGCCGCAAAAAACAATCGCGAACGGCGCGGACTACATCGTCGTGGGGCGTCCGATACTGAACGCTCCGGACAGAATCGCGGCGGTGAGAAGCATCGCCGCGTCGATAGAGGAGGGGCTGAAATGCAGGAGTCTGTAATGCTGGCGAAGTTGCAGGAGATGATGAAGGAGAGCGGCGCGCACCTTGAAGGCCACTTTCTGCTGACTTCGGGGAACCACAGCAGCGACTACATGCAGTGCGCCCTGCTGCTTCGCTTTCCGCGCTACGCCGCCTTCGCCGGAGAGGCGCTTGCGGAGAAGGTGCGCCGCTACTCGCCCGACCTTATCGCCTCGCCCGCTCTCGGCGGCCTCATCATCGGGCACGAGGTTGCGCGCGCGCTCGACGTTCCCTTCATCTTCTGCGAGCGAAGAGAGGGCGAGATGGTCCTCAGCCGCTTCCCGTTCCCCGAGGGGAAGCGCGTCGTGGTGATCGAGGACGTGGTCACTACCGGCGTCTCCTCCGGCGATGTAGGAAGCGTTCTCGAACGCGGCGGCGCGACATGGGTCGGGACGGGGGCCGTCATCGACAGGAGCGGCGGGAAGTCCTCGCTCCCTCATGTTCCGGAGTCGCTTTGGAACGTGGCGTTTCCGTTGTGGAAGCCTGAAGAGTGTCCTCTCTGCGCGAAGGGTATTCCGCTGGTGAAGCCGGGAAGCAGGACGAAGACCGCTCCCTGAACCACAGCGGAAGGGGCTGATTTACTGTCGCCCCGAACTTCCGGCAGTCAGCATCGGAGCTTCCTCTGACGCGATTCGGATGGTTTTTCAAGAAACACGCCCCCTTGATGTGCCGGGGGCTTTTTTCTTTGCCGTATTCAGTGCTACAATACACGGTAGTAAGTAATTTTACGTACCGGAGCCGTCGCAGATTTCAGGGTGGCCGGCTGTGTTGCGAGTACGTTGTTCTGGAGGAAGATCGCGTGAAAAACACAACTCGTCTGCTCCTGGTGTCAGGACTGCTCTGCCTGCTCGTTTTTCTTGCGTACCTTTTTCTCTTCTCCGGACAAGAAGCCCCGGAGCCTCTCGACGGCGACCCGTTGAGGGAGCGGGGGATGCGCGCGGCGGCGATCGGCGGCGAACTCGTTTCAGTCGCCAAAGAGCAGCTCGGCGCGCTTCAGGAAGAGCACAGGGCGGATGTAGGGGAGCTGCTCGGCGAACTGGAGCGGAAGACCGCCGCAGTGAAGGAGCTCCTTTCCCGAAAGGACGCCGATGAAGAAGACCTGGCCGCGGCGGTGTCCGCACTCGAAAAAGCGCTCGACGGCGTGCTGGTCGTCCCCGACAACGAAACAGGAAACGAGGAAAGGAGGACGGATTCATGACATCCGTAAACGAAACAGCCGTTCTTGCGCGGCGCGTTAACGAGATGCTCCGAAGGTACATGAAGGTGCAGGAGGATCTATTCAAACCGTCTTTGCGCAAGATACTGCGTATACCCGGGATCTACAGGCCGATCGACTACGCGGAGAATCTTCGCGCGCTCGAAGAGCTGCTGCGGGAGCTCGCCGAAGTCAAGGCCGCTATCCGGCGCGAAGAACCCGATGCGGCGTCTCCGGAGGGGAAGTTTCTGGGGGTGCTTCGGGGATATGTCTCCTTGATGACCTCGGCTGTCGAAAAGCTGGAGAACATCTGCTCCCGCCTGAAGGAACGAAGCGAGGGGGGGGCGTACGGCAAAGATGAATACAAGAGCGACATGGCGGCGCTGCGCGAAATTCAGAAAAAACATCTTGAGTCCGGCGTCGCGCTGAACGAAATGATGAAGACGCTCTCCCGCAGCGACCCGCCCAAAGAAACGCAGGACGACGAATCGAAGAGCTGAAAACAAAGCCCCCGGAGAAACGCTCCGAGGGCTTTTTCATTGCCTTCCTTCCCTCTGCCCTGAAAGCGGCGCATCTGTTTTCTCCCTTCGTTTCTGCGGGCACTTTTTTTAAACTTTAATTTATCCTTGAGACCCTCTTGACATTTCCGTTACACAAAGGGTATCCTATCAAATGTATGAAGCTTGTATTTTGCTTGTATACAGGAAAGCGTTTCGAGGGGGAGAGCGCCGTGCGGGAGAAGAAGAAAGACCAAGCCTACGAAACAATTCGGACGCTGGTACTCCAGCGCAGATCCTCCGATTCCTTCGTCATCTCCGAGAACTCCCTGGCCGCCGAGCTGAACATGAGCAGAACGCCGATACGGGAAGCGCTGCAGCGCCTCCAGATGGAGGGGTTCATCGAGATCCACCCGCACCGCGGCATCGTTATTCCCGAGGTCTCGGTAATCGAAGTGAACGAGACGTTCGCTCTCCGGATGGCGATCGAGGAGTTCGTGATCAAAGAGATCATCCCCTTTATGACGGAGCAGCGGACGGCGGAGATGGACCGCAATCTCGCGCTTCAGAAAGAGGCCGTCGACAAGGGCGACGTCTCGGAGTATCTCCGCCACGACAAAGAGTTTCACGACCATTTCCTCCGTATCTATTCCAACGCTCTTATCTTCAAGACAGTACAGCGTGTAAGGGACCGTTTCATCTCCATGGGGGCCAACGTCCTCCGCGAGCCGGGGAGTGTCGAACGATCCTTCGCGGAGCATTGCAGTATCGCCGACGCCGTTCGCAGGAGCGACAGGGGCGGCGCTGCCGAGGCTATGCACCGTCATCTGATTACAGGCAGAAACAATGTTCTCTCTATGCCGGGAAATCTCGGCGCGGGGATTTGAGAGCTCTACGCGGCCGCCCCGTTCTTCGTGACCGGGAGAGGCCGCGGCGGATTCGAGGAAGGGGGGGCGCTTTTTCGAAGAACCGCGCATGAACAAGAAGAAGAGGGCCGCGTAAAGGGCCGTATTCGGAAAAAGACCAGACTTTCAACGAGGTGATTTGTATGTATGCGCAGCCTGTGCGGAAAGAGGCGACTCTTTCTCCCGCAAAATATGAAAAGGATCTGTTGGGCTATTTCTACAAGACAATGGTGACGATCAGGAGTTTCGAGCAGATGATCGAGAAGTTCTTTCTTGAAGGCGAGATTCCGGGATTCGTCCACCTGTATATCGGCGAGGAGGCAATCGCGACAGGCGTCATGGCCAACTTGCGAAAGACCGATTATATCCAGAGCACGCACCGCGGGCACGGCCACACCATCGCCAAGGGAGCGGATCTCAAACGGATGATGGCGGAGCTCTTCGGCAAGAGCACCGGAAGCTGCAAGGGAAAGGGCGGTTCGATGCACATCGCCGATTTCAGCGTGGGGATGCTCGGCGCGAACGGCATCGTCGGCGGCGGATTCACAATGGCGACAGGCGCCGCGTTGGCGCACAAAATGCAGAAGACTGACGGCGTCGCGGTCACTTTCTTCGGCGACGGCGCATCCAACCGGGGAACCTTCCACGAGGCGGCGAATATGGCTGCGGCGTGGAATTTGCCGGTGATCTTCGTCTGCGAGAACAACCAGTGGGCTTCAACGACTCCGTATCGCACCACGACTTCTGTGGACGACATCGCCGACCGGGCCGTCGCTTATGGAATGCCGGGCGTTATTGTGGACGGGAACGATGTTTTCTCTGTCTGCGAGGCGGCGAAGGAGCTCGTCGAAAGAGCGCGCCGGGGGGAGGGGCCTTCTATTCTGGAGTGCAAATCGTACCGTATCAAGGGGCACTTCGTCGGCGACCCCGAGAAGTACCGAACGAAGGAAGAGGTGCAGAAGGTCTTCAGCGAGACCGATCCCATCCCCCGCTTCGAGAGCAAAGTGCTCAAGGCGAAGGCGATGACGAAAAAAGAACTTGAAACCATCAGGAATACGGTTGAAGAAGAACTGAAAGAAGCCCTGGAGTTTGCCCGCACTTCTCCTGTACCGGAGGAGTCGGCGCTCTTTGAAGGGCTCTACGTGTAAGGCGGTGGACAAGATGAGAACAATCAGTTTTTCGCAGGCGACGCTGGAAGCGATGCAGGAGGAGATGGCCCGGGACGAGAAGGTCTTCGTCATGGGTGAGGATATCGTACGCCAGGGCGGCATATTCGGTCAGTTCAAAGGGCTCCCTGAAAAGTTCGGTACTGATCGGGTGATGGATACCCCCATCAGCGAGACGGCGATAGTGGGCGCGTGCGTGGGCGCCGCGCTTGCAGGGATGCGTCCGGTCGCGGACATGCACTTTGCGGACTTCGCCGGAGTCTGCTTCGACGAGATTTACAACCAGATGGCGAAGATCTACTACATGTTCGGCGCCCAGAAGCCTGTCTCTATGGTATTGCGCGCGCCGGACGGCCTTGTGAATCAGGCTGCGGCGCAGCACTCGCAGTCTCTTGAGGCGTTCTTCATGCACATCCCGGGACTGAAGGTCGTCATCCCCTCGAACCCGGCGGATGCGAAGGGGTTGCTGAAGGCGGCGATCCGCGAGGACAACCCGATCATCTACTTCGAGCACAAGGCGCTCTTCTCCATGAAGGGAGAGGTTCCGGAGGAAGAGTACCTGACGCCCATCGGCAAGGCGAAGGTCGTAAAAGAGGGAAGCGACGTGACGCTCGTTTCGTACTCCATGACCATGAATCTCTGCGTCAAAGCGGCGGAGTTGCTGGCGAAGGACGGGATCAGCGCCGAACTGATCGACCTCCGGACGATTTCGCCTCTGGACAAGGAGACGATCCTCGAGTCGGTGGCGAAGACCACCCGCCTCGCCATCGCGCATGAAGCTGTCAAGCAGGGCGGCGTGGGCGCGGAGATCGCGGCTCTCGTCGCCGAGGAGGCGATCGACTGCCTTGACGCCCCCATCGTCCGCGTCGGCGCTCCGTTCACCCCGGTTCCCTTCGCGCGCCCGCTGGAGCAGGCGTACCGGATCACTCCGGAGAAGATCGCCGCCGCCGTCAGGGCGATGTTCTAGGAAGAGGCCATGGAGACGGAACGGGTTTCGTCGGCGGCTGCGGAAATTGGACGGACGATTCTCGTTCGTCTCGCTCCGGGAGAGGACGTCTTCGAGGGGCTGCGCACAGTATGCGAACGCCATGGACTCCGGTCCGGGCGAATCGCAACGATGATAGGGAGTCTGCGCACCGCGAGCCTCGTCTGCGTGACTCCTGATCCGGACGCTCCGGGGCGGGTGGTCTATCTCGAACCCCGGACTATCGAGGGCCCGCTTGAACTGATCGCGGTACAGGGAGTTTTCGGCTGGGACGATGACAAAGATGAACTTTCGATCCATCTGCACGCGCAGGTGGCCGGGGAGGATCTTCGTCCGTTCGCGGGGCATCTGGCCGATACGGGGAAGAACCGGATTCTCGCCACGGCGGAGATAGTTCTCGACGTTTTTGAAGGCGCCGAACTCAGGCGCTCGTTCGACGAGGAGACAGGGTTCACGCTTTTCAAGATTTTTCCGAAACTGTAATCATACGTTACAATACAAGGACAATGTCGCTGGAACAAGGAGGTGATCGCTCCGCTACCGAAGGAAGTGTGGAAGGAAAGGCGCTATTCCGAACATGGGAAGTTGTAAAACCACATTCAGGAGGTAAAGAAGAAGATGAAAAAACTCGTTGCGCTGCTCATACTTGTAACAGCTCTGTGCGCGTTCTCCGTTCCGGCCTTTGCGGCCTACAAAGCCGAGTACAAACTCGATATCGTCCCCAGCCTCACCACATCCTGGGGTATGGGCGCCGTCTATTTCACCGAACTTGTGAAGGAGAGAAGCGGCGGCAAGATCAACATCAAGGTGTATCCCGGCTCCCAGCTTACCGTCGGAGCCCAGACAAACGCGTTCATGCTCGTCCGGAACGGGACGATCGACTTCGCGGTGCAGTCCTCCATCAACTACTCTCCGCAGATCATCGAGCTGAACCTCTTCGCCCTTCCGTTCTTCATCGCGAATCAGCCCGACAAGTACGCCGCGCTTGACGCCGTCAAGGCGGGCAAGTCCGGCGAGATGGTCGTCAAAGCCGTCGAGGACAAGGGCGTGAAGTTCCTCGCATGGGGAGAGAACGGCTTCCGGGAGATGACGAACTCCAAGAAGGAGATCCGCACCCCTCAGGATATGGAAGGGATGAAGATCCGAGTGGTCGGCAGCCCCATCTTCCTCGACGCGTTCCGGGCGATCGGCGCCAACCCCGTCACGATGAACTGGAGCGACACCATGGCGGCCATTCAGCAGGGCGTTGTGGACGGCCAGGAGAACCCCATCAGCACGTTCTATCCCGTGAAGATGCATGAGTACCACAAGTTTGTCACCGATTGGCATTATGTCGTCGACCCCACGCTCTACGTCGTGAACCCCGGCGTGTGGAAGTCCTTCTCCGCAGAGGATCAGAAGATGATTCAGGAAGCCGCTGTTGAGGCAGGCAAGTACATGATCGCTCTTGCCCGTATCAGCCTCGACGACGGGACCGCGCACAAGTACCTGGAGAGCATCGGCAAGCTGCCCGAGATCACCGACTGGTACAAAGAGCTCGCCAATGTCGGCATGACCGTGAGCATCCTGTCGGCTGAAGAGACGAAGGCGTTCGCCGATAAGACGGCGCCCGTCGTCAAAGAGTGGCGCTCCAAGATCGGCGAGGAAATCGTCGCCGCCGCCGAAGCGGATATGGCCGCTGTGGCGAAGTAGAAGCCGTATATTCGCGACCTCGGGGGGACGGGGCTCCCCCCGAGCCCTCGGCTCGTTTGCCCGGGGGCCTTCTCTTCCTTCCTCCCCGCACGCTTCTTCGTTTGTCTTAGAGGAGGGGTCTGCGGGACGCGTGGGGGAGGAAATCACAGAGTCTTTTTTCTTCAGAAGGGATTGGCCTAAATGGTAAAAAAATTATTCGATAACTTCGAGGAACTTCTCGGCTCTCTCATTCTTATTGTGATGGCGGTGGTCACGTTCGCCAACGTTATTACCCGCTACTTCATCTTTTATGCGCTTTCATTCACAGAAGAGATCACCATCTACCTTTTTGTCTGGCTGGTGATGCTGGGAACAGCGATCGCCTTCAAGAAGGGCGCCAACCTGAGCATGACCTTTCTCTACGACAAGCTCCCCCGTAAGGGAAAGAAGTTCTGTTTCTACGTTTCCGCCGGCATGTCGCTCGTGTTCTTCGGTCTTCTGGCGTACCTGGGGTATGTTCAGGTGATGGACGAGATCGACCTCGCCGTCACCTCGCCGTCGCTCGCCATACCGATCTACTACTATACGATCGCTCTGCCCGTCTTCTCCGCGCTCATCTTCATCCGCGTTCTGCAGGCGACTATGGAAACGCTCCGCAAAAACGAGTTTTAGGAGGGACGAGAGATGGAGTCTTTGCTTCGTGAACCAGCATTTTGGACGATCGTTCTCTTTCTGGTCCCTCTCCTTTTGAGGGTCCCCATCGCCGTAGCCCTCGGTTCGGCCGCCATCTTCGTGGTCTGGAACTGGGATCTCGGGTATCAGATGCTTTCGTACAGCTTCTTCTCCGGCATCGCGAAGTTTCCTCTTCTTGCGATACCCTTCTTCATCCTTGCCGGAGTCATCATGGAAAAAGTCGGCATCGCCGAGCGGATTATCGCCCTCATCAAGCAGCTCGTGGGCGATATGACCGGCGGCCTTGCCGTTGCGACGGTCATCGTGGCCGCGTTCTGGGGCGCCGTGAGCGGCTCCGGTCCGGCGACGGTGGCGGCTCTCGGCCTCATCCTCATTCCCGGCATGGCGGAGGCCGGGTACGACAAGGCGTTCGCCACCGCGGTCGTCTCCGTGTCCGCGGGGCTTGCGATCATCATTCCGCCGAGTATCTCCTTCATCGTGTACGGCGACATCATGCAGCAGTCGGTGGGCACGCTCTTCGCCGCCGGAGTCGTGCCGGGCATCGTCGTCGCCGTTTTCCTCTGCGTCACGGTGTGGCTGATCAGTAGAAAACACGGCTACAGGGGCGCTCCCAGGGGTACTTCCAAGGAAGTTCTTTTTGCGCTGAAGGACGCTTTCTGGGGGCTCTTCACACCGGTGATCATCCTCGGTGGCATTTACGGGGGGGTCTTCACGCCTACGGAGGCCGCGGCGGTTGCGGTGTTCTACGGTCTGTTCGTCGGCGTCTTCATCTACCGAAGTCTCACGCTTCGCATTCTCTACGACATACTCCGGGAGACGGTCGCCGGGACTTCCGTGGTGATGATCGTGGTCACCTGCGCAGGGCTTTACTCCTGGCTCGGCGCTACGGTGGGACTCATCGACAAGATCGCGGCGCTTCTTCTGGGCATCTCCGAGAATCCGCTGGTCATTCTGCTCATGATCAACATTATCCTGCTCTTCGCAGGGATGCTGCTTGACGCGATCTCGATCGCCTACGTCTTCCTCCCGATCCTGGCGCCGGTTATCGTCACCTTCGGTTGGGATCCCATCTGGTTCGGCGTGATGATGACCGTCAACATGGCCATAGGCCAGGTCACCCCGCCGGTGGCGGTGAACCTCTACGTCGGCGCGAGAATCAGCGGCCTGACGATGGAACAGATCAGCCGTCCCGTCATTCCGCTTCTCATCGCCTCGGTCATCGCCCTCGCCGTCATTACCGTATTTCCGGGAATCACGCTCTTCCTGCCGCGTCTTCTGG
>Ga0334886_1002002_pt1 | contig 21530 bp, 20 predicted proteins | sample GraSluR1_MG_9_FD_207232 | JGI IMG/M metagenome (GOLD analysis project Ga0334886, IMG submission 207232) | Sludge microbial communities from methane-producing bioreactor in Wageningen University, Netherlands - Granular Sludge_27_06-R1 | ecosystem: Engineered > Bioreactor > Anaerobic >... | reverse complement strand
GAAGAACAGCTCCTTCAGCAGCTCCGCCGTCCGGTTGTTCTCCGTCCCGATCACGATCCGGTCCGGCTTCATGAAGTCCTCCACCGCCGTCCCCTCTTTCAGGAACTCGGGGCAGAAGGCCACGTCGAACTCCAGGTCCGTTCGCCCGCGCAGCGCCACCTGCTCGCCCACGATCTCCTTCACCCGCAAAGTCGTGCCCACCGCGATGAAGAGAGCCCCGGATCGCCATATTTTTCACAGAAACAGCCGCTCAGGATTATACCCGACGAACGCACTTGACGCCCCACTCTTCGAGCAATAAAATTACTCGAAGAATTGATTTAAAAAAAATCGCGTCGCCCCATGCACTCGTCTCCCCGGAAACGGACGCGCACACGAAAGGAAGCCGCCCATGCCAGACTCCAGCGCCCCGAACAGCACCCCGAACAGCACTCCGAACGTGCACCCGACCGCCCGGCTCGGCCGAAACTGCGTCATCGACGCCGACGTACGCATCGGCGAGCACGTCGCCCTCGGTCACAACTGCATCGTCGAATGCGACGTCGAAATCGGCCCGCGCGCAACCATCGGGCACAACGTCGTCATCCGCTCCGGCGCGCGCATCGGCGAGGGGTGCCTCATCCTCGACGGCGCGATCCTCGGCAAGCAGCCCGCGAAGGCTTCCCTCTCCGCAACAACCGGAGAGCCCCGCGAACTCCCCCCGCTCGTCCTGGGACGCGGCGTCACCATCGGGGCCAACTGCGTCGTCTACCGCGGGGCCGTTCTGGACGACGGCGTCTTCGTCGGCGACCTCGCCTCCATCCGGGAGGACGTACAGATCGGCGAACTCACCATCATCGGACGCGGCGTCACCGTCGAAAACAAAACAACCATAGGCCGCAAGTGCAAAATCGAGACCGAAGCCTACATCACCGCCCTCTCCACGGTGGGCGACTACTGCTTCGTCGCCCCGTGCGTCGCCTTCACCAACGACAACTACCTCGGCCGCACCGAGGAGCGCAAAAAGCACTTCGGCGGCCCCGTCCTCGAACGAGGCGCGCGCATCGGCGCGAACGCCACCCTCCTCCCCGGCGTTACGATAGGAGAGGACGCGCTCGTCGCCGCCGGAAGCGTCGTCGTCAAGGACGTCCCGGCGCGCATGATCGTTCTCGGCGCCCCCGCCCGCGTCCTCCGCCCCGTCCCGGAGGAGCAGCTTCTGAAGAACCAAGTCTACTTCGACAAAGAATAGAGGGAAACACTATGACACTGCTCGAAAAGATCACAAGTAAGACAGCCCGCGTCGGCGTCGTCGGCCTCGGCTACGTCGGCCTTCCGCTCGCCGTGGAGAAGGCCCGCGTCGGCTTTTCCGTCCTCGGCTTCGACATCCAGAAAGAAAAGTGCGACTCCGTCAACCGGGGCGAGAACTACATCGGCGACGTCGTTCCCGAAGAACTCGTCCGCCTCGTCCACAACGGTCACCTCGCCGCCACCGACGACTTCAGCCGGATCGCCGAGTGCGACGTCGTCGCCATCTGCGTCCCCACGCCGCTCGACCATTACAAGCAGCCCGACATGAGCTACGTCGAGTCCTCCGCCCGCACCGTCGCGCAGTACGCGCACAAGGACATGCTCGTCGTCCTCGAATCAACCACCTGGCCCGGCACTACCGAAGAGGTCCTCAAACCCATCTTCGAAGCGAAGGGCTTCACCGTCGGCGCGGACCTCCACCTCGCCTTCTCCCCCGAGCGCGTCGACCCCGGCAACCTCCTCTACAAAACCAAAAACACCCCCAAGGTCGTCGGCGGCTGCACCCCCGCGTGCACGCAGGCCGCCCGCGCGCTCTACGAGGCCGTCCTCGAAGCCCCCGTCTTCACCGTCTCCAGCCCCAAGGAGGCCGAGATGACCAAAATTCTGGAAAACACGTTCCGCATCGTCAACTGCGCCCTCGCCAACGAAATGGCCGTCATCTGCCACAAGATGGGCGTCAACGTCTGGGAGGTCATCGCGGCGGCGGCCACCAAGCCGTTCGGCTTCGTCCCCTTCTACCCCGACCCCGGAGTCGGCGGACACTGCATCCCCATCGACCCCTACTACCTCACGTGGAAGGCCCGCGCCCACGACTACCACACCCGCCTCATCGAAATGGCCGGCGACATCAACGACGAAATGCCCGCCTACGTCGTCTCGCGCCTCCAGGACCTGCTCAACGACCGGCGCAAAGCCTTGAAGGGGAGCAGAATCCTCCTCCTCGGCGTCGCGTACAAGGGCGACATCGACGACCTGCGCGAATCCCCCGCCCTCAAGGTATGGGACGAACTGGAGCGCAAAGGCGCCCTCGTCGACTACTCCGACCCCTACTGCCCGGTCGCGAAGCGCCCCGAGGGCAAAAAGGCCTCTCTCGCGCTCGACGACAAGATGCTGCGCGTCTACGACGCAGTCGTCGTCGCCACAGCCCACAAAAAGGGCGTCGACTACGACCTCGTCGCACAAAACGCCCAGCTCGTCCTCGACACCAAAAACGTCTACGGCGGGGAAAAACGACCGAACATCATCCTGTTGTAACGAACAAGGAGAGAAGACAGAGTTCATATATAAATAAGGGAGACCGCATGGCCTCCCTTTTAAAAAATTCATTGGCATCTCTTTGCAAAAACGCCAAGGAAGATAGTAGCCAAACTATACTCGGCTTTGCGCCGTTTTGTCAATTGTCCACCCGCCGATAATTTTTAGGAGGCCTTATCATGTACTCATTCGCACTCGCCGGCTGCGGCCGGATCAGCAAGAACCACATCGACGCGCTCGCGGAACTCGAAAAAGAAGGGCGCGCCAAGCTCGTCGCCTGCTGCGACCCCGTCGCGGACCGAGCCTGCGCCGTCGCCGAGAAGACCGGCTGTCAGGCGTTCCCGAGCATCGGCTCCATGCTCGACGCCGTCCGCGCCGACGTCCTCTCCATCTGCACCCCGTCGGGACTCCACCCCGACCACGTCGAACAGGCCGCACGCAGGGGCGTCCACGCCCTCTCCGAAAAACCCGCCGGAACCAGCCTCCACGCCGTCGACCGCGCCATCGACGCCTGCGACGAGCGGGGCGTTCACTACTTCGTCGTCAAGCAGAACCGCTTCAACAAGACCATCCGCCTCGTCCGTCGGGCGCTCGAAGAGGGACGCTTCGGACGGCTCTACATGCTCTCCAGCAACGTCTACTGGACCCGCCCGCAGGACTACTACGACCAGGCAAAGTGGCGCGGAACCCGCGAGTTCGACGGCGGAGCCTTGAGCAACCAGGCATCCCACTACGTGGACATGATCCAGTGGATGGGCGGCGCGGTCGAATCCGTCCACGCGTTCGCCGCCACCCTCGCCCGCCGCATCGAGGCCGAAGACAGCATCGTCGTCAACCTCAGGTACCGCAGCGGCGCGCTGGGCAGCATCAACGTCACAAACCTGGCGTACCCCAAGAACCTCGAAGGCAGCCTCGTCATATTGGGCGAACGGGGAACCGTCCGGATCGGCGGCGTCGCCCTCAACAAAATAGAGCACTGGCAGTTCGCCGACTCCCACCCCATGGACGACGAAGTGGAGCAGGCCAACACCAACCCCTCCAGCGTCTACGGCTTCGGGCACCTTCCCTACTACCGCCACGTCGCCGACGTCCTCGACGGCACGGCCGAACCGCTGCTCACAGGCCGTGAAGGACGCAAGAGCGTGGAGATCATCGAGGCCGCGTACGAGTCGGCGCGCACCGGAAGCGCCGTCGCCGTACAAGGACGATCCCGGCGGTAGGACGAGAAACAAGAAGAGCAAAGAATACTGAAAGATCATCAAGGACAATATTGAGGGGAAAAGGCCCGCTACGCAGTCCCTTTCCCCTCAATATCATACCCTTACCTTGATTAGAATTGTACAACGCCCGCTTCTTTTGTCAATCTCTTTTCCACAAGCTGTTCACCGTATTTTCCGACAACAAACCTTCCGTTTTCGCCCCTGAAGCGCTATAATTACCTTTGAAAGGGAGGCGATTCCGTGCCCGAATTCAACGACGAAATATGGAAGCGCTCCATACACACGCTCTTCCGGCCGATGGTCGATTTCCACTTTCCGCAACTACACCCCCTGATCGACTGGAGCCGGGAGCCCGCCTTCCTTGAAGAAGAACTCGCCAATCTCTTCGACCCGAAGAAAGAGGGAAAGCGCTTCGTCGACATCCTCGCACAAATCTTCCTTCTCGACGGCACGGAGAAGTATATTCTGCTCCACGTCGAAGTGCAGGGGTACGGTAGCGGCGAAGAAGATACATTGGAGTTCGAGGAGCGCATGTTTGAATATTACTACCGCGTCCGGGACAAATGGAAGGTGAAGGACATCGCGGCGCTCGCCATACTCACCGACGGCAACGAAAAATACCGCCCCGACCGCTACGAGACGTCCTTCTTCGGTACCACGCTGACTTACGTCTTCAACGTATCGAAAATCATCGACTACAACGATGAAGACCTGGCCAACAACTTCAATCCGTTCGCCACCCTGATGCTCGCCGCCAAGCGGGCGCTCAAGGTCGAGCGGAGCAACGACGAGACGAAGAAGCTCTTCAAAATCGCTCTCCTGCGCCTTGGAATAGCAAAAGGCTATACGGCCAAGGAACTCGAGGCGCTCTTCTACTTCGTCGACTGGGTCGTCGCCTTCTCCGACTCCAAGGCAAGAAACGAATTCGTCGGAGAAGTGCGTGCGATGGCAAAAAAGGAGGAGATACACATGCCGTACGTCACATCGATCGAAGAGGTTACCAGAGAAGAAACCAGAGAGGCAACCAGAATTGAAACCATGCGAGCAATAGCGTTTAAAATGCTGAAAGCTGGAGAGTCGGACGATAAAATTCTTATGTACGCGGAGATCTCTCCCGAAGAACTCGGCAAACTCAAGAAAAGCCTTCGACAGGAAACCTGCTGATACTTCCCGGAGGAGATACACATGCCGTACATCACATCGATCGAAGAGGTTATCAGAGAGGAAATAGCCTCCACGATGTTGGAAGCAGGAGAACCGGATGAGAAGATACTTGCCTATGCCAAAATATCTCGTGAAGAACTCACTCAACTCAAAGAACGCCTCGGACAGGAAGCTCGCTGACATAAAAAAGGCGCTCCCCCCGGGGAGCGCCTTTTCCTTCCCGATTCCCCGCCCGTCATTTGACAGAACGCATTTCGAGTAATAAAATTACTCGAAAGTAAACTCAGGAGGAACAGCCGTGCAAAAGATCGTCTCCCTCGTAGGCGCGCGCCCGCAGTTCATCAAAGAAGCCGTCGTCGGCGCCGAAGTCCGCCGACGAAACGCGTGGCGCCACGTCCTCGTCCACTCCGGACAGCACTACGACGCCAACATGTCCGACGTCTTCTTCCACGAACTGGACATGAAGCAGCCCGACCACTTTCTCGGCATCGGCTCCGGAAGCCACGCCCGTCAGACCGCCGACGTCCTCGTCAAGTTCGAAGCCTTCCTCCTACAAGAAAAACCGGACATGGTCCTCGTCTACGGCGACACCAACACCACCGTCGCCGGGGCGCTCGCCGCATCCAAGCTCAAAATCCCCGTCGCCCATGTCGAAGCGGGCATCCGCCAGCAGCCCAAGGACATGCCCGAAGAGATCAACCGCGTCCTCGTCGACCACATCTCCGCACAGCTCTTCTGCTGCTCGGACCTCGCCGCCCGCAACCTCGCGCGCGAAGGCATCACCAACGGCGTCGCGGTACCCGGCGACGTCATGTACGACCTCTACCTTAAAATGCGTCACCGCTTCACTCCGGAGGAGACGCGAACGCGCTTCGGCCTCCAAAAAGACGCCTACATCGTCGCCACCATCCACCGCGACTTCAACACCGACGACCCGCACGCCCTCGCCGCCATCCTCGACGGCCTCGACCGCACGCACACGAAAAGCGGGCTCGAGATCCTCCTCCCGCTCCACCCGCGCACCCGCAAGCGCATCGCCGAGTTCGGCCTCGAAGACAGCCTACAGCGCCTCCGCGTCGTCGACCCCGTAGGCTACCTCGACCTCATGTCGCTCACGCAGCACTGCGCGGCGGTCGTCACCGACAGCGGCGGCTACCAGAAGGAAGCTTACTACGCCGGAAAGCGCGCCGTCGTCCTCATGCCGGACACCGGCTGGCGCGAACTCGTCGAAACGGGGTGGAACCTCCTCTGCCCTCCCGACGCCGAACAGATAGCGCACACGATAACCACATCGCTCGCACCCGCACCCCGTCCCGAAAACCTCTTCGGCGAGGGCAAAGCGGGCGAACTTATCGTAGACGAAGTTACCTCAAACATTTGATGCGCGCAAAAACAAGATTCCGTAAACCCAATTTTATTTTATATCAAACTGGATTCCCAACATCCTGACCTTTTCGTGTTTACCTTGGAAACAGCGGGGGAAAATCAACGGTTCGAACCCAGTATCGTCGTTCATTGCGGATACAAATACTACCTCCTCACAATCACCATCACACACAACGCCATTTCCATCGTAACAAAAAGCATAAAAACGAAAAACTTCGAATTTTACTTCTTTCCCTCTCTACCCAAAAATCCTGTTTGACAAAAGCCATTACGAGTAATAAAATTACTCGTAATGCAAAAAAACATACGCACAACAAAGGGGCGTGCTCTTCTTACACCCGAAGACGCGCCCCGCCTCCACAAAGAACAGGACGTGATCTCGTGACCGACGCAACCGCAGCAACGCTCACCGACTCGACATCAAAGCGTATGCGAGCAAAAACCTCAGCCCGTAAACTCTACGAAATATTCACTCCCCGTGAGCGAATTCAAGCGCTGATACTGTTCGTCGGCAGTCTTCTCGCCGCTTTTGCACAAACCGCAGGCGTGGCCGTCATCTTCCCTTTTATCAATGTCGCTATGAATCCGAATGTCATACAGGAAAACAGGTGGCTCCATGCTCTCTACCTACGGGGCGGCTTCACCGACGCCGACTCATTCATGATCTTTCTCGGCAGCGCAGTCTTCACCACGATCATTCTTTCGAGCATCGCACCCGCCTTTGTTGCCTGGGCAAAAGCCCGTTTTCTGCTCAACAAAGATCACGCACTCTCGACCCGCCTTCTCACCCTCTACCTCTCAAGACCTTACCAGTACTTTCTGGGCAAGAACACCAGCGAACTAGGCAAGAATGTCCTCAACGAGGTCGGTGGCCTAATCATGAACATGCTCATGGCCATCTTCGAACTCTTCATCCAAGGCGGCCTCTTGCTCGTGCTCGTCACCATGCTCCTTGTAGTCAACATCCGCGTCACACTCGCCGCAATGCTTCTCCTTGGAGGAAGTTACGCATTCCTGAGCCTCATCATCAAGAGCGCGCTCCAAAAAAGAGGCGCTCTCCGCCTCGAAGCCAACACCAACCGCTACCGCTTCGCCACGGAAGCGCTTTCCGGCATCAAAACAACCCGGGTAATGGGCATAGAACCCTACTTCATTTCCAACTACAGTACAAACTCGCTGAACTACGCGTTACATACCCGTTTCGCGCTTGTTTCCGGCGAGCTGCCGCGGTACTTTCTCGAAGCCGTCGCCTTCGGCGGCATCGTCTTCTTCCTCGTCTCCAGGCTGGCGGCAGGCGGCCAGATCTCCGATCTGCTCCCATTGGTCAGCCTCTACGCCTTCGCCACATACCGGATGATGCCCGCCCTGCATCGGGTGTACCACTCGGTGAACCAGCTCCACTACTATCGCGCCATACTCGACAAGATTCACACCGACATGACCGAGGACGACATGCCGAGCGAAGCCTCGGCGGACGATACTTCCCTCCCCTTCGACCGTGCCATCCGCCTCCAAGACATCGACTTCCGCTACGCCGACGCGCAGACCGACGTCATCAACGGACTTGATATCACTATCCCCAAGAATACCTCCGTCGGCTTCGTCGGCGCCACAGGCTCGGGCAAAACCACTCTGGTGGACATCATTCTCGGCCTCCTTGTTCCCCAACAGGGTCGAATGCTCGTGGACGACACCCCCATCACGGAGAAAAACGTCCGCGCATGGCGGCGCAAGATAGGCTACGTCCCGCAGGAAATCTACCTGAGCGACGACAGCATACGCAAGAACATCGCCTTCGGCGTCTCCGGCGACGAAATCGACGACGACCGCGTTCGTGAAGCAACCAGCATCGCCGCGCTCGACGACTTCATCCAGACGCTGCCGGATAAGTACGACACAGTCATCGGCGAGCGGGGCGTCCGCCTCAGCGGAGGCCAGCGCCAACGCATCGGCCTGGCGCGCGCACTGTACCGCAACCCCGAAGTCCTCGTCCTCGACGAAGCCACCAGCTCCCTCGACGGCGCAACCGAAGAGGCCGTTCTGAATGCCGTCCGCAGCGCATCGAAGGCAAGAACAGTCATCATGATCGCTCACAGACTGAACACCCTGAAGGACTGCGACGTCATCTACATCATGGAGAACGGCAGGTTCGCCGCAAACGGAACGTACGACGAACTGCTGCACAGCAACAAAACATTCATGCGCATGGCGAAGGTAGGCAACGCATGACACCCCACAATGCTGAAAACAGCCGCCGCTGCTGCGTTGCGGCATCCAACGCACAGGAAAGGAGAGATTTCCCCCCAATGAAAACCGTCATCCTCGCCGGAGGCCTCGGTACCCGCCTCAGTGAAGAGACCGTCGTCAAGCCCAAGCCGATGGTCGAAATCGGCGGCTCGCCCATCCTCTGGCACATCATGAAGCTCTACTCGCATTTCGGCTTCAACGACTTCGTCATCTGCCTCGGGTACAAGGGGTACGTCATCAAGGAGTACTTCGTCAACTACTGCATGCACATGTCCGACATCACCGTCGACATGCGCCGCAACGATGTCGAGTTCCTCAAGAACGCCGCCGAGCCGTGGCGCGTCACCCTCGTCGACACCGGGGACAACACAATGACCGGAGGGCGCGTCAAGCGAATCCGCGAATACGTCGGCGACGAGACCTTCCTGCTGACCTACGGAGACGGCGTCGCCGACATCGACATCGCCGCGCTGGTCGACTTCCACAGGAGCCACGGCAAGCTCGCCACCGTCACCGCCGTGCAGACACCCGGACGCTTCGGCTCGCTCGACCTGTGCGACGGCGGCTCCGTGCGCGGCTTCATGGAAAAGCCCAAAGGTGACGGCACATGGATCAACGGAGGCTTCTTCGTCATGGAACCGAAAGTCTTCGACTATCTGGAGGGCGACAAAACCAGCCTCGAAGCCGAACCGCTGGAGCGCCTCGCCGCCGACGGCCAGCTTGTGGCCTACCGGCACCCCGGCTTCTGGAAGCCGATGGACACCCTGCGCGAGAAGAACCAGCTCGAAGAGCTGTGGGACACCGGCAAAGCACCGTGGAGGCTTTGGAAGTGAAGCGCTTCTTCGGCGACGCCTACAACGGCACGAAAGTCCTTGTCACCGGACACACAGGCTTCAAGGGAAGCTGGCTTGTCCGCTGGCTGACTCTCATGGGCGCCGACGTCTCCGGATTGGCGCTCGCCCCCGCGACCGAGCCCAACCACTGGGATCTGCTCCACACCAACGTGCGCGACCACCGCCGCGACATCCGCGACTCGCGAAGCACACTGGACGTCATCTCGGAGGAAAAGCCCGACATAATCTTCCACCTCGCCGCCCAGCCCTTGGTCCGCGCATCCTACGCCGATCCCGTCGGAACATGGACAAGCAACCTCTCCGGAACCGTCAATCTCCTCGATGCCTGCCGCCGCATCCCCTCCCTCCGCGCCCTCGTCGTCGCCACCACCGACAAGGTCTACGAAGAACGGGAACGCCCCCATGGCTACCTTGAGACCGACCCGCTCGGCGGACACGACCCGTACAGTGCATCCAAGGCTGCCTGCGAAATCGCCGTCGACAGCTACCGCAAATCTTTCTTCGCCCCCGCAGGCGTACCCTTGACCGCCACGGTCCGGGCGGGAAACGTCATCGGCGGCGGCGACTGGTCCGACGACCGACTCGTTCCCGACATCATCCGCTCCATCGAAACGGGAACGCCGCTCGAAATACGCTCACCCGATGCCACCCGCCCCTGGCAGCACGTCCTCGACTGCCTGAGCGGCTACCTTCTCATTGGGGCACGCCTTCTCGAAGGAAAAAACAAATTCGCGGAGGCCTGGAACTTCGGCCCCGACCAAACCGACTGCACCACGGTACGCCGCATGCTCGACCTCTTCGCGCCGCACTGCCCCGGTCTGCTCTGGAAAGACGTCTCCGACCGTCGAAACCCGCACGAAGCCCCGACGCTCTCGCTGGATACTGAAAAAGCCCGCGCCGAACTGGATTGGCGCCCCGTCTGGACACTTGAAAAAGCTGTTTTTTTCACCGCGTCGTGGTATCATGCCTTCATGCAAAGGGGGGAGATCCGCACCGACGAGCACCTGGAACAGTACGTCCGGGACGCCGTTAAAGCGGGAGCAGTATGGGCGAAAAACTGACGGTACGACCAACAGATATACAGGGAGTCCTAGTAGTCGAAACAACTCCCTTCGCCGACCACCGGGGAGCGTTCGCGCGGTTTTTCTGCGCCGACGAACTTGCCCCCGTCCTCGGAGAACGGCGCATCTTCCAGATCAACCATTCCCGCACATGCAAAGTCGGCGCCGTACGCGGCATGCACTTTCAGCGTCCGCCCCACGTCGAGATGAAACTGGTGCGCTGCATCCGGGGACGGGTCTTCGACGTCGCGCTCGACTTGCGCGAAGGCTCGCCGACTTTCCTCCGCTGGCACGCGGAGGAACTCGACCCCGTCTCCGCCAAGATGCTCGTCGTCCCCGAAGGGTGCGCCCACGGGTTTCAAGTGCTCGAGGAGGAGAGCGAACTTCTCTATCTGCATACGCAATACTACCGCCCCGAAAGCGAAGCGGGATGCAGCCCCGTCGACCCCGCGTTCGCCATTCGCTGGCCTCTGCCCGTCGAAGACCTCTCCGAGCGCGACGCTGCGCACCCGCTCGTCACCTCGGCATACAGGGGGGTAACCCTATGAAGTGCAGACACTGCGGCGTCGAACTGGAGCGAACGTTCGTCGACCTCGGATTCGCCCCCCCTTCCAACGCCTACCTGACCGAGGACGACCTCGGCTCCCCTGAGTTGTACTTTCCGCTGAAGCTCAAGATCTGCAGGCGCTGCCATCTCGTCCAGACCGAGGATTACGCCGAAGCCGACCAGCTCTTCCGGCCCGACTACGCATACTTTTCTTCCGTCTCCTCGAAGTGGTTGGAACACGCCGCAGCCTACTCCGCCGCCATCGTCGAAAAACTGCGACTGACGGAGGTGAGTTTCGTGATCGAGGTCGCCTCCAACGACGGTTACCTCCTCAGGAATTTCGTCGCCCGCAACATTCCATGTCTGGGCATCGAGCCGACCGCAAGCACCGCCGAAGCCGCAGAAGCCCTTGGCATTCCCGTCCTTCGCCGTTTCTTCGGACGCGCACTCGCAGAAGAACTGCGCACGGCCGGACGGCAGGCCGACCTTCTGATCGGCAACAACGTTCTCGCGCACGTGCCCGACATCAACGACTTCGCCGAAGGGCTCGTAATCGCGCTCAAGCCGAACGGGACCGTCACCCTGGAGTTCCCGCACCTCATGCGCCTGATCGAGCGCGTCCAGTTCGACACCATCTACCACGAGCACTACTCCTACCTCTCGCTGGGCACGGCCACGCGCATTCTCGAATCGGCCGGACTACGCATCTACGATGTGGAGGAGTTGACCACCCACGGAGGAAGCCTTCGAATTTTCGCCTGCCACGCGGACGCCCCGCGCCCAACCTCCGAGACGGTCCCTTTGCTGCTGCAAGCGGAAGAACACTTCGGGCTGAGCGGCGGAGAGGTCTACGCCGCATTTCAGAGCAAGGCGGAGACGATCAAGGACGACCTGCTCCTCTTCCTGCTGGATCAAAAACGACGTGGGCGAAAAGTAGCCGCTTACGGAGCCGCCGCCAAGGGGAACACCCTGCTGAACTACGCGGGAGTCAAGCCCGACCTGCTCCCCTACGTCTGCGACGCCGCTCCCTCGAAGCAGGGGAAGTACCTGCCGGGAAGCCATATCCCCATAGTGCACCCGGACGAACTGCGAAAGCAAAAGCCCGACACAGTCCTCATTCTCCCCTGGAACATCGCGGACGAAGTAGTGGAGCAGCACGGCTGCATCCGCGAATGGGGCGGGGAGTTCTACGTCGCGGTGCCCAAGATATTAAATCAGCAATAACGCTAACGCGGAGGCGAAGAGTTTAAAAAACTTAAGACCACTAGTGGCGCATCCATGGCTTTTGTTCGCATCATATCCAGCACCCCCGAAGGGGATGCCCAATAGAAAAAACGTTGGCTGACTAATATTTTTACGAACAACAGAAAACGAAACGCGCCAACCACTTTGATTTAAAAACAAACGATAAATTAAAAAAACCTGTAATCCCAACTAAATAGTCTTTTATTTTATTTACGATATATTTATTTCTAGAACTACTAATTGCAATAACATTTTTTGGAGAGTGATAATACATGTTAAAGCCAATTGATAAGCTTCATAATGCTATTTCCGCAATACAGAGTATCGCAAAAGATCATTCTTGGAGAGAGAGCTTCATAAAGAGCTTGATAATCTTTGAAAACAGCATTGATTGCAAAGGAACAGATGTCAGAGAAACAATAACAGGCCCTATAGTCGATCTCCTTTTTTCAGAATGCGAGATTCTACAAAAAAAGATTCTTAATGGCATTACGATTGAATACTTCTACCGCTCAAAAATTGCACGAGACTTTTTTATGGCATCGCCTGAAACACCGGATCACGTTTGGGAACCTCAAACAACGAAACTCTTGCAGTTTTTATCACAATCTGCAGAAAATGTAATTATTGGCGGAGCGTATTTTGGAGACCATGCCATTCTCATAGCAAAAGAGATCGAAAAAAACAACGGTACTGTTCATGCCTTTGAACCAAATACCGATCAAAGAAATATCTTAGAGAGGAATGCTGCTATCAACAAGCTTAAAAACATCAAAACTAACGCAGAGGGACTCTGGAATCAAAGTGGAATAAAGTTGCAGCTTTTAGGTTATGACTCCTTTGCAAAGTCTAGCGCTATTGATCGAGACGATTTCGACCACATAAACACAATAACATTGGATAGATATATCCATGACAACAAAATACATACCGTTGACTTGATAATGCTGGACATCGAAGGCGCTGAGTTTAATGCGTTACAGGGGGCTTCTGGCTTTCTTTCAGCAACAACCCCTGAAAAACTTCCGAATATCATCTTTGAAATCCATAAGAACTACGTAGACTGGAGCAATGGGATAGAGAAGACCGAGATAATCTCTTTTCTACAACATTACGGATATAAAATTTTTGCCATCAGAGACTTTCAGTCAAATGTCAATCTTGAAAACATTCCGGTAGAGCTAATACCCATTAGCTCTATTTACCTTGAAGGGCCACCGCACGGCTTTAATATGGTAGCGGTCCAGGATGAGTCGTTATTCAAAAATAAAAATTTTATTTTCGTAGAAAATAGAAGCCCCAAGCTTCTTAAGCACAAAGAACCCGAACTACATCACCCAATAAGTTGGTTGACATTAAAGTAAACTAGTAAAATCGGCATTACCAGCGTAAGATTACACGCTCGCATTGCTGAGGCTTTAATCCACATTGTCGGAAATGCGAGCGTGACTTTAAAAGATGGTTAAACATTTGTTGCCAAGCTCGTAGAAATACCATGCTCTGAAGACTTCTTAGGAGAGTCGAAAAATGAACTATACAGTCCTAGGCGCTGGGGGTTTTATCGGAGGAGCGTTAAAGTCGGCGCTTCTAGCAAGGGGCATTGAACCTTTTTGTCCGGGCAGATCCGATATCATAGATACGAGAAATCTCGGGACTGTTTTTTACTGCATTGGCCTGACAGCGGACTTCCGTCAGCGCCCGTTCGACACGATAGAGGCCCATGTGACTCTGCTGAATCACCTTCTGAGGACTGCTGACTTCAAAAGGCTGATATACCTTTCTTCAACCAGAGTTTACGCCGGACTGGAGGGATTGGTGGACGAAAGCGCTACCTTGCATGTCAATCCTAACAACTCATCGGATCTTTACAATCTTTCGAAGCTTATGGGTGAATCCGCCTGCTTGCAATCGGGACGCGAGGCTGTTGTTGCGCGAATCTCCAATGTCGTGGGGCCTGACTTCTCTTCCCCGAATTTTATTTTCGACTTAATTCGAGATGCCCTCTCGAAGGGCATAATATGCTTGCGATCCTCTCCCGAAAGCTCGAAGGACTACATCCGTCTTGAAGATGCGGTGGAGGCTCTTATAGCGATTGCTTTGCTGCCTTCTCCGAAACCGATCTACAACATCGCTTCAGGTAGAAACATTACAAACTCGCAAATTTGCGAAACCATTGCAGCCGCGACGAAATGCGCCGTCTCTTACCCCGACGACTCTCCCCTCCTCGATTTTCCTCTCATCTGCACGGCGAAAGCCAGGAATGATCTGAGGCTCCTACCCAAACCGCTGTTAAACACAATCGAAGACCTGGCAAATCAATCCAGAACAACAAAGAAAGGTGACAAATTATGAAGAAAGAACACCTCGATGTTTTTTTGGCTTTCGCCAACGAGCGAGAAGCAAGAATCGACAGCTATCCGCTGAATACAGTCTGGGCGTCCGTTACGAGCGAGTGGCTTGAGCATGCCTTTCGCAATAAGTATATGTACAACTACTCATCTCTGGGACGCCCTATCATCCAAACACCGATCGACATGGTCGCCGTGCAGGAACTGATATGGTCCATCAGGCCCGACCTCATCATCGAGACGGGAATCGCGCACGGAGGGTCGTTAATAATGAGCGCCTCCATACTGGCGATGCTGGACTACTGCGACGCCGTCGAGGCGGGAGTTGCTCTCGACCCCAAGGCGAGCCGCCGCCGCGTCGTCGGACTGGACATCGAAATCCGCCCGCACAATCGCGCCGCCATTGAAGCCCACCCTCTGGCGCACAAGATCGAGATGATCGAAGGAAACAGCATCGCCCCCGAAACCGTCGCCCAGGTGCGCGAAATCGCCTCCCCGTACGAACGGACCCTCGTCATGCTCGACTCCAACCACACCCACGCCCACGTGCTGGCCGAGCTGGAGGCCTACGCCCCCCTTGTATCCAAGGGAAGCTACTGCGTCGTCTTCGACACCCTCATCGAAGACATGCCCGCGGAGATGTTCCCCGACCGCCCCTGGGGGCCGGGCGACAACCCCAAGACCGCCGTACGTGAATACCTCCGTCGCCTGAACGAAGAGGGGCGCAAAGCGACGGACGGCGACCCGCTCAAGTTCGTGGTGGATACAATGATCGAAAACAAGCTGCTGATCACTGTCGCGCCGGAGGGGTATTTGAAGAGGGCGTGAGGAAAAATTCGCATGAAAACACAAACAGTCTGCACAAATTCATATAACGGAGGAATAACTTATGAACTGGCAAGAACTCAAGGAAAAAGTTGAGAACAACAATAATATACTTACAGTAACTATGGAAGAGTTGCGCAACGCGGGCGGGGCCGCGAAGCTTGGTGTTCATGTGGTTCAAAAAATCAGCAAGGAACTTTTGGGCATAGGCCTTGGACACGTTCCTGTAGATTTACCGACGGCTCAGAATGAACAAGTTCGCCTGTTCAAACGAGGCACAACGGTCGGCGAACTAATAGAGATCGTCCTCAGACCCGGCGAAGCCAACGACAGACAGCTCGTGGAACGCTGCGACACGGATCATTCCAGCTACATCGAGACCATCGAAAAAATACGCGAGCTGGTAGCGGAGTGACTCCTTCGGAGGGCGCTAATCTTTTCGCCTTCCGAATCATCGGCTGCAAGAAGATCCCAAAGAACCGTCGTTATTTATCTCGCGTTCGATGAGCGTACGTTCTTGGATTCAAGAGGTGGGAACATGCATATAAAACGGGTGATGATCCAAAATTTCAAAGGCGTCGACAGCGTCGAGTTCTCCATGGCGGACCCTTTATCGGGGAAGCCTCGTCGGATGACGGCTCTGCTGGGCGATAACGGCAGCGGCAAGACGAGCGTTCTCCAGGCGATCGCCCTTACTCTTTCTTTAGCGACGCGCCGCACGCGCGACATGGCATCGTTCGCCTGGCACGGCTTTCTGCCCGAGCGAATCTCAACCCTTGGTACTGCTTGTATAGAACTGGATGTCGCCTTCGAGAACGAAGAGATCGACCTTACCTTCGAGTTGTTCGAAGCATGGTACGACTCTCTGCCGCCGGAACGCAAACAGCTCATGAGCATAGTGCCTCCGTCGAAGCATGCGGAAGTGACGTTGAGGTTCGAAAACGGCAGGGTTCTTTCCCCTCAAGGACTGGGGGCGGTCAACCAGTTTCTTGGCCGCTACTACGTAAAAGTATTGAAGGATATTCGCCCCGACCTGAAGAACAGCTTCGCGAAGCTCGGAGATATTTTCTGGTTCGATCAGTACCGCAACCTTGGGTCGTTGATTCTGGATGAAACCGCATCGGAAGGGGCGAGAAGGTACGGTTGGCAGGCCGGAGTCGAACAGCTGCGGGAGTATCTTGTCGGGTGGTGGGGGCATCACACGACGATTCCTCGCCGGGGAAAGGATTTTATCGTGCCTTTGCAGGAGCAGTTCGAAAAAGTCTTTCCGGGAACGCGTTTCGTCGGAATAATGCCCCGCGACGAGATGCATGCGCCCAAAGCGGGAGATTTCTATTTTTTGCTCGACCGCGACGGCCGCGTCTACGATCTCGCCGAGATGTCGTCGGGCGAACAGGCTGTTTTCCCTCTTGTTTACGAGTTCGTACGGCTTGATATCCAGCGCTCGGTCGTGCTGGTGGACGAGCTTGAACTGCATTTGCATCCACCCGAGCAGCAGCGTCTTCTGACGGCTCTGCCGAAAGTAGGTTCCGACTGTCAGTTCCTGATTACAACGCACTCGGAGTTCGTTTCCTCCGTCATTCCCGACGAACGAAAAGTACGCTTGAAAAGAGGGACGACATGCCTATAAGCAAACTTTTCGTCGAAGGCGCTCTTGATCTGCAAGTGCTCGCGTCCGTTTTCAACGGCGAACCTCTCTTGCAGAAGGGCGGTTCCAAAAACGCTCTCAAACCGAGAACTCGCACCGAACGCAAGGAAAACGGGACAGCCGCAGGGTATCTTCGCGACCGGGATTTCGACTTCGATCCCCCTGAACGGATGGACAGTCCAACTGTGGATTTCGAAGACGGAGGTGTTCACGCCGGGTGGAGATGGTGCAGGCACGAGATCGAAAACTATCTCCTTGAGCCCGCGCTTGTCGCCGAAGCGACGGAGTGGCCCGTGTCCGAGTACGAAGACGCTCTTCGCAGCGCTGCGAAGTCGATACGAATCTACGAAGCAGGGAGGTGGACCGTCGGCGTCGTTCGCCGCTCTCTGCCTCCGCAGTACGACCTGCAAACACGTCCTGACGGGTTGAATGAAATCGCTCTTCCCGATACGCTTGATCGCTCGATTTTCGACGGCTGGGTCCGTCGAACCGTGGCCGCCCATCGCGGACGGATCGATCGGGCAACAAGCACTTCGAACGTAGCCGAGCTGTTCGAAAGCTTCTCCGCTCGATTCGATGGTATTACCGAAATACCAGATATTCTGCTCTGGTTTTCGGGCAAAGATATTCTGGCGGGGCTTTCGCAGTGGCTCGGCAACAAGGGAATGTCGAACGGGGGAGAATTTCGCGCCGAGCTGCGAGAATGGATTATTACGAATCCCGAGCGGACGCTCGACCTTCTTCCCGAGTGGAAGGCCCTGCTTGAGTCGGTCAGGGCGTGAGAAATTCCTGTAGCCGAGAGCGGAAGAACCCCTTTGATCACCGTCGCGCCGGAGGGGTATTTGAGGCGGGTGTGAACAAAGTGAAACCACATTCAAGGAAAACCTCTAAAAAGACATAAATCGGAAACGGTAAAATACTGTAGTTTGCACATTATCGCTGAGCGAGCCTCAGAGTCCGCAAGGCAGCGTTTCCAGAATCGATGAAAGGTAAACGATGAACACACGAAGCCAAGTACAACAAAACCATGATAACTCTATAATCAATGAGTTTATTTCTTGGCATTATTCACTAACCGGTGAGTTATTCGATGTGATCTCCCGCCCTGATCCACCGGACGCCATTGTGAGGTCCGAACGCAGGACAACCTGGATTGAGGTTACAGATGCGTTTTTTTCAAAGGAATGGGCCAAAGATATCTTCTCTTACGCCACTCCTGGAGAACCCCATCGTGAGATGGCTCAGGGGTCGTACATGGGAATGGACGATCAGATTGTCGATCACTTCTTAAAGGTTTTGGAGCAGAAGTTTTCTAAAGACAGCTACTTCGAAGTGTTCTCAAAGTATGGATCCGGCATACTGATTGCGGGATTGCAGAGCCCGTGGGCGGATGATCGAACATGTGAATTGGCCGTTGAGGCGTATAGAGCTTATAAAAAAGATAGACCAGCGAAAGACAAGGGGTACTTTTCGAACGTATTTGTTACATATCGTCTATTGGACCGACAGGTTTTTGCAGAATGTACATGACAGAGACAATAACAACGGCTACCCTGATAAAAAGTCTCTTACGTTTCAACTGGCCTCCAAATATGCAAAAACTCTTCCCATTTTAAAAGGTACTTGTTGTTGATTGTTGCTCCCAGGCCAACTCATCTTCCACCTTTCTTGGCAGGCTGAATAATTTTCGCAATAAAACTATTCATTAATAAAAAATGTATAATTGGATTCTCAAACAGAAGGTGATCTTTATGACGAATGCGATTCAAACTCATATTTCAATAATAATCCCAACTTACAATAGACCACGGAAGCTCCAAAGGGCGGTGAGATACTATGCAAAACATGATATTTCCGTCTTTGTAGCCGATGGTTCGCCTTCACCATGCACTCTTCCGCTGGAGGGGGATGTTTCTTATTTCCACCTTCCGGAGGCAACACTCTTCGAAAGAATTATCCAAGTAGTAAATAGAACAACAACACCGTACTCATGTCTTGCCGCAGACGATGATTTCGTTTCACCTGCTTTCTTAGAGAGTGCTTGTCGTATCATGGAGGCCAATTCTTCTGTCGCTACCGTTTTCGGTAAGTGCTTTGCCTTCGAAGAAAAAGCACCCGAAAAATGGAGAGAGATTTATGGAAACGCGAAAACCATCGATCAGGTGGGATTCAAAGAACGATTCTCCGGTTTCTTCGGAGACTATTACCCAATTATGTACGCCCCAACTCGGACTCATCTACTAAAAGAGGCTTTTGAGGATTTATCTTTCTTACCACTTCGCTATGCCAATATTATGGAACTCCTTCACGGAGCTCTCCTTGCGGCAGCAGGGGATATAATTGTTCTTGACGACTTCTATCTGGCTCGCGAAAGCGCTGAGGTATATATGACCGGGTTACTGTATCCAAAAGTTCAAGAGATATTAAAAGAAAGACCAGACCTTCACGAAACGGCGAACACTCTGATTGCTCGCTGGACGGGCTCCTCGGAAATGAATCTTTTTTCAAAGTACATCATGGAGCCGTATAATGATTGCTGCTCCCGTATGCAGAAGCAGAGCATACCGTCGAAGATAAAAACCCTGATTCGAGGTCTTCTGGGCAACGAACGGACGGATAATCTGAAAAAGATTCTCCCGTTCCTTGAAAAGAAACCGGCTTTTAACAGCGCATCCGATTTCGCGTTCGAGGAGGCTCTGCGGGAAATAGAACAGATTATTTTGCGCTCTCTGGAAGATGAAGAGTGCGCTTCCACGAAAGGAGAATCTTGTTGTGCGTCTTCTTAAGAGGTTTGCCAAGATGATCATCCCCCTCCGCTTCATTCCGTACATCCAATACCTCCGGAACGGCCGCCGCCCGCGTCTGGCTATCCTGGACATATCCGCTGTCTGCAATGCGCAGTGTCCGTTCTGTCCGCGAGTGTACATGCCGGAGGAGCGGACAAAGGGCTTCATGACGATGGAGCTGTTCGAGAGGTGCATTACCGAGTTGAAGGCGCAAAGGATCAAGGACGTTCGCCTGTATGCGACTTCCGAGCCGACGCTGCACCCCAACTTCGACGACATCGTGCGAAGGCTGAAGGTGGAGGGAATCTCCATTTGCGTTTCAACGAACGGCGCTTTCCTCGAAAAACACCGGGAAAGCCTCTTGCTGGTGGATACGCTGCAACTTTCCATCGACGGATGGGACAAAGCGTCGTACGAAAAACTGCGCTATCCGCTGAAATTCGAGGTAATACGGGAACAAGTCCGGTCATTCTATGCCTACGCGAAGGAGCACGCAGTCCGGCCGGAGATTTCGGCGCATCTGCTTTTGACCAGAAAGACGAGTATTGCGCACTACCTCGACTGCTGGGGCGACTTCGTGGATAAAATGAGCGTCAGTTTCCTTATGGGAACGACGCGTTTCGACGGAACCCGTTTTATCACGGAGCATCCGGAGGATCTCAAGGACGATTTTTATCCTTTCGAGTTCAAGAATGTGCGGAGTTGCAACTACCCTTTCGATACCCTGACGATTTCATTCGACGGCAAGATATCTCTTTGCTGTGCTGACTTTTCCGCCGAGCTGCCGTTGGGCAACATAATCGAAGGAGCGGATACAGTCTTTCATTCTCCTCTATTGCAGAAGATTCGTCGCGGATTCTTGCGGGGCGATCCCGGCATTTGTGCCGGTTGCAACATGTTCCATAAACCGCTGCCCGAAGATGTCGCCGCACTGCGCAAAACGGTAGAGGCTCTGTCGCACCCGCATAAAGATAAGCTGGTGATCTGCGTATGAGAACCCTCGTCACCGGCGCAGGCGGCTTCATCGCCTCGCACCTCGTCGAAGAACTTGTCCATCAAGGTCACGAGGTCCGCGCCTTCGTCCGCTACAACTCGCGCAATCTCTGGGGGTGGCTGGAGGACTCATCTTATAGGAATTCGGTCGAGATCGTCTCCGGCGACGTCCGCGACTACGACCTCGTCAAGTCAGCCGTTTCGGGGTGCGGTACGGTCTTCCACCTCGCCGCGCTTATCGGCATTCCGTACTCCTACGTCTCGCCGCTGGCGTACGTCCGCACCAATGTGGAAGGCACATACAATATCCTTCAGGCCGCGCGTGAGTGCAACGTCGCTCGCGTCATCCACACCTCTACCAGCGAGATCTACGGCACGGCGCAGTACGTCCCCATCGACGAGGCGCATCCGGTCAACCCGCAGTCCCCCTACGCGGCGAGCAAAGCGTCCGCGGACTTTCTCGCGCTCTCCTACCACCGCTCGTTCGGTCTCCCCGTCACCGTCGTGCGCCCCTTCAACACCTACGGCCCCCGGCAGTCGGCGCGCGCAATCATTCCCACCGTCATCTCGCAGATACTCGACGGGAAGGAGACCCTTTCGCTCGGGAACCTCACCCCCACCCGCGACCTCACCTTCGTCTCGGACACGGTCTCCGGCTTCTTCGC
>Ga0334886_1002001_pt1 | contig 21544 bp, 15 predicted proteins | sample GraSluR1_MG_9_FD_207232 | JGI IMG/M metagenome (GOLD analysis project Ga0334886, IMG submission 207232) | Sludge microbial communities from methane-producing bioreactor in Wageningen University, Netherlands - Granular Sludge_27_06-R1 | ecosystem: Engineered > Bioreactor > Anaerobic >... | reverse complement strand
TCCGCGAGATCGCGGCGATCGGTTCGTCGGAATTCATCCGAATGGCCGCGGGCAGTCTCTCGATGGTGCTGATCAACGCCGCGCTCATTCGATGGGGGGGAGAGCTGCACGTAGCCGTTTACGGGGTAATCAACAGAGGACTCTCTTTCTTTTTCATGCCGATGATGGGCGTCGCGCAAGGGTTTCAGCCCATCCTGGGGTACAACTACGGCGCGGGACGATTGGAGCGCGCTCGAAGCGCCATCCGACTGGCGATGGTCGCCGCGACCGTTCTTTCGCTCGTCGGTTTTTTGACCGCGCAAGTCTTTCCCGCGCAGATCTTCGCCATTTTCACCAGGGATGCGAAGCTTATCGCCGAGGGAACGCGCGCGATGCGCATCATCACAAGCATGTTTTTCGTCATCGGCTTCCAGATCGTGGGCTCGGCGATGTTCCAGGCGCTCGGAAAGGCCCGCCCCGCATTCATCCTCTCATTGTGCCGCCAGGTGCTCCTTCTGATCCCGTTCGTCCTGACGCTTCCGCCCCTCCTCGGTTCAACCGACGGCGTGTGGCTCGCCTTTCCGCTCGCGGACGCGCTTTCCTGCATGGTGACGTTCTTCTTCTTCCGGCGGGAGCTGCGGCACCATCTGATCGCCGGGGCGAATCCCGCCTGAAAGACGGGATTCCGCCCCGCCGCGAACATCCGCGCTACTCCTTCCGGTAGAGCCTCGCCGCCTTCTCCGCGGAGACGGTGATGCCCCGGATCATCGCGGAGCTGAACCCCTCGTGCTCCATGCAGTTCAGTCCGGAGATGGTGCAGCCGTTCGGCGTCGTCACCTTGTCGATTTCGCTCTCCGGGTGCGTGCCTCCCACGGAGAGAAGGCACGCCGCCCCTTTCGCCGTCTGCACGGCCATCGCGAGGGAGTTCTTCGCGGAGAGGCCGACTTCGATGCCGCCCTGCGAGGCGGCGCGGATGGCCCGCAGGAAGTAGGCGATGCCGCACGCGCCGAGCGCGGTGGCGGCGAGCATGTCCTCCTCGCGGATGCGGAGCGTCTTCCCCACGTCGTTGAAGAGCTGCTTCGCCATCTCCAGCGCCTTGTCGTCCGGACCGTTGGAGGCGATGCAGGTCATCGACTCCCTCACGGCGATGGCCGTGTTCGGCATGGCGCGTGCGATGCGCATCGGCTTGCCGACCTTCTCCTCGATCTGGTGCAGAGAAATTCCCGTGACTACCGAGATCAGGATATGCCTGTCGAAGTCGAGCGCGGGGGCGATCTGCTCCAGCACTCCGTCCACGCGCTGCGGTTCCACTGCGACGATGATCACGTCCGATCCGTTCACCGCAGCGATATTGTCGCTCGACACGTCGAACCCCTGGGTTTTGAAGTCCTCCAGAAGATGCACGCGCCGCCGCGTCAGGGTGATCCTGGCGGGGGCGAAATGCCCCGACTGCACCAACCCCTTCGCTATGCTCGTCCCTATGTTCCCCGCGCCAAGAATGGCGATCCTGAATTCTTCCGTCATATCTGCGAACCTCCCTTAAAAAATGCGGACATCACGCGCGCCCGATACCATGCCGCTTCGCCCGCGTACATGCGAGCGAAGCGACGACGGGAGATCCGGTGAGCCCTGTCAAAGTATGAGGGAGAGTATAGCAAACAGACTCGAAAAATAAAAGACTATTTACTCCATAGAACTTGAAGAAACTTTCGTCAGCTTTTCTACAGCGTCGGCGAACACGTTCCCTGCCGCGCGGCCTCAGTCTTTGAACGGCGCGGCCTTCTCCAGGTACTCCGCCTTCGCGGCCTCGCGGAGCAGCTCGTCGGTCAGCAGGTCCCAGCCGGTGAGCGCGAGCCCCTTCGCCGCGAGGAGCACGACGTCGTCGCCCCTCGGCGACAGGGACGCCTCGCGGAACTCGGCCGTATGCCCGGCCACGGAGGGGTCGGCGATGGCGAGGTACTCGTGGATGGTCGGGATTTCGAGCGAGACGTTCCCCACGTCCGACGAGCCCACGCGCTCCTTCGGGTCCGGGTACTCCATCGGCTCGCCGAGCGTCTCCATGTTCCTCTTGAAGGCCTCGCCCATGACGGAGTTCGAATAGCGCTCCGCGTAGACCGGCTCCCCTTCGACAACGACCTCCGCGCCTGTGAGGCGCGCCGCCGCGTCCGCCGTGCGCCGGAGGTCGGCGAACATGGCGACGAGCTCCTTCTTGGTGGAGGCGCGGACGGTGAAAAGCGCTTCGGCAAGCTCGGGGATGATGTTCGACGCGCTCCCTCCCTTGGTGACGATGCCGTTGATCTTCGCCGAGTTCGGCCAGACCTGCCGCAGCGTGTCGATGCCGTTGAAGAGGGCGATGAGCGAGGTGAGCGCGTTGATCCCCTTGTCCGGCGTCGCGGAGTGCGCCGAACGCCCTCTGTACTCCACGCGCACGCCCTGCGCCGCAAGTCCGCCCCGCCCGATGATGTTCTTCGTGCTGGGGTGCATCATCAGGGCGAAATCCACTGCGTCGAAGGCGCCTCGCTCCACCATGAAGACCTTGCCGCCGCCGCCCTCCTCGCCGGGCGTCCCGACGACCTGCACCTCGCCGCCCGCTTCGTCGAGGACGGAGGCGAGCGCAAGGCCCGCGCCGACGCTCGACGCCGCGATGATGTTGTGCCCGCAGGCGTGCCCCAGGCCGTTGAGCGCGTCGTACTCGGAGAGGAAAGCGACGACCGGGCCGGGCTTTCCACTCTTTTTCACCGCGCGGAAGGCCGTCTCCATGCCGCAGAAGGGCGCCTCCACTTCGAAGCCGTGCTTTTCGAGCAGCTCCTTCTGCCATGCGGCGGCCCGGACCTCCTCGAAGGAGGTCTCGGGGTGCGCGTGGATGTCGTGGCTCAGGCGCAGCAGTTCGTCCTTCAGTTCGTCCGCTCGTTTCAGAATACGTTCTTTCATCTGTACACGTCCTTTGTCGTTGGTATGGCATGAAGGCCGGGAGAACTTTCCCGGCCTTTTCCGTCTATGCGAACAGATGGCACGAGACGAAGTGCCCCGGTTCGATCTCCCGTTCCTCCGGCACGACCTCCCGGCAGATCGGGAGCGCCCTCGGACAGCGCGCGTGGAAGCAGCACCCCGGCGGAAGGTCGATCGCGCTGGGGATCTCGCCCTCCAGATTCCGTCCGGTGCGCATCTTCGTCCCCGAAATGCGGGGGATCGCCGAGAAGAGGGCGAGCGTGTAGGGGTGCAGCGGGTTTCCGAAGATATGGGCCTTGCTCCCCTTCTCCACCATTCTTCCGAGGTACATCACGGCGAGATTGTCGCTGATGTGCTTCACAACGGAGAGGTCGTGCGCGATGAAAAGATACGAGAAGGAGAACTCCTCTTTCAGGTCCATCAACAGATTCAGTATCTGCGCCTGGATCGAGACGTCGAGCGCGGAGACCGGCTCGTCGGCGACGATGAACTCGGGCTCCACGGCGAGAGCGCGCGCGATGCCGATCCGCTGCCTCTGCCCCCCGCTGAACTGGTGCGGGTAGCGCGACGCCTGCTCGGGGCGGATGCCGACCCTGTTCAGAATTTCGAGCGATTTCTCCCGCGCCTCCTCCAACGACTGCGTGATTCCGTGGAAGAGCATCGGCTCGACGAGGATGTCCACTACGCGCTGCCTTGGATTCAGCGAGGCGTAGGGGTCCTGGAAGATCATCTGCATCCGCTTCCGGAAGGGGAGCATCTCCGTGCGGGAGAGTTCCGTGATCTCCCTGCCGTCGTAATAAATCCGCCCCCCCTTCGGCTCGACGAGCTTCACCACCGTGCGGGCAACGGTCGACTTGCCGCACCCGGATTCGCCCACGATGCTGAAGACCTCGCGCCTGCCGACGGAGAAGCTGACGCCGTTGACGGCCTTCACGATCCGCTCCCGTTTGACGATGCGCCCCTTCTCGAAGACGAGCTTGCTCAAGAAGTCCGTGTTCAGGTCGAAGCGCTGTTCCAGGTTGGTCACTTCAAGCAGTTTCGTCATGAGCGCGCCTCCTCTTCATGCGCCGGCCCGCTCAGCGGGAAGTGGCAGGCGACGAAATGCCCCGCCCCGATTTCTCTCTGTTCCGGCTGGTTCCCGAAACAGAACTCCGTGGCGCGCGCGCAGCGTGGGGCGAAGTTGCACCCTTCGGGAAGCTCGAACATGTTGGGAACGATCCCCTTGATGGTGTTCAGCCGCTTCCTGTCGCGCTCCAGGTCGGGGATGGAGTCGATCAGCCCCTTCGTGTACGGGTGCGCGCTCTCGTCGATGACCTTCCGCGTCGAGCCGGTCTCGACGATCTTGCCGCAGTACATCACGTTGATCCGGTCGGCCATCTCCGAGACCACGGCGAGGTCGTGCGTGACCAGAATCATCGAGCGGTTCTTCGCCCTGACCAGGTCGGCCATCAGGCGGAGGATCTGCGCCTGTATCGTCACGTCGAGCGCCGTGGTGGGTTCGTCGGCGATGATCAACTTGGGGTCCGCGGCCAACGCGATCGCGATGACCACCCGCTGCCGCATGCCGCCGCTGAACTGGTGCGGATAGGCCTTCAGGCGGCTCTCGGGGTTGGAGATGCCGACCGACCGCAGCAGATCGAGACAGGCCTTCCGGCGCTCCTCCCTGTTCAGCTTCGTGTGGAGCAGCAGGCTCTCCTCTATCTGCCGTCCGATGGTGTACACGGGATTCAGCGAGGTCATCGGGTCCTGGAAGATCATGGAGATCTCCTTCCCCCGGAGACGGTCCACTTCGCGCTCGGAGAGCTTCATCACGTCGCGGCCCTCGAAGAGGATCTCCCCCGACTCGATGACGCCGGGCTCTTCGATCAGGCGGATGACGGAGAAACCGGTGACCGACTTTCCGCCTCCCGATTCGCCGACGATGGCGAGGATTTCGCCCCGTTCGACGGAGAAGGAGACGTCGTCGACCGCTTTGACGGTTCCTTTGAACGTATGGAAATAGGTGCGTAGATTCTTTACTTCAAGCAGCGTGTCGTTCATTCGGTCCGTCCCCCCTTACTTGAGCTTCGGGTTCAGCTCGTCCCTCAGAAAGTCGCCCAGAAGGTTGATGCCGAAGACGATGATCATGATGTAGAGCCCCGGAAGAATGGAGACCCACCAGAGCCCGCTGTAGAGCACCGTGAAGCCGTTGTTGCAGAGCATGCCCAGCGAGGGGCGCGTGATGGGGACGCCCAGCCCGAGGAAGCTCAGCGTGGCCTCGGTGAGGATGAAGTTGCCCACCTGGATCGTGGCGAGGACGATGATCGAGGCGAAGACGTTGGGCAGAACGTGCTTGAACAGGATACGGACGTTCGGCAGGCCGATGACCCGCGCGGCCTCGACGTACTCGCGTTTCTTGACCGAGAGCGTCTCTCCGCGCACCGTCCTGGCGAAGCGGACCCACCCCACCAGCGTCAGCGAGATGAGGATGTTGGTCACTCCCCTTCCGAGGACGGACATCAGGAAGAGCGCGATGAGCATGGTCGGGAAGGAGAGCTGAATATCCGCGATCCGCATGATGATCGCGTCGGTGCGGCCGCCGAAGAAACCGGCCACGAGCCCGAGCACGATGCCGATCGCGCTTGCCAGCAGCGTTCCAACAACGCCGATGATGAGGGAGACTCTGCTGCCGTAGACGATGGCGCTGAGCATGTCGCGCCCCTGCTGGTCGGTCCCCAGGAAGAAGCGGGCTTCTCCGTCCTCGATCCACGCGGGCGGTTTGTAGGCGTCGCGCAGTTCGAGGGAGGCGATGTTGTACGGGTTCTGCACCGTCCACAGAGGGCCGAATATGGCGACCAGAAGGACGAAGAGGACGAGAATGGAGCCGATGACGGCGGAGGGAGAGCGCCTGTAGTTATGGAAGAACTCCGAGTCCAGAAAGGCTCTCCAGCGGCCGGAGCGCGCGGTGTCTGTCATAGTTCGCCGACTCCTTTCACTGAAGATCGATCCTGGGATCGATGAAGACATAGAGAATGTCCACGATGAAGTTGATGAAGACGAACATCACCGCCACGAAGAGGATGTACGCCGCGATGATCGGCCGGTCGAGGCTGTTGATCGAGTCGATCAGCAGCTTCCCCATGCCGGGCCAGGCGAAGATGGTCTCCGTGATGGTGGTGAAGGCGATGAGGGTTCCCATCTGCATGCCGAAGATGGTGACCACGGGGATGAGCGTGTTCTTCAACGCGTGGCCGAAGAGGACCGTGCGGCGCGGCACGCCCTTGGACTTGGCGAAGCGCACGTAGTCCTGCTTCATGTTCTCCTGCATCCCCGACCGCGTCAAACGGATGATGGTGGCGAGCGTCCCCAGCGCCAGCGTGACCGACGGGAGGATGATATGCTGCCAGCCGTCGAGCGTGGCGAGGCTGGTCTTGAACCCCATGATCGTTCCTACGGCGCCTCGTCCCGAAACCGGGAGGACGCCAAGGTGAAGACTGAAATAGTAGATCAGCACCATGCCGATCCAAAATGAAGGCATGGAGATGCCCGCGATCGAAAAGGCCATGATAACCTGGCTGAAGCGGCTCTTCGGATAGGCGCCCGATATGACGCCGCAGGGAATCCCTATGCACGCCGACAGAAGCAGCGCGACGACGACGATTTCGAGCGTGGCCGGGAAGCGTTCGACGATCAGCCCGAGGGCGGGAAGGTGGTTCATGTACGACTTGCCGAAGTTCCCCTGAAGCGCGTTCTTGATAAAAATGCCGTACTGCACGGGGAGCGGCTTGTCCAGTCCGAGCGCCGCGGTGACCGCCTGGATGTCCGCGGCGGGAGCGTTCTCCTTGACCATGAGATAGACCGGATTCCCCATGACGCTGGTGAAGAGAAAGACGATGAGCGAGACTGCGAAGAGCACGAGGACGAGCTGAAACAATCTTTTGACGATGAAACGAAACACGGTTCCACCTCCATACCTATGGTACAGAATACGGCGGACCCTCCGTCAGAGCAAGGTCCGCCGCTCTTTTCAAAAATTCCCGGCGCCGGATAGGGCGCGCCGGGAACCTCGTCGCACATTCGTCTTAGTCGTTGAAGGAGACGTCCCACGCGAAGACGTACTTGTCCTTGCGGGGCGTGTAGGTGATCTTCTTGCCGTGGGCGTACAGGTCCACCTCGAAGTAGAGGGGGATGTAGGAGACGTCGTCGGCGGCCAGCTGCCAGGCCTTCTTCATGATTTCGCCGCGCTGCGCCGGATCGCCGGTGGCGATCGCCTCGTCGATCAGCTTGTCGACCTCGGGGTTGCAGTAGAAGCCCCTGTTGACGCCGCCGTACCCCTCCTTGACCTCTCCGTTCTGAGTGATGCTGTAGAGCATGTCGAGCCCGATGAGCGCGCTCTCGCCGCCCGAATCGGACCAGCCGGTCATGCAGAGGTGCGTGTTGTCCCCCGCCTTGTTGGTGGTGGAGATGTAGGAGAAGAAGACCGAGCGGGACATGAGGTTCGGGTTGACCTTGATGCCGACCTTCTCGAAGTAGCCCGCGATCGCCGTGGCCACGGGACCGTCGTTGATGTAGCGGTCGTTGGGAGCGTCGAGGGTGACTTCAAAACGGTAGCCGTCGCTCTGCCGCTTGTATCCGGCCTCGTCGAGCAGCTTCTCCGCGAGCGCGGGGTCGTACGCAAGGCGCTTCACATCCGGATTGAATCCGTTGTACCCTTCGGGCGAGTAGGTGGCCATCGGCTTCGCGAAGCCGTTCATGATCTTCTCGACGATCTCGTCGATGTTGATGGCGCGGTACATCGCCTCGCGGACGCGGATATCCTTGAACGGATTGCTCCCGTCGGGGGACTTCAGCGGCATCTTCGCATCCTTCGACGGCGTGTCGCTCCACCCCGCCATATTGAGGTAGATGGCGCGCAGCCCCGGCTGGGCGATGACGGTGACGTTCTTGTTCTTCTCCAGCATCTTCACGTCGCGGACGGGGACGTTGACGACCAGATCGACCGCGCCCGAGAGCATGTTGGCGGTCCTGGTTCCCTCGTTGGTGATCGGCTTGAACGTGACCTTTTCGACGATCGGCTGCTCTCCCCAGAAGGAGGGGTTGCGCTCCAGCACGAGCCTGTCGCCGCGCACGTGCTCCACCAGCTTGTAGCGGCCGGTGCCGTTGGGGTTCAACGCGATCCAGTCGTTCCCCTGGCCTTCGCAGTGCGCCTTGTTCAGGATCAGCAGGTCCTTGAAGTGCGCCAGCAGCAAAGCGTTGGGCGATTTGCAGGTGACTTTCAGCGTATGGTCGTCGATCTTCTCGTAGCTCTCCACTGTGGAGAGCACGTGCACGAAGGAAGCGCCGACCTCTCTGTCCTTGGAACGGTCGAAGGAGTAGATGACGTCGTCGACGGTGAAGGGGTTGCCGTTATGGAAGGTCACTCCCTTTCTGAGGTGGAAGGTCCAGGTGCGGGCGTCCTCAGAGACTTCCCAGCTCTCGGCAAGGCCGGGCTTGGGCTGGAGATTGTTGTCCGTCTCGACCAGCGTGTCGAAGAGATGATTGTTGATGGCGTTGTTGATCGTTTCGTTCAGCGTGTAGGGGTCCATCGAGTGAACATCCCCCGGCATGCCGATCACGACCTCCCGTGGCGCTGCGAGCGCGGCCGCTCCCGACAGCGAGAGCAGCAGGGCGATTCCGAGTACTGCGGCGATTCCTTTCCTCACGATACATTCCTCCCTTTTCTGTTGGTGATGTTCCGAATGCAAGGCCAAGTATACCTTTGCGGATACATTCTATAGTGCGCGAAAGACAAAGTCAATCGCACTTTTGCGACAGCTTCAGTGTTCCGACCGTTTCATCGCGTCTTTCAACCGTTCGAATTCCGCTTCCAGGCGAGGCAGGAAGTCCCTCGCGCGCTCCAGGTCGCCTGCGGCCGCGGCCTTTTCCATCCGAAGGGCGATCTCCCGGACGACTTCGCCGCCCACGCTGGCGGAGACGCCCTTCACGCTGTGGGCGCACCGCTCCCCGGCCTCCGCATCTCCCGCCGCAAGCGCCTCCCTGAGCGCGTCGATCTCCTTCGGAACCTCGGAGAGGTAATCGCCGACGATCTCCGCCGCCAGTTCGTGGTCTCCGCGCAGACGTTCCAAAAACGCCTCTCTGTTCCACGGACGCGACTCGTCGTTCTGTTCCTCGCTCCGCGGTTCGGAGGCGCCGTTCGTCATGCTCTCCTCTTTCGACGAATCTCCTCCGGCCGCGCCGCCTTCGCCGCGGAGCGGCAGCCATTTCTTCAGCGCCCCGGCAAGGACGCCCGGAGAAACCGGTTTGGGAACGTAGTCGTTCATTCCCGCTTCCAGGCACTTCTCTCTGTCTCCCGCCATGGCGTTCGCCGTCATGGCGATGATCGGCACATCCCGAACGGCTCCCTCCATCGCGCGAATTCTCCGCGCGGCTTCGTACCCGTCCATGCGCGGCATCTGACAGTCCATCAGGACGAGATCGTACGGGACGGTCGAGAGCGCCGAGAGCGCCTCCTCTCCATCAGCGACCGCGTCCGCTCTCAGGCCGAATTTCTTGAGTATGCCGAGCGCGACGTGCTGGTTGGTGATATTGTCCTCCGCAAGCAGAATGCGCGCCCTTCCTCCGTCGAAAGAGGACACGGAATCCCGGACCGTGTGGCGGGTGACGATGGCGCCGGGGGCGTCCGCATCTCCCGTCAGGATGAACGAGAGCACATCTCGAAGATCGTGCTGACGGACGGGCTTGTTCAAATACCCCGAGAAGCCGGCCTCGGCGAACTTCCTTGCGTCCCCGCGTATCCCGAGCGACGTGAGCATCAGCATGCGGAGCGCGCCGAAACGCCCGTCCGCGCGCACGAGACTGCCGAACGTCTCGCCGTCCATTTCCGGCATCTGCATGTCCACCACGGCAAGGCGGAACGGATCGCCTTCCCGCAGCGCCGCGTCGAGCGACGCGAGGGCGACGCTTCCGCCGGAGACGCTCTCGGGGCGCATTCCCCACGACGTCAGACGAGCGGTCAAAAGCCGCCTGTTGGTCGCGTTGTCGTCCACGATCAGGACACGCACTCCCCGCAGGTCGGTTGCGGGACGGAGGGGGCGCCGCAGGTTCTCCGGCTGTTTTTGCAGGCGGACGGTACACCAGAATTCCGATCCCTTCCCCTCGACGCTCGTCGCGCCGACCGAGCCGCCCATCATCTCCGCAAGCTGCTTCGAGATAGCAAGGCCCAACCCCGTGCCGCCGTACTTGCGCGTCGTCGAGGCGTCCACTTGACTGAATTTTGTAAAGAGCAATCCCATCTTCTCCCGCCCGATCCCTATCCCCGTATCGCGCACCGAGAAGCGAAGCAGCGCGTCGCGGTCGCTCTCTTCCACCAGAGAGACTCTCGTCTCCACTTCCCCTTCGTGCGTGAATTTCACCGCGTTGCTCACGAAGTTGGTCAGGATCTGCCGCAGACGCCCAGGGTCGCCGCGAAGCAGTACGGGGACGTCCGGATCGACGCCGCACAGCAGCTCGATCCCCTTCTCCTCCGCACTCACCGCGAGGGTCAGGATGAAATCGTCCATGAGGCTGGACAGGTCGAAGTCGAGAATCTCGAGGTCGAGCTTTCCGGCTTCTATCTTGGAGAAGTCCAGGATATCGTTGATGAGGGAGAGGAGAGCTTCCGCGCTCACCCTGACGATCTCGGCATACCGCCGCTGCTCTTCGGTCAGGTCCGTATCGAGCAGCAGACCGGTCATCCCGACGACCCCGTTCATGGGGGTGCGGATCTCATGGCTCATGTTCGCGAGGAATTCGCTTTTGGCAACGCTGGCTGCTCGTGCGTGGACGGCCAGTTCGTCCGCGCGGGCGGTCTCCTCCTTGAGGCGACGGCCTGTTCGTATGGCGACGGCGGCGGCAAGAAGCGAGGCGAAGAGCGCAACCGTCAGCGCCACCGAGAGCGCGGCGCGCTTGAGGACGTTCAGCCTCCAGTCGGAGGCGTCGACATCCATACCGAGAAGGGCGGATACAGCGCCCGCGGAGTCCCGCAAAGGAACCAGCGCGGAGACCCACACGCCCCACCGATCCTTGAGGGGTCCCTCGACGACTTCGCTTCCGTGTTCCAGGACCTCGGCAAGCAACGGAAGCGCCTCGTCGTATATCTGGCCGGGAGGGGAGTAATCCTTTGAATCGGGCGGGTCGCTGTCGACATGGATGAAAATCTCCCCGCTTTGCTTCCTTCCCATCAGGTAGACGAACCGGCGCTTGGGGTCGGCCGAGCGAACGGCGGTCAACTGCGTTTTCAACCGGCGGTACGACTCCCGCTCCAGGTCGGACTCGTCTCCCGCAAGCGACCGCACATGGTCGGGGTTGATCGCGGCGGCGAGGAGACGCGCTTCATGAAGGAGCGCGTTCCGCATCTCTCTGTCGGTGATCGTCACCATCCATACCGAGGCGACGCCTGCGAGAAGAAGCGTCCACAAGAGCAGCCGCTTCGGACAGAGCGACCGAAGATCTTTAAAGATGCTGCGCAGACGTTCGACAGCGTTCATTGGCCACCTCTCCGTTTCCGTACACAAAGGTCGAGCCGCGAAGTACCGCTCCCCTCGGAGTGCTTCACTTTCCTCCGGGCCGCGGACGCTCCGAGGCTGTCGACGCGGGAACCAGAGTCCCGTCGGCGCCGATATAGCGGACTTCGCACTCGAGCCACACGCCGATACGGTCGTGAACGCGCCTGCGGATCTCCGCGACGAGGGCGAGCACGTCCGACGCGGTCGCGCGGCCGAGGTTGACGATGAAGTTCGCGTGCCGGTGCGAGACCTCCGCGCCCCCGACCCGCAGTCCTTTCAACCCCGTCGCTTCGACGATCTTCCCCGGAGGCCCCGCAAGTTCGTAGACGGACGGATCGTTCGTGAAGACGGAACCGCAGTTCGGCTTGTCGAGCGGAAATTTTCCGCGCCGCTCCTCGAGGATGCCCAGCACCTCCCTGCGGATGTCGTTCCGCTCCGCCGGGACGAGTTCGAGGCGGGCTTCAAGGACGATCCACCGGTTCTCCGGGGAGTCGGCGGCGTGTTGAAAGAGAGAGCTTCTATAGGAGAAACCGCACTCGTCGCGCAAAAAGGCGCGCGTCTCTCCCGCGAAGGAGACGGCCCGAACCTCGACGACGCGCTCGCCGACGCTGCGCCGGAGACTGCCGCCGTTCATCGTGACGAGGCCTCCGAACGATCCGGGAATCCCGGCCGCATGCTCAAGGCCCGAGAGTCCCGCTTCGACGAGATTTTTTACCAGCCGCGGAACCCAGAGGCCTCCGCGGGCCCGGATCGTCGAGCCGTCGACGGAGAAGTCCGAGAAACGCCGCCCCAGTTTCATCACAACGCCGCGGAACCCTTCGTCGGCGAAGAGAAGATTCGTCCCCCTTCCGATCACGACGAGAGGAAGCCCCTCCTCCCGGACGAAGCGCAGCAGACGAAGAACGTGCGCGTCCTCCGAAGGCTGGACGAAGATGTCCGCCGGACCGCCGATCCGCCACGAGCAGTGCTCCTTCAGCGGCTCCCGGAAGGAGACCGTTCCCACGTCGAGCGTGCGGATTCTTTCGGCCGCCGCCGTTGCGCCGACTGAAAGCGGAGCCGCGTTCCCCGGGGCTTCGGAGACGTTACGCAACGTGAACAAACGCGCCATTCTCGATACGATGGAAGGAGAGGAAATCCGACCCGCTCTCTCCCGTCTCGGCGACGACGTCGCGGAAGACGTCGAGCGTCCCCTTCCGACAGGTGAAGAGCATCACCTGGTTCTCGCGGGCGGCCTCGCAGATCGCCATCGCCGCGCCGCGCTGCCGCCCCTCGTCGAAACGCACCAGGAGATCGTCGAGGATCAGCGGCAGGGGTTCCGAGTTCTTCCCCCACAGCGAAGCGAGAGCGAGCCGCATCGAAAGGTAGACCTGGTCGCCCAGGCCGGAACTCCACTTGAGCTCCTCCTTCCGCTCGCGCGACTGCTGTTTTTCCTCCAGCACCACGGAGAACCCTTTTTCGTCCCCCTCGGAGAGCAGATGGTAGCGGTCGGCGGTCATCAGGGCGAGGTACTCGCCCGCCCGGCGGATGACTTCGGGCTGCCGTTCGCGCTCGTGCCGGGCCCTGGAGACTTCCAAAAAGCGGTGCGCCAGAAGGTTCGAGAGCCACTCTTCAAGGTGCTCGTCGAGCTTCCGCTCCATCCCTTTTCTGGCGAAGAGCTGTTCGCTCAGCCGTTCGTCGGTCCCCATCCTCTCCAATTCGGAGGCGATACGCCCCTTGGCGTCGACCATGGCGTCGAGTTCGGAGCGGGCGCGTTCCGTGCGTTCGCGGAGCGACTCCGCCTCCGACCGGATATCCTCCGGAGAACGGGACGCGTACTCCTCCTCCGCACTCCGGAGCGCCTCGTCGGAACCGAAGAGGCCCAGGAGCACCTTCCGTTCCTGAAGTCGCCCGGCAAGCAGCGCGTCGCGCTTCCGCCACTCCTCCGCCAGGGCCCGGAACGCATCCTCGCCGTCCGTCCGCGCGGACGCGAAGAGGTCGTTCAGATTGCGTTCCGTCTCGCTCATCTCCGCCCGTGCGCCGTCCAGATTCTGCCGGAGCATCGCGGCGTCCCGCTCGCACGCGGCGATCACGGTCCTTTTGTCCGCCGCCCGCCGCAGAAGCGACGAGAAGGCGCGGATCGACGCCGGATCGGCGGCGGACGGCAGCGGCTCGCCGAGGGCCTCGAAGGAGGGCGCAATGCGTCCGGCGAGCTCCTGAATGCGTTTCCGGATCGCTTCGACGGCGGCGTCCAGCTCCCTCCCCTCGGCAGCCCGCGCCGCGAGAGAGGCCTCCTCCGAGCGCAGCTGGAGAATCCTCGGGACGATCCCCTCCATGTCGCGGGGGGCGAGATTCCGGTCGAATCTGTGTTCCGTCAGCCGGCGGCTCCACGCTTCGTTCAGCTCTTCCAGCTCCTTGACGGTGCGCGCAACCTCCTGCTCCATGGCCTCGCCTTCCGCGTCCATGCGAGCGAGCACGGTCGCCATCTGCCTGTTCCGTTCGCTGAGGAAGGTGTAGCGCTCCTGCGCGCTGTTGTCCCCTTCGCCCTCGGCGAGGAGGTGCTCCATCGCGCTCTCGAAGCGCGGCGGGTTGATGCCGAGACGGCTCCCCAGCTCCTCCCTCTGCATACGCAGACGATCGACCCTCGTCTTCTGGCTCTCGACGAGCAAGGTCGTCTCCTCGAGCCGGGAGTCGAGGTCTTCCAGCCGTTTCACCCACTGTCCTCTGGCGGTCGCGTACTTCCTCGACAGATCCTTGTGCGCCAGCCACGCCAGCAGCGACGCGGTAAAGAGCGTGAGCGAGCCGAAGGCCCAGAGATAGTCCGACGCCAGGAACGCCTGGAGCGCCGCGCCCGCGCCGACGAACAGCAGAAAAACCGAGATCAGGACGACCATGATTCCGGGCGGAATCGGCTCCTGTTCGAGGGCGCGATCCCGTTCCGCCAAAAGCGTCGAACGGGCTTCTTCAAGGGAGTTCAGTTCGTCCTCCTGACCGCAGAGCTCGGTAAAGACGCTCCGGAGGCGCGTGATGAGCCCCCATCGTTCGGAGGCGCGCTTCGCCCGCTTCTCGACGACGCCCATCTCCTTTTCCAGCGAGGCCGCCTCGCTTCTGCGGTCCTCGCGAAGGCGGTTCCACTGCGCGAGCGACTTCTCTCCTTCGCCCCGCTTCCGTTCCAGCACCTCCTTGCGCTCCGCGGTCCTGCGGGCGAAGGCGATGGCGTCCGCGGAGATGTCCGCGTTCATCAGGTGCTCCTCCGTCCACCAGGGGCAGAGATCCTCGATATTGCGGAGGAAGCTCCTGCGCGAGGCCGACAGCTCGCGCTCCAGCAGGTTCTTGCGTGCGAGCGCGGCGCGCAGCTGCTCTCCCTCCTGCTCCAGCGCGCGGATCTCCGCTTCGTGCTCCGTGCAGAGGAGCAACGGGTCGGAGGACAGCGCCGCGGCCTCCTCCTCCTTCGCGCGGATCTCGGATTCAAGGCGGGCGCAGGAGGCTTCAAGGCGTTTCCGCTCGTCTTTCAAGCGCTCCAGCCTGTCGATCCCTCCCTCCGGGAACGGAGGAAGGGCGGAGAGTGCCCCGAGGGCACGCTCGATCTCGCCGAGCGCGGCGCGGGGCGCCAGCCCCTTCTCCAGAAGCTCCAGGAAGGAGAGCCTCCGCTGCAGCTCCGCAAGTTCTTCGCGCCGCTGTTCCATCGCGCGCTCCGCCGCGTCCAGCGCATCGCGGCGCTCGCTCCACGAACCGTTTTCCATGCGCAGCGCGCGGATCCGCTCGTCCGTCTCTTTCATCGACGCCAGCAGGCGGTTCACAGCCGAAGCGCCCTTGGCGAGTCCGGGACGGTAGAGCTCGTTCGCCCGCTCCTCCAAGGAGGAGAGCAGCCTGGGAAGCGACGCCGACCCCAGCCCCGAACCGGCGGAGAAGAATCGCGCCGCGATATCGGCCTTGTTCAGCGATTCCATCGACTGCATATCGTTCAGCCCCATCGCGAAGACGCTCTCGTAGACGTCCTTGCCGATGGAGAAGAAGTTCGACGGAAGCGGCACGGCGCTTCCTCCCGACGCCGGAAGGACGTAGTTCTTCTTTCCGTCGAGCGTGAGGACGAACTCCCTGCCGTCCTCCATGCGGACCCTTGCGGAACCGCCGTGCCGCCCGCCGCTCAGCGGCTCGTAGGCGTTCCCCCGCGTGCGCGAGTACTTCTCCCTCGGGAAGAGAATCCGCCGGAAGAAGTTCATCAGCGTGGTCTTTCCGCTCTCGTTCTCGCCGTGAAAGACCGTCAGCCCCTTTGAAAGAGAGGTTCCCGCCCCGGAAAAAATACCGAAGTTCTGTACGAAAAACTCGCCGATCTTCATTCGTCGTCCTCCCCTTCGAGCAGTCCCGCAAGCGCAAGCGACGTCCCTCTGCGCAGGAGCGCGGCGATCTCGTCGTCGGGGAGCGCGTCCACCCTGTCGAACACCTCGCGGGGGAGCTTCTCCCTGACGCCGCTCGCCGCGAGCACTTCCATCAGGCCTTCCTTGAGATTACCCCGGCGCTCGAAGGCCGATACTTCCTTGAGGAAGTCGCCGACGAAATGATTCCCCGAGGCCAGCGCTTCAAGGTCGAACGGGGAAGCGGCGGCGTCGACGACGCTTTCGATGAAGACGAAGTCGCTCCGCCCCTCCTCGCTCTGGTTCAGGCTCTCGACGAGCCCGCCGGGACCGGAGAGGAACCCGGGACGGCGCAGGAGCGCGCTCGGCTTGCCGCGCCCGTCGACGGTCGTCCGGAGGATCACGGGGCGTCCGCCCGCTTCGTTCCGCACTCCGTCCCTGAGACGGTCGAAGGCGGCGAAGAGTTCCTCGTCGCGCTGCATTCCTTCGATAGAGAGAGATTCCTTCCTCCAGCGGACGACGTCGCACGGGATGAACTCCACGCCGCCCCTCCCGCCGGGACGATCGCTACCGGAGCCCAAGGTCGCCGAGAAGACGCCCTTTTTGCCCGTCTCGCCGATATGCCGCCCCTGGATGTTGCCGGGGTAGACGACCAGGGGGTCGTGGCAGAGAATTTCCGCGGAGTGCACGTGTCCCAGCGCCCAGTAGTCCATCCCCGCCGCGCGGAGATCGTCCAGCGAGCAGGGAGCGTAGTTCTCGTGCCCCTTCCTTCCTCCGACGTTGCAGTGAAGCAGGGCGATGTTCACGCCCTCGGTTCGCCGTCCCGCGAAGCCGCGCGCCAGGTTCTCGCGGACGTCGCGCACGGGATAGCTGCACCCGTGCACCGTCCCGACCCGCTCCCCCTTCACCGTCAGCGGCACGGACTCGACCTCCGACGCGCCGAATCGGTGCGCCAAGGGAGGCAGGTCGCGGTCCAGCTCCCACCCGGAGAGCGGATCGTGGTTCCCGTGCACGATGAACGACGCGATCCCCGCGTCGGAGAGCCGCTTCAGCTGTTCGAGAAAGAAGAGCTGCGCGCGGACGCTTCTGTCCTCGCCGTCGTACACGTCTCCGGAGACCAGGACGAAGTCCGCCTCGTTCCGCAGCGCGCAGTCGACGGCGTTCCTGAAGGCGGAGAAGGAGGCCGCGCGCAAAAAGCTCCCCAGCGACGGGGAGGTTTCCGCAAGCCCGGAGAAGGGGCTGTCGAGATGAAGATCCGCACAATGTATGAATTTCAGCGTGCCGCTGCCCATGAGAGCGCCACTCCTTTCATTCGGAGCACCGGGGAACGCGTCGGAGCGTCCTCCGGAACCGGTCTGTACCGCGGCGCGGTTTTTTCGGGCCGCGGAAAGTCCTCCTACTTTATTCCACCCGCCCTTTCTTTGCAAGGGTATTCAACGCGTATCTTCAAGACGACGGGAGACTTGTCACTTATCGGTGACAATGGGATAATAGCAGCGCGTCGAGTATGATGCACATTCTGTAAAAGGCACATTCAGTTATGGAGGCGTTCGAGAGATGAAGGGATTTGGAGCCGGAGTACGGGCTATTTCATACTACCTTCCGCCGAAGGTGGTGGACAACAAGGCGCTGGTGGAGGAGTTCGGCACATGGACCGAGGAGAAGATCCACCAGAAGACGGGCATCCGGGAGCGCCATATCGTGGAGGGGGAACTCGTCTCCGATCTTGCGACGCGCGCCGGAGAGAAGCTTTTCGAGGAACACGGCGTCGGCAGGGACGAAATAGACTTTCTGCTTTTGTGCACGGAGTGTCCGGACTACTACCTCCCGGCGACCGCTTGCGTGGTGCAGGACAGGCTGGGGCTGAAAAAAACGACCGGAGCGCTCGACTTCAATCTGGGCTGCTCGGGGTTCGTCTACGGGCTCGCCCTCGCGAAGGGACTGATAGGGACGGGGATTGCGAAGAAGGTGCTCCTGATCACCGCGGACACGCTGTCGCGCACCGTCCACCCGATGGACAAGAGCACGCGGACGATCTTCGGCGACGCAGCGGCGGCGACGCTCGTCGAGGGTTCGGACACCGCGCGCATAGGCGACTTTGTGCTGGGAACGGACGGCTCGGGGATGGACAAGCTGATCGTTCCGGCGGGGGCGTGGGCGGCCCCGCGGACCGCGGAGACGGCGGCCGAGCGGACGAACAAGTGGGGAAACACGCGGAGCGCGGAGAATCTGTACATGAACGGCCCCGAGGTGCTCAAGTTCACCGTGGAGACCGTTCCTGCCGCCGTGCGGCAGGCTCTGGACGCGCACTCGCTGAAGATGGACGACATCGACCTTTTCGTCTTCCACCAGGCGACGAAGCTGATTCTGGAGCACCTCCGCAAGGAGATCGGCATTCCGGAGGAGAAGTTCTACACAAACATAGAAAACAAGGGCAACACGGTGAGCGCGACCATTCCGATGGCCCTCCGCGACGCGGCCGACGAGGGGAGATTGCGCCCCGGCGACAGGGTCATGCTCGTCGGGTTCGGCGTCGGCTTTTCCTGGGGAGCGACGATTCTCCGCTGGTAAAGGGGAGCGCCGCAACATTATTCAATTTTTGTGATACACTAAAGGCGGGGAGCAAATCCCCGCCTTTATCGTGACAAAAGGGGATGAGAGCATGAGCGGTTTTGCCCTGAGAAAGTTCGTCGCCCCTGAAATACTCTTCGGCGGAGGGGCGCTCTCCCTCGCGGGTCAATACGCCCGGAACCTCGGCGGCGGCAGGGTTTTCGTCGCAACGGACCCGGGAGTCATCGAGGCCGGTTGGCTCGAACCCGTCCTTGACAGCCTCGATCAGGAGGAGCTGGAGTACACCGTTTTTTCCGATATCCGCCCGAATCCCACGGCCTCCATGGTCATGGCGGGAGCGCGCGTCTTCGCCGATGAGCGGTGCGACCTCATCCTGGCCTTGGGAGGCGGAAGCTCGATGGACTGTGCGAAAGCGGTGGGGGCTGTCCACGCGAACGGCGCCCACGTGCGCGAGTTCGTCGGCGTCGACCGGATACCGCTTCCCTGTCCTCCGGTGATCTGCATCCCGACGACCGCCGGGAGCGCGGCCGACGTCTCCCAGTTCTCCATCATAAAGAACGAGGAGACGAAGGTGAAGAACGCCATCGTCAGCAAATCCATCGTCCCGGACGTCGCGCTCGTCGATCCCGAAACCACGCTCACGATGGACCGGAACCTCACAGCGGCCACCGGCCTGGACGCGCTGACGCACGCAATCGAGGCCTACGTATCGCGTGCCTCGTCCGATCTTACCGACCTGCACGCCCTCCAGGCCATCCGCCTCGTGGGCGAGTTCCTCCCCAAAGCTCTGGACAACCTCTCCGACATCGACTCCCGGACCGGGATGATGCTCGCCAGCCTGCACGCCGGACTCGCCTTCTCCAACGCCAGTCTCGGCGTTGTCCACGCGCTCTCCCACAGCCTCGGCGGCCTTCTCGACCTCCCGCACGGAGAGTGCAACTCGCTGCTGCTCCGATGGGGCGTGGAGGCGAACTTCTCCGCGGCGCCGGAGCGGTATACGCGGATCCTGGAGGCCCTCGGGGGAAACGCCTCGTCTCCGGATCCGATGAAGGCGCTCCTCGACCGGTTGGACGCCCTCCGGTCAAGTGCCGGGATCCCCGGCAGGCTTCGCGATCTGGGGCTCGGCGAGGAACAGCTCTCCGTCCTGGCGAAGACCGGCGAGGAGGACCCGTGCATGCTGACGAACCCGTTTCCCTTCAACCACGAGGAACTGGAGGCGCTGCTTCGCAATGCCTATTGACGGCAACGACGAACAATTTCTCGCCCTGATGGGGCTGGGGGCCAAATCGGGGAAGAAGAGCCACTACCCGGAGCTGAAGCGCCGCCTCTCCGAACTGGAACGAATGCGCGACCTGCTGGACCAGGCGCGGGACGCGATCTTTCTTCTCGCGCTTCCGGAGGAGATCGTGGAGTACCAGAACGAAGCGGCCCTCGGCCTCCTCGGGCTCGTCCGCACCCAGGAGAAGCGTCTTTTGCAGGAGTGCCTCAAAACCTCGCACGGCGCATCCCTGACGCTCTTCTCGCTCTTTCCCTTTCTCTCCTCCGAGGAGCAGCGTAAAATCGTCCCCCTGCTCACCCGGAACGGAACGCGCCGCTTCGAGGCCTCTTTTCAGGCCGCCGTGGAGGGGGGGCGCACGTCGGGTATTCTCATTCTCCGGGACCAGGAGGAGCGCATCGCCGTCCAGGAGCAGCTCGCCGCGTCGCTGAAGGCGGTCGAGGAGGCGCGGATGAAGACGGTCCGGCTTACCGCCGCGATGGTGGAGATGAAGGACTCGTACACGGGGAAGAACCAGCGCCAGTCGGCCCGGCTGGCGCACGAAATCGGCCTGCGGCTCGAACTGCCGAAGCCGGAGATCGACGACCTCGTCACCGCCGCCCTTCTTCACGACGTGGGGATGATGGGCGTTCCCACGGAAATTCTCTGCATCCCCGGCCCGCTCCGGCCAGTCGACAGGCGGCTGATGCAGGAACACGCCGCCATCGGGAGGGATATTTTGGCGAAAGAGGGTTTTCCGGAGTCCATATCGCTCGCCGTGCTCCATCACCACGAACGGATGGACGGCAGCGGATACCCGGACGGCCTGAAGGGCGAGGATATTCCGCTCTTCGCACGCGTCGTCGGCATGGCGGACGTGGTGGAAGCGATGCTGAGCCATCGTCCGTACCGGCCGGCACACTCGCGGGAAGAGGTGCTTCGCGAGCTGGAAGAGCATCAGGAAACGCTCTACGACAGACGAACGGCGGAAATCTGCATCTCTCTGCTTCTGGAAGGGTTCTCCGTTTCGGAGGAGACCGGGAACAAATACTGAACGGCAAAGGGGCCCCCTCGGGAGCCCCTTCTTTTTACGCGCAGTCTTTGAGAATTCAGTGCGCAGCCACGTTGAAGACGAGGTCGAGCCGAGTGAGCTTGAAGAGCTCCTCGACCATGCCGCGAAGGCCGGTGATCGTCATCTTGCCGCCCTTCTGAAGGCACCGCTTGTGGATGGAGATGAGCACGCCGAGGCCTGAGCTGTCGACGTAATCCAACCCCGAGAGATCCAGCGTCAGGTTGTACACGCCTTCGTCGAGAAGCGCTATCAGCTTCTCCCGCACCGATGCGGAATCCTCCACGTACATACTTCCGGAAATGCTGATCCGGGCTCCGTTCCCGCTCCTGCTGACATCGATTTTCATGGACGCTCCTCCTTATATATATCGAGACATCTTGTTACACTCCAACACTGCATAAACATACGTTCTTCCCACGAAGATGCAGGCTCCATTATACGACAGCCGGCACGTTCGTCCACCCCTCCTCGTCCTTTTCGACCCTGAACCGCCCCGTCATTTCCTTCAAATCCTCGGCGGTCTCGCTGACCTCCTGCGATCCCGTGGCCACATTCTCCATGGCCGCGGCGGTCTCCTCCATCGACGCGGCGAGGTTCTGCACGTGGTCGTCCGTGGTCTCCATCACGCTCGCCGTCGTGTCGATCATCGAAATGATCTTCTCCGACTTGGCGACCTCCTCGTCCGTCGTGGCGATGATCTTCCGGATATCGTCCACCGAGCTGCCGATGGCTTTCCGGATGTGTTCCAGCGCGTCTCCCGCGACGTGCGCTATCGACACGCCCTCCTCGACGCCCTCGCGGCTCTTCTGCATCGACGACACCGCCGAACGGGTTCCGTCGAGTATCTTCCCGACGAGATCGGCGA
>Ga0334886_1002000_pt1 | contig 21550 bp, 25 predicted proteins | sample GraSluR1_MG_9_FD_207232 | JGI IMG/M metagenome (GOLD analysis project Ga0334886, IMG submission 207232) | Sludge microbial communities from methane-producing bioreactor in Wageningen University, Netherlands - Granular Sludge_27_06-R1 | ecosystem: Engineered > Bioreactor > Anaerobic >... | reverse complement strand
ACGAACTCCTCGGCAACATCCGCGAGCTCGCCCGAGCCCATCAGACCACGCTGAGTCAGATCGACAGCCGAGGGCTGGGTGCTACCCGCGTCGACCAAGCGGTCATGCTCCAGGTCGGCACCGCCGTGCGGCAGCTCACTGGACGCCCGGATCTCACCGAGCCTTCCCACGTCCGTCTGGACGTGCTGCTGCGCTCGGGTCTCGGCCAGGCGGTTCTGGTCGCCAACCTCGTCGGCGAACCGTCGGCCCAGCCCGCTGCTGCGAGGATCAGCCGACTCTCACTGGAGTACCTGACCAACCCCCCGATGCTCCGCGACTTCCACGTGCCGGAAGCCCCGACGCCGTCCGCGCCGGTGGAGCCCAAAGCCGAAGCCGTGCGGGAACCCCGAGCGTCGGCCCGGATCGCCCCCATGGACCCGACGATCAGCCCCGGGACGGTCCTGGACGGCCCATCCATCCTGGCGCTCTGCCAGGCCCGTGACCTTGGCGTCGCCGCTTCGACCAGCGATCCGTTGAACCCGCCAGAGATCCTCCGGGGGGTCGACGCGTCGCGCTGGCCTCAGTTGGTCGCCGAGGGGCGGCAGGCTGTGACCGACTTGGTCGGCTCGGTCATCCCGATGGTCTACGCCCAGACCAGACGAACGCCAAACGCCGCGGACACCCGCGGTCAGATGTTCGTCGAACTCATGGGCGCTGCCTACCGATTCGACCCCCAACGAACCAGTCCAGAGGGTTGGGCCAGCTACGCCTGGATGACGATCAAACACTCCCGCTGGCGCGGCGTCGATGACGCCGGCGTCGTCCGCAAGCGCACATCCGCCCCCCGACCTGCGACCGTGACCCCCGACGGCCGGGACCCGGCGAGTCGCGCGCCCGACCCGGGCGAGGTCGTCGAAGAGCGGCACGCCGTCGCTGCCATCACGCAGGCTGTCGGACAACTGCCCCCGTCGTTGAGGGAACCGCTGGAGGCGTCGATGCAGGGCCACCCGCTTCGGGTGATCGCTGAGGACCTGGGGTACTCCGAGAGCACCGCCCACCGACGGATCAACGAAGCGCGTGAGCGCCTCAGGAACGAACTCGCCTCGCGTGCGGAAGACCGCCCGTGGGTGCCTTTCGACACGGGGACCGATCCCGTTCTGGAACGCGCGCAGCGCCTCTTCGAGCAGGCGTTCCCATTGACCCCAGGCAACGAGCCGGGCCGGGGGCTCGCACGTTGAGCTACATGGCGTCGCCCCGGTTGTCCGATGCCAACGTCGAGCGGTCCGCCTACCGAATCACGGTGAGCGGCCAGCTCTAGCCAGCTTGAGTCGAGCGCAGTGTGCCGAGTAAGGCGATAGGACGGCGATGAGCCGACGTCTCCCCCGAGCGATCGATCATGCAGCCTCGTTGAAGATCCGCCGCTGTACTTCGAGGTAGTGACGCAGGTTAACAACGACGCCGTCCCCGGACACTGGCGCCTGATCCTGCGGCTCGTTCAGTTCAACGGCGTTGGCCGCGGCAAGTTGCCGCGTGTAGTCGACAACGAGCCGCACCAGCGTCTCCGACTGCTCCGTCGTGAAGTCGACCGTGATCTTGGCGGTCTCCGAGTACTCCTTTACTGCATCGAGGTCGGCGATGAGCCGGTCGATGATCTCGGCGTCGAGGTGCTTGCTGCGGACTGCCTCGAGGTAGGTGTGGAGCGACTCGGTATAGCTCTTGACGCACTCGGGCATGGCGCGTTTTCGCCTCCCAGAGACTACGACGACTGCGGCAACCCCTGCCGCCACCACACCCACAACGGCGGTCGTGATAAGGACCACGGGCTTCCTCAAGAGCGAGAACGCAGCAGCTGCCGCCTCCTCGCTGGGCTTGGGAATGGAGACTTCCTTGAGGTGGGTTACGAGTCGTCCCGCGGCGTCACGAACCACTCCTCCGTACCGAATGAACTCCCCGCTGAGCAATCCAGCCGCAATGTCTGGCGGGATGTAGAACGTGGGCTGAATAATCACTTCTCGTCCTCTTCGAAGGATCTTGGCTCTGCTGTTGGACTAAATCGTAGTGCCGGTGCCCGAAATCGCTGGCCGACGCAAGCCGCCAGCTGACGAGGTGGCTACGGCAGGACCGGAAGGCTTCTCGCCGCCTCACGCTGGGCGTGCCGAGAGGCGGAGAGCGTCGCGTGGAACCGGCCGTGGCGGTTTTGGTCGAGATTGAGCGGCAGCACGAACTCCGAAAGGAGCTCCGACTCGATCGCCCAAGGTGTCGGATCCACATACCAGCAGACCCGGGCGTGCTCAGCCATCCAGCTGGACAGCGCAGCCTCGCCGTCGCCGAAGGTCAGGCGCTCTGCGTTTCCCACACGGCGGAGTTGAAGGCCAAGCTCGCCCGCAAGGAGCGAACCGAGCGTCAGACGTAACGTCGAACCCGACGCGTTCCCTCGGAAGTGGTTACGGATGCGCTTACGCAGGTCCTGCTTGCTCGGTCTGCTATCACTGCGTCGCGGCTCACGGGGCGCGACGCCTACGTAGAGCAGATGACCGAACTCACTTGCGTGGACGCCTTCGGTGGGAACACCTGGCGGCGGGGCGTCGAAGTACCAGGCGTACACACCCGATTGGGCGGGGAGCGGCGTTGACCGAGCCAGTGCCTCCGCGCGCGACGTCAGGTGGGCCGGCTCAAGGAGAGGCAACGTGAAGGTCACTGGCAATCACGCGAGCCTCTCTGCCTTCCCGTCGTTGACCTTCTTCAGTTCCTGAAGTTCCGCCCAGTGCTGCTCAAGACCCGCGAGCGTCGGGCTCACACCAAGGGTGACGAGCGGCTGCGAGTGGCCGTCGATGTATCGACAGGCCGCATCGAACACCTCTGTGACCTTGGGGATGATCTCGCCGAGCTCGCTGGTGTTGATGTCCGAGAGGGTCGACATCTGTACATTCGCTCGATACCGCCTAGTCACGCCCTTGAGCACCTCGTCCTCGACGAAGACCTCGCACCACGAGCGAAGGTGGCTGTATCCGTTGTGGACGAGCGCATCCCGCACTTCACCTTCCTGGGTGCGGGCTGTCTGGATTGTCTTGTTGATCCGCCCTTTGATGGCGTTCAGCGAGTCGATCCGCGGGCCGGTGGCCCGGGCGACCTGCCCCTTGCCGTTCTCGTCAGTTACCTGGAAGTAGACGCAACGCTTCGACTTCTCGAAGAGACTGAGTAACGTCGTGGCGAACAGGATGTCGTGGGTGAACACGATGACCTGATTGTCATCGGTCAACCGGGCGACTCGCTGGGCGACCTCGTTGATCCGACGATGGTCAAGGCTCGATACTGGGTCGTCGAAGATGACTGGTGCCGTGATACCGGCCAGCCGTGCCTCGGCCAGGAAGTCGGCGAGAGCGAGCACCTTCTGCTCGCCCTCCGACAGCACCCGCGACGGCTTGTGCTTGCCGCTCATAACCTTGCGACGCTGAGCCTTGCCCTCGCGCCCGACGAACTGGAGCTTCAGTGGTGGCGCCCGGAGCGCTTCGCACTCCTCGAGGAACAACGCGTCGAAGCTCTGATTGATCAGCTGGTCACTGGCGGTCTTGGCCAGCTCAGTGACGGCGCGCATCAGTGACGGAAGCGGGCGCTTTAGAGTCCTAAGCTGGTCGGCCTCCTTGGCGCTCTTGACGTGCGCCTCGATCAGCGGCCACGACTTGCCAAGCTCGACGGCGTCCTTTAGCTCCAGCAACTCGGTCTGCTTCTCGCCGAGCACCTGGGTCCGATTCGCCTGCTGGGTCTCCAGAGTCGAGATGCTGAGCCCGGCCGTCTCAAGAGCAGCGTCGACATCGGCCGCTGGATGGGCGACCAGGCCCGCGATCTTGTGGCTGGCGAGCTTGCCGCCCGACACGGCTGTCTCGAGCGCACTCCTAGCCCCCTCGATCGCGTCGACCTGGGAGAAGTAGGACGGCTTCTCTTCTTCGGCACCGTACTGATTGATGAATGCGATGAGCTCGCTGTTCTGGATACTCGCGACCTGACGGCTGTAGCCAAGGAGCGCGGTGTCGGTCGTGCGGATGTCAGCAGAGATCCCGTCTTCGAGGTAGGTCGAGTACCGGGACAGCAGGTCGCGCGCGGGATCAATCAGGGGCTGGCGGCAGTAGAGGCAGCGATCCGCATCGTGAGAGCCAAGCTCGACGAGGTGCAGACGGTAGGTCTCGCCGGCCTTGATGAAGTCGCTCCAGGTGTCGTCCGGATCGGCAGGCAGATCGGCTGCAGCAAAAAGCTCCCTGCGGAAGGTCACGTGGTCGGTGGCAAGCTGTGCGCGCTTCGTGAGGGCTTGGTTGTACGTGGTCGCGTCGAACCCCAGGAGTGCCTTGGCGGCAGCAGCGGCCTGGGTCAGGACGCGCTGTTCGGCCTTGAGTGCCGTGATCTGGGTGCCGACGGTGTTCGCCCGCAGTGCGCCGACGGCTTGGGTGAGCACGTCGAGCTGCTCGTCGATGTCCTCGCCTGTAACAGCCTTTGCCCTCAGGTCAGTGAGGTCGGTGGACGCGCCAAGGGATTCAATCAGCGGGTAGATGGTCGACCCCCGCTGGAACCTGGAGAGCAACCCTGAGCTACCCGTGCCGAGTGTGCTGATGGCGGCATCGATCTGGCCAGCAACGGCTTGGATGGCGGCCGTGACGTGGTTGAAGAGCGCGAGCGAGGCTGGGGTGTAGACGTAGTCGAGGTCGTCATCGACATGTGTCGTGACGGCTGGGCTGTCGAAGATAGACATCCGTGTGAACGGCGCGACGCCGCGGTCTCCAGTCCAAGTCAAGGTCTGGTCGTCGTCCCCGAGCTTGTACTCCAGCTTGGCGGTCTGGACCTCCGACCAATCCGCCTCGATGTTGCCGAGGATAGTGTCCGCGGTGCGGCTGTTCGCGAGTGCCTTGAAGATGCGGGAGTAGCCGGTCTTGCCTGTGCCGTTCTCGCCGTAGAGGATCGTCAGCCCCCTATGCGGTTCGATCACTGCTCCGGGCAAAAGGGCGTTGACGCCGTGTACTTCGGAGAGGCGAGTCAGGATCAAGGGGGGCGCGGACTCGTCCTGGCGTGCCTCGATGTCGAGTTTGGCAACGGCGGGCAGATCCCGCTTGTCAAGGACCTTCTCCTGGCGGAAGAGCTGGTATGCCTTCTCGATCGTCGAGGTGCCGACGGGACGTCCGGTAGCGATGACCTCGGATACGAGCAGGCGTGCCCACTCATCGTTGGCGTTCGCCCAGTCGGCGAGCAGCGCCCGGGGGTCGACGAACTCAGTTCCTTCTCGCTCTACAGCATCAGATTGTTCGCCCATCAGGCTTCGCACACCGAAGTGGGGCGAATGTCCTGACTGGGTGGCTGATCGCCTCGGTGATATCTCTTCATCCTGCGCTCATGCTCCTCCGCACCGAACCGGCGCGCTCGTTGCTGTGTGTTGATTGCCTTCCACCTCGACGTTAGCCGGGAGGTGTGACAATTCCGCCGTCGCCGCGCCCCTCAACCGTTGCTGGGCAGGGCCTGCCACCATGCACCGGTTCTCTTCTCGTTGTCGAGGTTCGCCATGGCGAGTTCGCTGGCGAGCGCTGAATCGGAGATCGACGCGCTTCCTCGCGGTTCTGGGCGTCGGACTGGCTGGTCAGCTCCTGACGTCTTGGACCCGGACAGGCTTTAGCAAAGGTCGCGGCACGGGGGAGGATCAAGGGACCCGGATAGCGCGTTGACGCGCTGCTGCTCACCGTCGTCGTCGTCCGGTCGATGGTGTTCGCCGAGATCAAGCATCACAGGACCGAGTTGCTCGCCGACGAGTACCGCTGAAGGCTCTCCTCGTCTACCGGGACGGAACCTTCGCCTTTCTAGCAGCGGGTGCGGTGACCGGGGCACTCTCAAGATCAAGTCGACCGGCCCATCAGACGGTCGTGCGTCGAAAGGAGCAACTCTGCGACGTGAGTGGCCTCGCGGATAACGTATCGACCGGTCTCCTTGCTAATGCCGGTCGGCAGGGTGCGGCCGTGACCTGTGCCTTGGAGATTCCGCAACTCGTTGATGGTCGATGCAGTGGTCTTGGCCGACTGGTAGATGGCCCGCAGCTGTTTGCCCCCGGGTGCCATCGCGTTGACGGTCTGGGGCTGAAGCTGGAGTCGATCGAGCGCGAGGGCGAGCAACTCGTCGAAGTCCATTTTCCGGTCAGGGAGCATCTCCTGCTCCTCGAGAACGAATTTGCAGATCGACTCGAGTAGCTCCTTGGCACCGCCGAGCAGGGCACCTGGATCCTCAGCGTTGTGTCGGAGCCGTGCCAGCTGTTCGTCGAGCGCAGCACGGCCACCAGTGGCGAGGTCGATGGGACTGGTGCGTTGGAGTCGGCCTTCGGCGTCGAGTCCCGCGCCCTTGGCGGTGAGTGCGCTGCGCAGGGTGGTAACTCGTTCCTTGACGTTGGGGTCGGCCGCATGAAAGATGCGGCCGACGCGCAGCGCGGTCAGGAGTTGTTCCAGTAGCTTGTCGTCGACGCCACCGGGTCGTCGGCGGGCCGCCGCACAGACGGTAAGCACACGCTGCTGCTTGTTCGGCATCCCTGCCGACGGGTCGTACGGGTCAACGTCCGCCAAGCCGCACGCCATGAAGCAACGCGTAAGGGTGGCGTGGCTGGGGCCGTCGCCGGAGTAGAAGAATTGGGCCAGGGCGGCGGAGACCTCGTCGGTCAGCAGGGTCGAACTCATGGGTCCATTCTGGCCGAGCGGCCGACGAGACTCGGTCGACTCTATTTGGCACACGAGTCACTGCGCTCCCGCTTGAGGGGACGGCGGCGTGTTGCCAGAAGGTAGCGAGTTCACCCTTCGCTCCGCCAACGGTGGCGAGACCCGCAACCAGCGCGTGGCTGCGCAGCCATCACCGTTTCAGTTGAAGGTGCGGCGCTGTCAGTGGTGCGGTGGATGGCCTGCGGGAGCACGCCTCGGTCTAGGGCGTGTCTCGTAACCGTTGGAGCCACCGGGTGATGGCGTTCAGGACTGCGGCGCCGCGGTAGACGATGGAGAGCTTGTCGTAGCGGGTGGCGAATCCGCGCCACTGCTTGCCGTGGTTGAACGACCGTTCGACGTGGTTGCGGTTCTTGTAGTCGACTGGGTCGAACGCGGGTGGTCGTCCTCCGGTGCTGCCTCGACGTTTCCGGTTGGCGATCTGGTCGGCCGGCTCGGGAATGGTGGCGGTGATCCCGCGGCCGCGGAGCAGTTCGCGGTGGGCGCGGGCCGAGTACGCCTTGTCGCCGCGGACCCGGTCCGGGGTGGTCCGCGGTCTGCCGGGCCCGATCCGGGGCACCAGCAGGTGATCGAGCAACACCGGCAGCATCGGGGAGTCACCGGACTGGCCGGCCGAGACCACGACCACCATCGGCGCGCCACGACCATCGACCAGGTGGTGGATCTTGCTGGTCAACCCGCCACGAGAACGCCCGATGCCGTGATCATCGGGCTCAAAGCGCAGATTCTTGTAACTCGATGGTGCCCCCCCTGGGCAGGTTCGTGCCGTGCTGGTGGGCCCGGTTGATCGTGGAGTCCACGTTCACCGACCAGTCCACCAGCCCGGCCGCATCCGCCTGCGCCATCAGCGTGGTGTGGATCCTGTCCCACGTGCCGTCCTCGCTCCAGCCCCGGTGCCGCGCCCACACCGTCTGCCATGGACCGAACTCGGCCGGCAGGTCACGCCACGGGCAACCGGTCCGATACCGCCACACGATCCCCTCGACCATCAACCGATGGTCGCTCCACGGCCGACCACCCCTGGCCCCCGACCGGGGCGGCATCAACGGCTCCAACAGGGCCCAGTCCTCATCGGTCAGTATCGGCATCCGAGTCACGAACCCTCACCCTGCCGTGGAAACCCACCGAGGGTAACGAGACACGCCCTAGTACCGCGGCTGTGAACCTTTGCTCGTGTTGACGGCGTGCCGTTGGGGGTGATTGGCCCGGTGCCGGGACGCTTGGGGGGTCGGATTCCTGTTCTTCCCCTCAGGAGTAGTCATGGCGGAGCGTGTCCATGTCCGGGAGATCAGCAACGTTGAGGGCAACCGCCTGTTGCAGATCGTGCGTCGTAGTTCGGGGTCGGTGATGACGTGGCGTCGGGCGCAGATGGTCCTGCTGTCCGCGCAGGGCATGGACGTGGCGAAGATCGCGCAGGTGACGTTCACCAGCCCGGATCGGGTCCGCGACGTGATCCACAACTTCAACGCCGACGGATTCGACTCGCTGCGCCCCAAGTACGGCGGCGGCCGGCCACCGAAGTTCGACCCTGACCAGCGCGCGGCGATCAAGCAGATCGCGCTCGCCAGGCCGGGCGATCACGGGTTGCCGTTCTCGACGTGGAGCCTGTCGAAACTGGCCGACTACCTGGTGGCACAGGGGGTGGTCGAGGACATCTCCACCCACGAGGGCCTGCGGGTCCTGCTCTCAGTACACCTTGATCAAGCTTTCCGAACGCCTCGACGAGGCGGGGATCGCGGCCTCCGTCGGGGCGGTCGGCACGAGCTACGACAACGCGTTGGCCGAGACGATCAACGGCTTGTACAAGACCGAGCTGATCAAACCCCGCGGCCCTTGGCGCAGCAACGACGACGTCGAGTTCGCCACCGCCGAATGGGTCGGTGGTACAACCACCGCCGCCTCTACGAGTACTGCGGCGACATGCCACCAGCCGACCTCGAAGCCCTCTACTACGATTCACACCAAGCCCTGCAACCAGCAGAGCTCACAACAACATGAGTCTCCGGACACTCCGGGGAGATTCAGGTCACCTGCGTCGATATCAGCCGGTCCCGCAACGCCAAGATGTCGCCGGTCATCGACGACCACGTCGTCACCTCCTCGACCGCACGAACCCTCCCCAGTGGCACGATCCGAATGCAGACCTTCGCGTCGCGTTTCGACAGGTCCAATCCCGCACACCGCGGGTGTAACACCTCCATCGCCGACCCCCTTCCGATCCCGATACGGCAAGGCGGACCGCGGACGGGGCTATCGAAATCAGGAGTCTGACTTGCGTGCTCGTAGCAACAATCCACGGTTCCCGTGGCAGGCCCCGCACCCCACACTGAGCTGCTGGCTCACCGGCACGAAGAAGCGTCCGGGGTCGACCGCGATCCACTCACCAACGATGCACCCCACCCGTCCAAGGTGACCAGAGAGAAGTCTTCCCGACCCACGATGGCCGCCGCACGGCCCCGGCCACTGAGCTGTGTTGGTCTCCTCGAGAGGGCTGGCCTTCTCATGCCCGGCGGTCGGGCAATCCGCTCAAGTAGTTGAGGTCACGCAGCTGGCGCAGGCACCGCGCATTGAGCGGTCATGAAGGTCAACACCTGTGCGCTCAGCAGCGGCCGGCCGCGTGTGAGGCTTCAGGCCGTCGCCTTGCTCGCCCCTCCTTGGATCAGCACCCTTGCGCCAACGAAGACGAGTAGCGCCAGGACCAAGACGACGGTCGTGATCTCCTTCACGGCGAGCTGCTCCGCGAGGAACTCCTTGTTCTCGGTGTCCTTGGCGGCCGACCTCTCACCAACCTCGCGGATGTCGTCGAGCACACGCATGCGCTCATCCGGGGTGAGGTCCTTGTCGAGTTCCGCCTTGAGGATCGCCAGCCGTTCGAGGTGGATCTCGTGTACCTGCGCCTGGCTGCGCTCGTTCGAGTCGAGCGCAGCCTGGAGGGCCTTGGTCGTGTCCTCCAGCGCGGAACGTGCGAACTTCGTGAACTCGGGAAACTGGCTGATGGCCTTCAGGGCCACTTCCTTGTCCATCTCGGGCATCATCGCCAGAAACTGGACGAACTTGTCTTTCGAGAGGTTCCGCCAGGACCCCATGCCGAGTGCCTTCAGGATGTCCGCTTCATTGTTGTACTGCATCATGGTCTCCTTTGGTGCTGGATCGGGAACCGGATTAGCGTCGCCTGTCCCAACTATGCATGCTAAATCTAGTAGGGTCAAGTAGTCCACGACTGTACGTGCTAGATGCTATGCTCCCCGCATGCCCAAGTACTCACCCGAAGCCATGGGGGAGGTCATCAAGGACCTCCGGAAGAAGCGCAAGCTCACGCAGGAGGAGCTTGGGATCCGCGCGGGTTACCAGGGTGGCGCAGGCGTTTCAGTCTCGCGACTCGAAAGCGGCCAGATGGAGGCGAGTGAAGAGCGGTTCGTGGAGATCGCCCGCGCACTTGACGTCACGCGGGAGGAACTTGTGACGCTGGCTGACGCGAGGACCGCTCTGCTCAGGAGTACCTCCGCCGGTGGCATCGTCAGCGTCTCAGATCGGATCGCTCGGATCGAGCGAGTGAAGGAGGCGCGTAGGCAGCTCGTCAAAGAGGTAGAGGCGCTTAACATCGCCAGTGACCGAGCGAGAGATGACTTCCTCCTGCGGTTCCACGAGATCGCCGGGCGTCTGGACGACGCGCCCTCCCCTGATCCGGGGACGCTCGCTACCGACCAACTTCCGCACGCGGACGACGCTGCGGTCGAAGCCGCGCTCCAGATCCAGTTCACTAGATTCGGCGTTGAACAGGCCCTCGCGGGTACCTCGGTCGCCGCGGCTGGAGGCGCGACAAGTGGTGATTCCGCTTTCGAGGCGTTCACTAGCTTGGTGTCTCTGGGATCGTTTCCTCTGGGCTCCCTCCTCTCGAGCCTCCGTATCGGGGCGGCTTTCAAGGCGCTTCAGAAGACAACGGGCATGCGGCCCACCCTGGGTGTAGCCAGCGGGATCGCAGCCGTCGTGGGGATCGCCGCTGGTGCTGCGGTCGGATGGCAAAGGGCGACGGCGCAGCGTAGTAGCAGACAGCAGAAGGAGCTCGCCGAGGCAGAGGCCGAGATTGCACTGACCCAGCCCGGAGTTGACGCGTTGCGGGACCTCGTACCCAAGGCAACCGAGACCCTGGACTACATCGCCGTGCACGCATCCCATGCACTCCGCAGATGGGAAGCCGAGGTGGGAGGAGAGCCACGTGGCTGGGGCTCGCTGAGCCCAAGCGAGCAAAAGCGCTACTACGACTTGGTTGAGGTAGCAGCCGCCCATCTCGCCGTCGTAACCATGAGACTCGAGGACCTGCTGACGACTCGGGACGACGATCTCGAACGGGCCAAGGCGCTGGCAGACGAAGTCCTGGCCCAGTCCCGGGACGTCATCACCTCTCACGTGTGATTGCCGACCGGCGCCCGTGGAACAGGCTATGAGGCGCGCCGAGCGGTGACGACCCTCCCGGCCGTCTGCGAATTGCTGTCCGAGGTCCGGGTGCCACCCTAACCACAGGGAGGAAGTTTGTCGGCCCATGACCAGCACAGAGAGCGGGGACCCTCTCCCGCCCGCCAGGAAGCCTACGTTGACATGCCACGCGGTGAGGCCTGGCCTGAGTAGGCTGATCGCGTATAGAACGCTGGCCAGACTCGCGCGAGTAACGCCAAAGCACACCAGTGTAGGAGTGTGGTATGAAGGAAGGGAAGATCGACCTCCACGCGCTGGCCGTCCTCGGCCTGGCTGGTTCCGGAAAGTCCTCCGTAGTTGCCCGAATCAGGCGAAATGCAGGAGTCTCCTCCTATACATTTTCCGGAGGGCGGTCTCTGAGGAAACTCTCTGACGCCGGAGACACGGTGGCTGGCTCGCTTGTTTCGACTGGCGCGGCGATGCCCGGCGAACTCTTCGTTAACCTGCTCATGCGTGAACTGCACGCCTTGCCGCAAACGCCCACACATCTCCTTCTGGACGGAAATCCTCGCAGCCTTGAACAGGTCCAGGCCATTCCGGCGCTCGAATTCCGCTCATTTCACTGCATCGTTCTATCAGTACCCATTGACGTCGCAGTCTCGCGTGTTCGAGCTCGGGCGCACTATTCGTCTCGCGTTGATGATGCGCGCGGACTTGCCTCATATCGCGTACGCCAGGATGCAACTCTTCAACCACGCATTGTTCGAGAGGTGGGCACCTTTAGCGATGTAAAGTTCATCGATGGAGATCGGGATCTGGACGCGGTTACTGCGGACGCCCTCGCCTACTTCGACAGCATTCTCAAGAAGTAACGTCGGACCATCGGGCCTGCAGGTTCAACGCGTCGACCGGGTGACGACCACCGCCTATCTCCGCCAGGCCGTGGTGCACGGCCTTACTCGATAATACTCCCGCGCGGACCACGGACTCGCGCAAAACCAATCCTCGGGCCAGCAGGCTGGCCACCAAAGTCGAGTGTGTGCACCCGGCACCATGGTCAAGCGGCTCAGGATGGGGCACGCGACCCAACCATTGACCATTCCCGTTGTGAAGGAAGTAGTCCCCCCGTGGATCGTCACCCATTGTGACAACGACGGCGCTAGCGCCCTGTGCTCTTATCCAAGAAGCCAATTCTGGTGCGTCGGCCGAAGGTAGCTCTGCTATTGTTCGCGCCTCTTGCAGGTTTGGGGTGAGTAGAGTCGCACGCGGCAGGTACTCGCGACAGATCGAATTACGAAGGGAGTCTCCTTTGCCGAGGATTGCGCCCGATGCGGCACCCATTACCGGATCGATGACGCAAGGGACGTCCAGGCGATCGCTGATAGCCGCGATCGCACTTATCACGGAAGGGCTCCACGTTGCACCCACCTTCAGGGCGCTGATTTCAAGATCTGCGTTGATAGCGGCAAATTGCGCTTCGATCATGTCTAGGGGGATGGAATGGCGTTTCGTTATCCCCATCGTGTTTTGGGCAGTGACCCCCACAAGCACTGTTGCCAAGAAGCAACCGACCGATGCGGCGGCTTTGACGTCTGCATGCGTTCCCGCTCCGCCGCTGGAGTCGAAAGTCCCAATCGAGAGGACTACTGGGACCGTCATATTCGACTCCTGAAGTGCAGTGGCCATCTATTCAAGAGGGCGTCGCTATATGCATCCGGAAGCCCATCTAGCATCTGTATGTCGCATCGCTTCTCGTGCGCTATTTGCCTGTAGAGCTCGAGCAACCTCAGAATGTCCTGCCAATAGGAGTCGATTGGCAGGCGTGCGAGTGATTTCGCGTCGAGAGTGGATTCATTCCTTCGTAGCAATTGCTCCCAGCGAAGCACGACTTTGAGTGCGTCGGCCGGGTCTCCATCAGGCATCGGTGGACACGGCTTAGAACTACTATCAGTCCGCGACGAGTCGGAAAGGACGTTCCGCGCCGAGGCGAGGTTCTCTTCGTAAACGTGGTAAGAGCCGGCGAAATGCGTATACGAGCCGACTCCGACGCCAAGTCGCCTAGCCAGCATCTCCTGGATCATCGTGAACGAAAAGACATCGCTCACGACACCGATATAAGCATCGTTGGCGCGCATGTAGGTTATGGCGTGTAGTGAGTCGTCTCGTATCAGGAACTGCAGGGCTAGAGTGCAAGCTACATCCGCGCTGCGGGGCGCACCAGTCTCGGAGCTCTCGTAGATCGACAGAATGGCTCGCTTGGTATCGGGATCATCTTCGAGGGTCGCGAGGACGCGTTCCCATTGGGATGGAAAGGCGCTGCTGGAGCCGAATAGCCGCGGGCCGTAGGCGGTGCCATAGAGGTACTGACCATCTGGGGAGTAGGTCCGCATCCGCGGGGCGTAGTAGGCGATTGCATCAACTTCTCGGGATCCGCTAACGTACCAGAGGAACTCGGCGAAATTGAAAACAACATTGGTTCTTCGCGCGCTGATGCGAATCAGCCTGTCTAGTGGGTTCGCGATACGGAATGAATGTGCGAGAACCTCCTTACTGCGGTGGCCCCGGGGGGCAATGGAGTAGTGCGGGCTATCTATCACCTGGTGCAGGCCGTCTATGAACGCGTCTTGAAGCGAGTTGAAGGTGAACGTGGGCAAGGGCTACACTCCCCTTGGGTCGGCCAGGAGCAGTTCGGCCATGGCAGAGTGCAAACTTTTTTCTTCGACGGATCCACTGAACCCGACGATTGCGACCCTGCCGACCGTTGGCAGACCGTGGATCATGCCGGAGTATTCCTCATGCTCTTCAAGAAGGATGATTAGAGGTATACCCGTGGCCGAAGCCCACCCGATTTCAATATGCGTCCCCGGAGACGGAGGATCACCCGGTAATGCAACCACCAAGTCGGCCGAGGTGATCTGGTCGTAATCTAGCCTGGTGTATTCGTTAGGCTGAAGAAAGGCCGCGCCCCATTGTTCGCGAGTGTGGGCGTTTAGGACGTTCCATGATATGGAATTAAAGAAGTCGATCAACTCTTCGATGGTCGTTCGGAGTTCGCGGTACCGAGGCTCACTCTCTGCGTCCACCAAGGCTTTGAACGGACCTGCAATAAACACCGTGCTCACGCCCGCTCCTCTCGCCGTCAGTGGGCATCATGCTACATGGCCACCACGGTTCGGCTCCTCCGACCGCGTGCCCTGGGACGCCCGGTGCACCAACGGCAGCAGTTCGCCGCGGACCTCCCCTCGCAGGCGCGCGGCGCGCTGGCTTCGCCGATCGTGGGGAGTGTATCCGAGCGCGGGAACGCCCTGGTCGCCTGCCAGTCGTCGGTGATGACCCGGGAGCCGACGTCCACCGAGGCGGTCACGAACGCGTCCAGGCTGTCGGCGGAAGCATCGGGCAGGACCTGCAAGCGACACAGTCCGATCCCGCGAGGCTGCCACGTTGCCTGCCGTGAAGGCCCGCTCCTCCCCGCCGATACGGGGGGCATGGCGACTCGGTCGACGCCCAGGGCGTGGAGGGCGTCGTCAATGGCTTGCTCGCCGTAGCCGCGGTCAGCGGCCACGACTCTGGGTGTCTGCCCGGACCGTTGGATCACGCGCGCAATGCAGGGTGCCAGGCGCGGGGCGTCGGCCGGGTTCCCCGGCAGGACATCGTGATCGAGGATGACGCCATCCTCGTTGTCGCACACCTGGGCTTTGTGGCCGAACTCGACCGGTTTCCCGAGGCGGCCCTTCGCGATGTGGCGGGCATCGGGATCATGGAGACTGACCAGACGGGTGGCCCCCGCCGGGGTCACCCCCGCAACCCGCAGGCGGGTCTGGTCAGCGATCTTCCTGGTGACCTCCAATGAGTCGTCATGTCGTTGACGGCCCGGGCGAGGCGGCCCCGCCGCCGGCCCGCGACCGCATCCTTCTGTCCGGCGGCAGCCAGCCCGGCTGCCCTTTTCCTCGTGACCCGCAGCGCTCGTTTCGCGTTGGTGAGCAGTCGTTGCGCTTCACGGGCGGCTGTCTGGGCGAGGTCGGCCAGTTCGGCGTTCTTCCGGCGCACCACAGCCAGCATCTCCTCGCGGCCCTCGGCGCTGTGGCTGCGGAGCTTCGCGTTCAGATCGTGAGCCCGCCGCCCGGCGGCCCGGGACCGGTCACGCAGCTTGGTGCGGACCGCGCCGCCAGCGGCCTGGACTCTCCTGCCGGTCGCGGCGATCCTGCGGACCGCCCTGGCCAGCGGGCCCGAGTCGGTCGGGTAGGCCACGTTCGATGGCACCACGGTGGTGTCGACCCGCACCCGCGCGCAGCGCAGCACCTTCGCCTCGGCGGCCTTCGCCAGCAGGGTGTCGTTGAGGCCGTCGACGGCGGCGGATCCGCATCGGGTGGTCAGTTTCATCAACGTGGTCGGATGAGGCACGGGCTGGTCCAGCCCGAGCCGGCAGAACTGTCGCCACGTGATCGAGTCGGACACCTCCCGGCACAGCGATTCGAACCCGAGCTGGTAGCGGAACTTCGACAAACATCAACCGCAGATAGGTTTCCATCGGTGTCGACGGGCGCCCGATTCGCGGGTCGAAGAACGCTATGAACGGGTGAAGAACCTCGGATCATCGAGCAGAGCATCGACCCGAGCCAACTCCACCGGCAACCTGCGCAGTTCCTCGGGGAGCGTCGACTCCCACAACGTTGGTTGATGCGCAACAGTGCGCAACACGGCCGACTCCAGCCTCTCAAAACGAATGAGCTGGAACCATTACCCGTTGTCACACCAGTATTCAAGGGGTGACACGCCCCGACTTCTTCAGGTCGAAGTAGCTAGTGACCTTTGTGTCAGGTGGACCCTGATGCGTGCACGTCTCTCTCGGGCGGCGCTGGCCACGAGCAGCCGCCGTGGCGTCCGAGCACCACCCGCCTGGGACTGTCCACCAGACATTCCAGGTCTCCGTTATGCGGCGTGGATGGCCCGGCGGTCACCACGCCTGACAGGAGGCTCCAGCAAGGAAATGACCAGACCTACCCAGACCCGGACGTCGACACGTACGACTCGCAGCCGACGCGGTTGAATCAAGATTGGCGCGCTATCGTTGACCGCCATGTCCGGGCCGGGCAGGCCGAAGTCAGCCGCGTCGCCAAACTCGAGCAGGCCCAAGCCCTCAACGCCGTAGGAAAACTCGCCGAGGCAGAGGTTCCCCTTCCGTTCGCGACGCCGCCCGGTGCCGCGCTGGCCTCCTGAGCGACTGGCCAAGTCATGGCAGCGGTCTATCACGACTACGGCCCAGACCGAGTCGGCTTCTTCTTCGGGCTGACCGGCCCCCGGGTGGCCGCCCTGACCCTCGCCGTCATCCCTGTGTTCGTGGCGGCCGCCAACCAGCAGCGCTGGGCCTTGGCTGCCGAGTTGGCCGCCCTCGCTGCCGTGGCGACGGCGCTCGTCGTCGTCCCCGTCCGCGGACGATCGGCGACCGGGTGGCTGCTCGCGTCCCTGAGCTTCACCGTCGGGAGGGCATTCGGGTGGACGTCATGGCGCAGCAAGGCTGCCACGGGAAAGGCCGAAGCCCTTGAGGACGCCGACCTGCCCGGTGTGATGACCGGCATCGAGGTCCACGACGGCGCCCCGAAGGGTCCGGCGCAGACTCGGCACGCCGTCATCCAAGACCACGGTCTGCGAACGTGGGCGATGACCGCCGCGATGCGGCACCCCGGGGAATGTCAGGTAGTTTCCCGCCGACGACGAAGCTCCAGCCGGCGTCCTCGACGTCTTTCAGGTTCGCTTCGCTCATCATCCCGGCGTCGGCGACGACGGTGACCCCGGCGATGCCGTGGGCCTGGACGAAGGCTCTCGGATGATCGGGATCATGGTGCGGGTCTCGGCGGTGTTGCCCTCGAACGCATCAACCATCAACGGCGCCCCCGACGCGTCGGTGAGCAGCCCGACGGTGATTTGCGGCTCCAGGCGTCGTTCTTTTGGAGAAGCCAGGCTCACGGAACCCGTCACCGGTGTCGGTCTCGAACCGCAACGTGGTGACGTCGTAGAGCAACAACGCTGAGGGGCCGAGCTCCGCGCGGGCCGCGCAGGCACCTGACAAGCCATGACGGAACTCATCGCTCGCCTAGCCGGGCAGGCGACGCTTCAACGTCGGATACGACACCGGTGCCACACCAGCTTCTTCCAGGACCCTGGCGGCGTCCTGCTTGGAGGTCGGTTCGATGATCCTGGCCGTGACCAGCTGCTCGAACACCTCATCGGCACCGGCAACCGTGTCGAAGCCGAGCTGTCGGTAGACGGCGCCGATCGCGTCCAGCAGGCGACCCATCCGGGTCCCCAGGATCTCCACCGAGGACTGGTCGCCGACCGGCAAACCCAGATCGAGTTCGTCCTGACCGGCGTGGATCCGTAGGACTGGTCGCCGACCGGCAAACCCAGATCGAGTTCGTCCTGACCGGCGTGGATCCGTTGCCGGGCGACCGCAGTCAACAGCTCCAGCTCGGCCTCGTCATGAGCGGAGCCGATGTGCTCAACCTCGGCATGACCCCGCTTCTTCGACCAAATGATCTGAACAGCCTTGGCACCCGAAGCGGTCGGCACCTTCCGCACGTACGGAGACACACCCGAACCATCCCACAGCCACCCGATTAGTTAGTATGCAAATTCCCGCCACCGTTGCGGCGAACCCCGTAGCCAGAAGCCGTATCAGCCCCGCCAGGCGTCAACGGTGAGCCAACTCAGGTTTCACTCGCAGCCGGACGGGCTGAATAGTCATCGCGCACACAGGAACCGGAGCCTACAGGCGCCAACCCTTCTGGCCCTGTTGGCCAAGTCTTGGCCTGGGTCAGGTCAGAACTCTCGCGCGTGCTCGTGGGCTGCACATCGCTCAACGCCCATTCGGATTTGTGAACATGTCAAGGCAGCGTATAGCGACGCTCGCTTCCCGCTCGTGCACGATGTCGCTCCGTGTGCACCAATTCCGAGAACGAAGTAGAGTCTACATAGTCGAAGTAGTCCCAGACATTGTCACGAATCAGACTATTCACTCCCACGTACGTGGGAGTAAGCCTTCCCAAGCTCATCGCAGCCAATACAGCTGTCGAAAGGCTGTGTCTTAGGTTCAGAACCATCAGACGCTCACGCAACGCCTCATTACCGGTGGATAGGAACCGCCTATGAATCGCAGTCATCGACGTATTCTTGAGTTCTGGTTGTTCGACGCCGACACCGAGCTCGGCGGCGACATCAACTAGGCGGCGACTCTTAATATCAAGGAGATGGTCGAGGTCGTATCGCGTATCGATAACTCTACCCTCCGAGCGTCGCTCACGCCAGCATTCGTACAGGGTGGATACATTCGGGAGACTGACGGGTGAAGCATTGATAACGCACGAAAGGTCGCTAGAGAGCTGGTGTCCAGCCATTAGTATGCCCGATTCAAGGAATCCAAGGAGGTCTCGATCAAGAGACTCCAGAAGGTTAATCTCATCAGCAGCAGTCGAGACATACACGGACTTGAATCCAAAAGAGCGTGGGTGGATGTCGACGGGAGTAGGATCGATTGGAAGCTCTATTAGACTAATGGAGTAGTTGAACGGACGAGAGCCGTTCTTGATCCTGTAGTTCTTCGTCCACTCCACGTCAAGAGAGGCGATAAGCTCATGATTTCCTTGAAAGAACCTCCCCTCGGAGGTGAAGATGCTATCGCTCCACTGCATGTTGCTTTCTACGCGCACTGATGACTCCCGCCCCACTATCGCTCACCGAGATGCTCTTGCCAAGATACTTCTTCAAATGATTGAGCTTGAAGGGGTACTTCTCCCAGATGTCTTGGATCGATTCACTCCGAAGGTTCCCGAGGTACATGGTCTTGTCGGTTGTTCCACCTTGGTTTCCACGATCGGTGTATCCGCCATAAACCGGCCAAGCCCAAGCGGTCGAATCCGGGTAGATCAATATCGAATAGCCTTCCGTGTCGGGAGTCCAGGTCGTCATCCGCAGCTGCGGTCTCCAGCCGTTCTTGCTGCGCTCAGCGTCAAGGCGAGCAAATAGCTGAGCAGACTCCTCAAGCGAGAGAAACTCGCTGTCTGGCAGATTGGCGCCATTCCCTTTTCTAATGGGGTGGATAAGCTTGATCTTTCCTGCCTGAAGAACATCCCCGATCTGGATCAGGTAAGGAAGATCTTCCAGGAGGCTCCTCAGAACGACTGACGATAACGACACTTCGAGCCCCGCCTCGCGGAAGGCGAATATGCCTGCCATGATAGCGTCGTAGTCTCCACGCACCTTGTTCGTCGCATTCCGTGGCCCTTCGAGTCCTACGTTCATGAAGGAGACCTTGCCGGCTAACTTCGGCGCGAGCTTCACTCCGCGGGTCGCGTTCGTCGGAATTCCGACAATATAGTCACTAAACATGTCGACTATATCGACAATGTCCCGACGGATCAAAGGCTCGCCCCCGCTCAAGAAGACTCGGGAGACTCCGTGGAGATTGTCGTGGACCGTTTGGATCTCGCCCAGCGCCGGATCGCGAAGCTGGTCAATTTCACTACAGAAGTTGCAGTCAAAGTTGCAGCGTCGAGTCACCTGGTAGATCACGGAGAGCGGAGCCCGAAAGTTGGTGAGCTGGTTCGCTAAAGCCTCATCGCTGAGACTGGAGGTGAAGTAGTGGCCGTGCTTGGCATAGCCCACATCTGAACTAACGGATTGAATCTCACTTGCCTTGGCACGGGGGATTCCGATAGGTACCGTCACTTCAATGATCCTTCAATTAGTTGGGTTATGCGAGGCAGGGCATGAGCCACACGCTCGTGTGTGGACAGACCGGTTGGCATCCGTTGCAGTCGTGCGGGCCAACGACTGTAGGCGCTATCCAGTGCTAGGTCCATTTGGTCTTGAGTATGAAGAACGAGCCTACGCATTTCGTCACCCTGGCCATGTTGAGAGAACTTGTCGCGAAGAAGGATCGTCAAGTCAACGTATTCATGCCATTGACTCGCCATGGCTTCCATTGAGTTCAGGAGCTTCGCGTCTTCAGCGCTGTGCGCCACGGAGAGCACCCGCGAATATATCACCACATTTAATGGGCAGCGATCTGCCAGAATTACATCGCAGGTGCGGGTTGCTCGCGCCACCTGCCGGAGGTGCGCCGCGAAGAGATCAACTTCCAGTGGCATGTCGAAGGTTCCGTTGCCGTATCGAACAACATCGTCGACCAGCGGACTCGAGCGTGCAGGCTCGGGGAGCAGGCCAACGTGATGTCCATGCTCCTTTAGTGCAGACGCTAGGCCGTATAAGAACGTCGTCTTGCCCGACGCTTGAGTGCCATCGGCAACAATCAGTAGACAGCCCCGGATCATCGCCCCCCCCTTACTGAACTCGAGGCTAGCGTAAGGTGGGGAGTCTCGCATCGAATCTGTGGCGTCGGTGAACTGACGTGGGTTGTTGGTTTCCTCAGACCTGACTTGGGCCGAACTGCTGACCTGCCCGACCTGTGGCGACTGCGGGTGCTGCTCGCCGACGTCCGGGGAGAGCTGTCCGCGGCAAAGCATCGGGGCTAGCCCCATGTGGCAGTCCGTTCGGCGCGAACTCGCCAACCTCGAGTGGGACGCCCACCCGTCCCTCACCGAGGACCTGATGGGCGACTGGACGCGGACGGTATCCGGTCCCTGACCATCTGCCGAGGGCTCGGCCCTATCTCCAGCGCCGACCCACTTGCGCTGCTGGCCAACGCCACGAACGGCGCAGCGCGAACCGTGGGGGTGGAGCTTGTCCCGGCGCCGTCGCTCCGCGCCGTGGGCGCAGCCCTAGCACGTCACGGCCGAGCTCTCGGCCAGACCGTCGGCGGCGAGGATCGGCCGACTCGCCCTGGAGTACCTGGCCAACCCACGATTGCTGCGTCCCGTCGTACAGACAGAAGCAGCGGCACCCGCGTCTCCTGTGGAGCGAACGCCTGCACCCGCCACGGTCGCCTCCCGGGCGCAGATCGAACCGTCAGTACCGAGGCTCACACCTGGAACCATCCTGGATGGTCCCTCCATTCTTGCGCTGTGTCGGGCTCGCGACCTGGGCGTGACTGCAGCGAGCGGCGATCCTGCGAACCCGGCCGAGATGACCCTCTTCGAATCCGTGTGGGCGCCATGCTCTCGCCTGTCCAGTTCCGCTCGCTAACGTTTTAGTCGTGACTATCAAACTCCCAGCACCGAGAATGGGAGATCGGACCAGACCTTGGGTCCGGTGGCTTCGGGCGGGTCCGCGAGGCACGCTCTGCCGATGTCCCCAACGCGGTCGCCAAGTTCGTGCCAGTCGACCCGGGCGCCGACCGTGAACTACTCATCCTCGATCCGCCGAGGTGGTAGGCGTGCCTGGATGGCGAATGCTCCTGTGACAAGGAAGAATGGTGTTTGCGAAGACGCCATTCCCGCCTTGGACAGGAGCACTCGTAGTGCGAGTCTGCCACA
>Ga0334886_1001990_pt1 | contig 21605 bp, 17 predicted proteins | sample GraSluR1_MG_9_FD_207232 | JGI IMG/M metagenome (GOLD analysis project Ga0334886, IMG submission 207232) | Sludge microbial communities from methane-producing bioreactor in Wageningen University, Netherlands - Granular Sludge_27_06-R1 | ecosystem: Engineered > Bioreactor > Anaerobic >... | reverse complement strand
GAATTACCTTTTGGCATCTAGGGCAAATATCAGAAACTGGTTCCGAAGATACGTGCCCAGATACAGGGAAGAAAGTCCAACATCTTTGACATTTCTTTCCTTCAACGGGAGAAACAGTGATTACGGTATCTTGAGATGATGAGCGGGACGGATCGATCACCAAAGTTGAAATAATCAGAAGCTCCTTTAGCGTATGGACCCGTTCTTGCCAATGAGAAGGAGGATGGGTTTCTCCTTGTCCAAATGCAATCCGAACGCATGCGTCCAAAGAATGACCAATTGACCCTTCTTTTCGCGCTTTTTCTAATTCTGCGTTTACCCGTTCTTTCATTTCCAACAGCTCGTTCATAGACGTTTCGAGAGCTCCGTCTTCCCAACTTGATGATAATTCGGGCCATCGTTCGGCTTGAACGGTCTTATGCGTTGGGTTGTTTCTCGAAATGTGCCGATATACTTCCTCAGAAGTAAAGGTCAACACAGGCGCGAAGATCAGGTTCAAGCTATGCAAAATCCAAAAAAACGCCGTTTGAGCGCTTCTTCTTTGGCTCGAATCCGGACCCTCAACATACATCCGATCCTTAACAACATCAAGGTATACAGCGCTTAGCTCGTTGACGATAAATTGGTTCAAGACCTGATAGGCCCGATAAAACTCATAATTTTCATGATCTTGGGTAACTCGGGTAGTCACCCGCTTCAGAACCGACAGAATCCAACGATCTAAATCCATCATCTGATCATAGGGGATTGCATCGTGTTCCAAATCGAAATCATATAGGTTTCCAATCAAAAACCGCAATGTGTTTCGGATCTTTTTGTAGGTATCCACCTGCTGAAGCAAAATTTCCATCGATACGTTAATGTCATTTCGATAATCAGCGCCGGCTACCCACAAACGAAGGATTTCTGCCCCATATTTCTCATAAATTTCCTCAGGATCGATCACATTCCCCATTGACTTGCTCATCTTGAACCCTTTTCCGTCTCGAATAAAGCCATGGGTAACAACCTCTTTATAGGGCGCGATCCCATGCCGAACCATGGAAAGAAAGATAGAAGCCTGAAACCACCCTCTGTGTTGATCGCTTCCTTCAAAATAAAGGTCTGCCGGGAATCCCAGGTCTTCTCTTTTGTTTAAAACCGCCTCAAAAGAAGATCCCGAGTCCACCCAGACATCCAGAATATCCGCTTCTTTATGAAAGCGAGTCCCACCACAATTGGGACAGGCAAATCCTGAAGGCAACAATTCTTTGGCTTCTTTCTGATACCATATATTGGAACCGTATGAACGGACCAGGGGAATCAAATGCTCTATGGTCTCTTTGCTTAAGACTACCTCTCCACAATCTTGGCAATAAAATGCGGGAATCGGGATTCCCCAAGAACGTTGTCGCGAAATACACCAATCGGGTCTATCTTGAATTGTCCCCTGAATCCGATTGAACCCCCATTTGGGAATCCACCGGACTTGCTGAATCTCTTCTAACACTTTATCTTTAAGCCGATGTTCTCCCATGCTGATAAACCACTGTTCTGTCGCCCGAAAGATAATCGGTTTTTTGCAGCGCCAACAATGTGGGTACGAGTGTTCGATTGTCTGCGCAAGAATCAACCGACCAGTCCCTGCAAGGTCATCAATAATCTTTTTATTCGCGGAAAAAACGAATTCTCCTTCATACGGCCCAGCCTCGGTTGTAAATACCCCCTTATGATTCACAGGAGACAAAACATCCAACCCGTATTTTTGGCCGCTATGAAAATCATCGACTCCGTGTCCCGGAGCAGTATGGACACACCCGGTACCGGTGTCCATCGTTACGTAATCAGCTAGTACGACGGGAGAAAACCGATTAAAGAAGGGATGCCGTGTTTTCAAACCTTCTAGGTCTTTCCCCAAGCATTCATGGGCGACTTCATACTCCGAAACGCCGATTGCTTCCATCAATGATTTGACTAAGTCTGCAGCGAGAATCCAATACTCGTGACCTACTTTGATACGCGCGTATCGTTCTGTTGGGTGTACGGCAATTGCCATATTCGCGGGAAGGGTCCATGGAGTCGTTGTCCATATGATTACATAGGCTCCTGGTTCTCCTTCTAAGGCAAATCGCACATATATTGAATCCGATTGCACGTCTTTATATTCAATTTCAGCTTCCGCTAAAGCAGTCTCGCAATTGGGACACCAATGGACCACTTTTTTGCTTCGGTACAGGCTCCCCCACTCAATCAAAACTCGAATGTTTTCGAGCACTTCCGCTTCGTAGCCAGGATCTAGGGTCACGTATGGATCGTCCCATTTTCCCCGTACTCCCAATCGTTTGAACTGTTCCCTTTGAATATCCAAATACTGCAATGCAAAGTCTTTACACAGATCCCGAATCTTGGATTTCGGGAGTTCATGAGCCTTATGACCCAGCTTCGTGGTAACTTGATGCTCGATGGGCAACCCGTGCGTATCCCATCCGGGAACATACGGGGCAGAGAAGCCGCGCATGGTTTTGAATTTGACAATAATATCCTTTAGGATCTTATTAAGTGCCGTCCCAATGTGTATCTTTCCATTTGCGTACGGAGGACCATCATGGAGAACAAAGGGGGGACATCCTTCTCGATGTTTCTGAACATAGGCATATAGATCCATATCTTCCCATTGTTTCAACTGCTCGGGTTCTTTTTGCGCCAAATTTGCCCGCATGGGAAAACTGGTTTTCGGCAAACACAGGGTATCTTTATACTCCATTGAACATGCCTCCCTAATCAAAATTCTATAGTTTGCTTAAATCGGAGATGGCTTGCTTCAATTCGGTGAAATCGGAGCTCTTGACCACATACGCGTCGGCAGCCCACGATGAAAGATCAGCTTTATAGTGGCTGTATGCTGTGAGCAGGATAATTTTCACCGGGATTTTCTTGTCCCGAATGAGACCGGCTACTTCCAAACCAGACATTCCGGGCATTTCAACATCAATGGTTACTAGATCATATTCATTGATGGTTAACCGCTCCATCCCTTCTTGTGCATTTGAAGCCGTATCGACTGTAAACCCTTCATCCTGGAGTTCTTCGGCAATCAGAATTCGCATATTTTCTTCATCCTCAATGACCAAAACCCGTTGTGATTGATCCATTGCTTCACCTCCTTATTTGCCTTTTCATTACGGTAATCTTTTATTTAGGCCATCATATAGACGACTTATGATCAATTGTTATCTTGATCCAATCCGCGAGGGAGCACGAAAAAAAAAGTTGTCATTCTTCCTTGATCCGTTGGTTTTAAAAGGAATGAAAGCTTTCCCCCATGCTCCTCTTCGATAATTTTTCTGGATATAGGTAACCCCAACCCCGTACCAGAAATCTTTGTCGTAAAGAATGGAGAAAAAATTTTCTCTGTATAGTTCTCAGGAATGGGATCTCCATCGTTGGTTACTTCGAACCGAAGTGTAATCAAATCCGTCGTTTCTCGAATGGCAATATGCCCTTTACACGCTTCAATTGCGTTCTGAAGCAGATTCATGATTACTTGCTTCAACCGTTTTCTTTCCCCAAAAATCTGATCTTCTGAAGGCTGATAATCGATTTGGACCCCTTTTGCTTCAATCTTGTCTTGATACAATTCCATCACAGAACGCACGAGATCAGAAAACAGAAATGTCTCGAACTCCATCTTTTGCGACGGACGACTAAACTCAAGGATTTCTTGCACAATCCCTTCCAAACGCTTCACTTCTTCCTGAATAATATGAATGTACTTCCGAGATTTCTGTTCATGGTTTTTTTCTACCGCCTGCTCCAATCGATGCGTGAATCCGCCGATAACTGAAAGGGGATTTCGGATCTCATGAGCAACCCGAGCCGACATCTCTCCCAACGAAGCCAGTTTCTCCTGTTTTTGAATCTCTTCCACGAGTTTTTTTCTCTGACTTACGTCGTCGATCATGATGATGATCCCTTCAATCCGTTCGAATTCTCCCGATAGAAGAGGTGTAAACTTGATATCTAGAAACATTTTTTCCTCTTGTAGCATAAACTCGTACTCGTTGAGCATGATCGTATTCTTCACTTCATAGACTTTGTCTGATACGCCGGTGAGATCTTCAACCAATGGTCCCAGCATATCAAATCCCATTCCAAGAACCTGTTCTTTCCTCCTTTGAAAGAACTTTTCTGCTCTGCGATTCCATTCACGAATCTTGTTTTCGCGATCCAAAACCACAATCCCCACATCAAGGCTTTCGAGGATGCTCTGTGAAAACTCTCGAAGATAATCCAAAAGCGAGGTCTGCCGTTCTAAAGAGATGGTCTTTGTTCGAAGCTCTTCATAATTTAGCACGTTTTCTATGGCGAGACCCGCATTGTCCGAGAGGATTTTGAGAACATCCAGCATAGTATTCGAAATTTCTTTATGGGAAAACTTATTATCAAGAATCAGTACTCCGATGGTATCCAATCGCCCGATCAAGGGAACCAGGACAAATTCCTCCGCATCCATAACCGAAGCGACTTCAAGATACTCGTTTCCCCACTCTTGGATGATCTCGGGTATTACACGGATGATCTTTTTCCGCATAACTACTTTTTCAAAAACAGCATGACTTTTGTATGGGAAACTTCGATCCTGAATCCTCTGGGTAAGAGCTTGTTCCAAGTCCATTTCTAACGCCTGTTCCCGTAAGTATTGAGAAAAATTCCCGTATTGAGTCGGTTGAGAAGAAAAGAAAACCTGCTTCTGATAATCTGCTGCGTTTTCCGGTCCAATCCAGTACTTGGCGATTAAAAGTTGCGCATCGGGGTCTTTCAGCAAAAACAAAGCTCGGTCAAAACCCAATCCCGCGTGCGAAGTCACACCCATTAAAAGGATTTTGTAGATGTTTCGAATATCGTAGCTCTCTCTCATCGCGCGATTGATATAAGTAATGATTTTGAGAAGCTGTACTTGTTCTTCCTGTTGAATCAACAGGTCTTCGTTGGCTTCGCTCAGTTTTTTAAGCTTGCCATAGTCTGCTCGAAGTTGATTGTAATACCGGTTTTTGGAAACCGCAAGAGAAATTTTTGCTCCAATATCCTCCAAAAGAGCCAGATCGACTTCATCGAAATGCTTGTAGGGTCGGTAGAGCAACGGATTCTTTCGGTTGATCAAGATGAATACCCCATAGATTTCATTCTCATGAAACAAAGGTACAGCAATGGCAGACTTAATGTTGACATCCAGCATATCTAAGGCCGCACGGGGATCTTTTTTTGCAGAAAAGGACAAAAGACTGTCCCGATGCGAAAAACACCACCCCACCATTCCGTGATCCAGAGGAACAAGAGGTTTTAGAATGTGTTTTCGTTCCAAGCCAAACCAATACTTGATTTCCAGCGATTCCCCGTTTTGGATCCAAATGGAACCGTAGTCAACGTTCAGCATCTCACAGGTCATCTCCAAAGCCTTTTGGTACATCTCTGGAATTTCGCTCGTTTCGTTGATCATCTCGCTTAAGCGAGTTAAACCCATCAGCTTTTTCAAATTATCCGCCATTAGCCTATTGTCAATGGAAATTCGAACAAACCGTCCCAAACTCCGCGCAATAAACTGCAAGGTTTCGAATACCTCTTCATATGTCTCTTCTTCGTTAAAGCCAAAGACTACGGCTCCAATTAAGTCTTTTTGATCGATCATTGGAATGATCAGGAGCGTAGGGGATTCAAAGATAGACGGTTCAAGGGTAAGTTCATCCAATCGGATCTTCAGAGGTTGTCCGACCCGCAACCGATATACGTCCCGGATCTCTTTTTCAGGGATTTTAAATGTTTTCACAGCGGATTTGTCTGGCGAGGAAGAACCCAACAAGCGAAAGGCCTTTTTTTCACTTTCGTAAATAAAAAGGGCGCATTCCTGAATATGGGGCATGCTCACTAGCTCTTCTGCGAGCCGGTTCAATCCTTCGTCCGAATGCAGCATATCGAGATTGAAGATCGTCTGTAAAATCCCGAAACTGCTGTTCCATTCATCTTTTCCCGCAGTCATCTATCCCTCTCTTTCTTTCAAAGGGGTTTGAGAATCATTGCGATCTATCTCGATCGACAAATCCAGCATCAACCGATCAACATGGGTGCCATGCCAAAAGACCTTATGACATCTTTGGCATCGGGTGAAGACTGTGTGTGTCTGAAACACAAAGCAAGGTACCTCTTTGGCAATCTCCGCTGGATCGACAGATTCCAACAGTGCATTGCATATCATACACCGAGTGCCTACAAGACCTGAATCCACTTGGAGATGAAAACGATCAAAAACACCTTTCAATTGAGATCTCCACAAATCCGATTTGATAAGGAAACTGGTTTTCCCTGCCCGAAGGATCTGTTGATGAACATACCGATCCCGGGTAAGCATCATCCGATCTTCGGCAAAAAAAAGACTCATAACCGCATTTCTTTCTTCCGAACGGGCATCGATGACATCAAACCCAAGAAACCTCATTTTTCTGGCAAGTTTCTTCAGCATTCGGTCTGTAAAAAACCGCAGAAGCACCACCTCTGTTCTGAATTATAACATATTGTCACCCTTTTTCACAGGGGTTTCTCCCTGTAAGTGGGCAATGGAAGGCCTATAGGCTCGATCCATCAAACAGAATAACAAAAAGTTCTGAATCCAAACCAAAAACGGAATCTTCGAACTCATTTCTCGTGAGCAAGGCATAAACGGGAAATATGGTATAATGAAACCAGAGATCGATATGATCGATCCAACAATCGTTCTTCTCGTCATACCTAAGGAATCAAGCGCGATCCTTCAAGGAGGCCGCATGAGCAAGGATTTAGGGGTTTCTAGTTGTGTACCGGAAAATCTGTTGGATGATGAACCTTCCATCCGTTTAGCGCTCAGTCAAAAGCTAAAAACGGAGATACTAGATCATACCCTGCCGCTGCTCTTGCATCAATCTGGGGTGACAGGAGAGAAACAACAGCTTTCTGCGCTACGGATTCGCGAACGGATTGAACCCTTGTTGGAAATGGAATCACTGTATATTCCTTCTCCTTATGTTCCTTCATGGAGATGGGAACGAGTTGGGCTTTTGGGAGCTTTTGGAGCGCTCCTTGGAGGATGGCTTGTTCAAAGCTTATTGGGGTTTCTTTTTGCATTTCCACAAGCGGGATTTATTCTTGGTGCTCCTTTGGGAGCTTTTCTTCTCATTTTTGGAGTCGCAAAGTTATCTACCCGGCCTAAAGTGGCAAAAACAGTCCAGTTTATCCTTGGATCAATGACCGTTGGATTCACCATAGGAGGCATCTTTAGCCTTCTAAGAGGCAGGTGGTTGGGCAATCGCGGGGTAAATCTGGTTCAATGGTTCGGTTTGGCCATCGCCTCATTCCTTTTGATCATATTAATCCGCTTATTCCAACCAGAAAAGAAAAAAGATCCGCAGGAACGGAAGCGATCAATTGAAATGCAGATGCAAATCATAAAAGGGGTTTTAATGGCATACCTACAAACCCTGATTTCCAAAGAATCTTCAAACCCGGCGGCAGATCAGCCACACTTCTTATGGGCAGATATAATGCGAGATCCCCTTCACAATGTCCATCGGGCAATTGAAGCCAATGATCCGCAAAAAGCAATGGATAGTTGTTCCGGATTGATTGAACACTTGTATACGCAAGGATTGAGTCCCCATTTTCCTCCCGAACCTATGCTCTACACCAACGAAACCCAGAATCATTTCGACCTCTTCGGCATGGTGCATGAAGGCGAACCGATTGAAATGCTGCGCATGGCTTGGGTAGATAATGCAGGAAACACAGTTATCAAAGGGCTTGTTCGGAGGGCTCGCTGATGAGCTCTCGATCAAACGGATTCATTGGAATCGACTTTGGGACAACCAATACCTATATCTCCCGGATATCTCCCGGATTTCACTCGCATCAATCGGAAGAACTGGCCCAAGGAATGCAAAAAGGAGTGCCAACCGCAATTTTGTATCGCCCTCGGTCGGAAGAAACCATCGCTTATGGGCGAGACGCCATGGAAGAATGGGTCAATATGGAAACCCGCCAAAAAAAGGATTTCCAATTTGCGACCAACTTCAAACCAGAGATTGCTCAAAGCGTCGAAGCCCAAACGCAGACGCGCCTTTTTCTTCAAGCCCTACGAGAAGAAATGCGAGCCAGCGGTTGGTTTGGGAAACCCGACCTGGAGTATGTTGTTGGATTACCAGCGAAAAGAAAGGATGTTTTGGGGCCAATATACAAACAGCTCCTCGGTGAGGTAGCCTTCCTGCCTTTTTCATTGATGGACGAACCCCTTGGGGCGCTTTTTTCTCATATATACGCTCGTGACATTAGCCAAGAACAAGCACTAAGGGGTGTCCTTGTTGTTGATTTTGGAGGAGGGACTTTAGACCTGGCATGGATCAAGGATTTCCAGGTTCAGAAAGTATGGGGGAATCCGCTGATCGGTGGTAGGATTTTTGACGACCTTCTGTATCGTTGGTTTTTGGACCAATCCAAACCCGAGATCCAAGACAGGATTTCAAAAGACCAAAATGAAGCATACCTTAGGAATATCTTGTTTCCTAGCATAAAAGAACGATACTCCCGCTGGATGAATCGATCTGCTACCCACCCATTTCGAGATCGAATATCAGTGGGTGATCAGGACTATGGGAGCTTTATCGGCCCGACTAAAGATGAGTTCTTACAAACCCTCATCGCATATGTCCCGACAGAAAACTTTCAAAATACCTGGAAAGGGTGGGAGCGTCTGCAAAATTCGAACGGATCGGTTGATATCCCGCAAACCATTCGCAATGCTATTTTCCCGCATAGTGAAGACTTTCGATCCCTCCGGCAAGAAATCTCCTTAGTGATCTTAACAGGCGGAAGCAGTCGGTGGTCTTTTTTCAGAGAACTAATCGCCCAAGAAGATCTTTTTCCCTTGACGCCAACTCTTTGGTCTGCTTCTCCTGAATCCAGCATCAGTCAAGGACTCGGGTTGGCCATTGCTTCTCGGGCGCAAGGAATTCGGGTCCGAGATGAATGGGATGAAGAAGAACCAGAACTGATCAACCGTGTTATTCCTCGAATGCGTTCCATATATCGCCAAGCTCTCTGGAGTTATTTCCAGAAAATACAGACTCACCTCCATCCCCAGTTGGTTCAAGAGTGGGAACAGTACTATAAAACAGGTGGCAAGGTTTCTGATCTGCAAAAGCGATGGGAAGAGCGGTACCGGAAGACGATCGAGCATGAGAACGAAGCGCTCTTCGATCATCTGCAAAGCCAGATTCGGTCGGAGTGTACTGTTATGCTCGAAGAAGAGACAAAGCGATGGTTTGATGCCCTAGCTGTACCAATTCGTTCTTTGCCTTCTATTCAAACATTGAAGATCGGAAGCGTAATGTCCATTGATGGAAAGATTGCTCAATCCATGTATACGCTCATTTCTTCCTTGATTTCTGTATTGGTAGGAGGAATGGGAGTATTAGCCGCTTCTTCGGGAATCGGATTCCTTTCCGGTGGTCCATTGGGCCTTGCAGGTGGATTCCTTAGTGGAGTGATTCTCAGTTTATTGGTATCATTCGGGTTAAAAAAGAACATCTCCAGTAAGCTGAATGAGATATCCTTTCGTCCGTATCTACTTAAAATTCTCTTTTTCCCCAAAAGCGTAGTGATGAAAAAGCTGCAAAAAGCGCTGGAGAAAGAGTTTTTGATTGCTCATGAGCAGGCCATGAAAGGATTTGATGAAGAGCTGGGACTAATCAAAAAGGAAATCCACAGAGTCCTGGTTCAAACACTGAAAGAAGTATACTGCAGTATCATCTTCGATTACCTTGAATTCATTGGCGGGGAATCATAATGAAGGATTTTTTCGCTTTTGCTTCGGAACATAAATTACATGAACTTTATACCGTCGATCTTGGAGCTGCTTCCCGCCATACTCATGCCTCTCAATTGCTACTTTGGTATGCGGATCCAAAGCATAAGGATCAAACGTTTGCTGAATTGGGATGCGGTACGGGTTATGTGTCTTTCGGACTGAGTTCCTGTTATGGGCTTTCAGGTGTCGGTATCGATCAAGAAATCCGCTACAGAAGCGCTTTTCTTGAAGGGGCAAATCAGAACGGTCTTAATGAACGTGTGCAATTCGTCCACGACGATTTAAACGCACTTTCATCAAAAACCCCAAAAAGCGGGTTTGATCTGGTGGTCTTCAACCCTCCTCACTATGAAGAAGGAAGAGGACATGAATCGGATGACAAATTCCGCGCAATTAGCCGAAAGGCGCACAGAGAAGTCTTTCTTCGTTTTTCTCGTGCCGTAGAATATCTCTTGCGTCCAAAAGGAAGCTTTTGTTGCGTGATCAACCCAGTGCATTTGATTGAGTGGATAGAGGCATTTTCCAAGGCTCATTTGACGCTAAAAAAAATGAGGTTTGTACACGGAGTTCTTCATGGCAAAGCTCAATTGGTGTTGATCCGAGGTATGATCGCTGCAAAAAAAGGGTTCCTTGACGTGGAACCCCCTTTAATCCTGTAACCTCGTATGGCTGGGGGAGGAGGACTCGAACCTCCACTAGCGGAGTCAGAGTCCGCCGTCCTGCCAATTAGACGATCCCCCAAGCTCTGACGAGCACAATTATACCGAAAACGCAGGCCGTTGTCAAGTCTTTGGATGAAACGAAAGGCGATTTCAAACCCAAGATCATGAAGCATGCCTTTCCAAGCACAGATTTGGAAATATTTCAATCCTGTGGTATAATACCGCGCAATCCTGTTTCACCAGATCAAGGTGAGACCATAGACCGTAGGAGGTGTACGTGTGAGGTTGTATGAATTGATTTTTATCGTGGATCCTCGATTACCCGAGGAGTCACGAGAGGCAGTGGTTGAAAAGACCAAAGACACAATCGAACAAAAAGCAGGGGGCTCTTTACTGCAGGTCGATCGTTGGGGCATACGCAAATTAGCGTATAAACTTCCAAAAACCAAGTTGACCGAAGGAGATTACACGGTTATTTTATACCGTGCTGACGGGACTCGACTCACAGAAGTCGAGAGTTTTTTTACCGTAACTCCTGAAGTCGTTCGCTGGCAAACCGTTCGAAGAGAAGACCTCGAAAAAAAAGCGCGAAAACAAGTGCAAATGGGCCCGACTTCTGAAGAAGTCCATGAGGAAGAGGAATCTCCGAACTCAGCTCAAGAACCGGTTGAAGACCAACAAGAATCGGTTGATGAGTTCGAACCTGAGTTTGGTGTTGAAGAGAAAGGTCAGTAGAGATGTCTCAAGGATACAATCGCGTAATTCTTGTTGGACGATTGACTCGGGATCCTGAGCTTAAATACTCGACATCCCAAGTGCCTTTTGTCAACTTTACCATCGCGGTGAATCGCCAACCATCGCGGAACCAACCCGAACCTGAAGCGGATTTTCCTCGGATTGTTGCTTTTGGAAAGACTGCAGAGTTTATTGCTAATTATCTTTCTAAAGGACGATTGATCCTTGTTGAAGGAAGGCTTCAGACCCAAAAGTACACAACCCAAGATGGAACTACTCGGTTTACTACAGATGTCATCGCGAACAGTGTTCAATTTATGGAACCAAAAGGCGGTTCTCGTAATGAACCCGATGACTTCACCCGCTCAAATGAAATGGGCGAATCAGACTATGGCGATAATTTTTCTCGCGCTAACGGTCCATCCGAAGACCTAATTCAAGGACCCACAACTGCGCATGATCAAGACAATGACGACATCCCTTTTTAACCACCTGACGGAAAGAATAAGGAGGATATAGAATGCCTAGACCGATTGTGAAAAAATACAGAAAACGAAAGATCCGAAAATGCGCCTTATGTGGGTCAAAAATTGATTATGTGGACTATAAAGACCTACCCTTTTTGAAAGACTACCTAACCGATAAGGGAAAGATCATACCCAAACGGTTGAACGGAAACTGCGCAAAACACCAGAGAATGATCAAATCAGCCATCAAGAAGGCTCGCCAAATTGCCCTGTTGCCGTTTGTCAGAGAATAACTCTTTCGATTCGTTTCGTCTTTTATAATTGGGTTCCATCATTTCTAAGTGAATACAACTGGTAGAGTCTATAGAGCGCCAGAAAAGGATTATCCTTTTTTTGGCGCTTTTTTTATAAAACGGGGTGAAATCATGGAACGTCGTTTGCGGGTAGTCGTCATCGGTGCGGGTATTGTTGGGGCTCTCATTGCCAGAGAGTTCACAAAGTATGCGTGTGATGTATGTCTTTTGGAACAGGAAATAGAAGCGGGATGGGGCGTTACAAAAGCCAATTCCGCAATCGTCCACGGAGGGTACGATGATGAACCAGCCACGATTCGCGCCAAATTCTGCGCGCAAGGCAATCAGATGTACGATTCATTATCGAAAGAATTAAATATCGATTTTCAACGAACTGGTTCCTATGTCCTTGCCTTTTCCGATGAAGATATTCTCCATCTAGAGGGATTGTTGACTCAAGCCAAAACAAACGGAGTCATTGGCTGTAGAATTGATCGTCGGGATGAGGTGCTCACGCGTCAACCCAAGTTGAATAAAATGATGAAAGCGGCATTTTGGTGTCCTTCCGCAGGAATCACTGAACCATGGATGATCGCCATGGCTGCAGTAGAAAGCATGCAACTTAACGGCGGCCGTTTCTTTCCAGGAAACCCTGTAATTGGGGTTGATGTGGATCACAAAGGAGCTGTTCGGGGTGTTCGAACAAGTCAAGAATTCTTTCATGCCGATATTGTCGTAAATGCGTCTGGGCTTTATGCCGATCGGATTACCCAGATGGTCGGTTTGGACCCCTTGCTTCTGTATCCAAGGAAAGGAGAGTATATCCTTCTAGACAAAAAGATGGGATCTATCGTGTCAGCAGTGATCTTTCCTGTGCCCACGAAGCAGTCGAAAGGGATTCTGGTTGTACCTACCGTTGATGGAGGAGTTTTACTAGGTCCCACTGCTGAAGATCTTGATCAGCGCTGCATAGAAGACACCTCAACAACTCGAATAGGGTTAGAAAGGATCAAAAGCTTGGTTCATCGATTGGTCCCTGATATTGATGAATCCCAAACAGTGAAAACCTTTGCGGGTCTTCGTCCGGAAACTCCTCTGAAAGATTTTGTTGTAGGTCCTACCGAGATCAAAGGGTTTTTTCAAGCTGCTGCGATGCGTTCTCCCGGTTTGACGAGCGCTCCAGCCATTGCGAAGTATATGGCCACAGAAGCGGTGCAAGAAGGCATCGGCATTCAGTTGACATCCAACCCTCACTTCAGACCGAATGTCCCAAAGTACATCCGGACTTCTGAGCAATCGCTAACCCAATGGGATGAATTGGTCGCAAAAGACCCTCGATACGGGAAAATGATCTGCGTATGCAACAAGATTACCGAGGGAGAGATCCGCGATGCAATTATCAGAGGAGCTCGTACGGTCGACGGAATCAAATTTAGGACTCGGGCCGGATTTGGTCACTGTCAGGGTGGGTTCTGCCTTCCCAAAGTCGTCGAATTATTACAGCGATATGGCCATATTCCAATGGATCAGTTGACTCTTAGAGGGAAAGCGTCGGCCCTTTTATCAAGCGAGGTACGAACATGAAAGAGATTAGAGTGGATGTTCTGGTTATCGGAGCGGGTGCTGCTGGAATGGCCGCTTCCATAGAAAGCGCAAGCCGAGGTTGCCACACGGTCCTTTTGGAGCGAGAGGATTGTTCGGGCGGTGTGTTGAATCAGTGTATCCATAATGGATTTGGCCTTCACGTATTCAAAGAAGAGTTGACAGGCCCCGAATACGCAGACCGCTTTCGAAGACAGATGGATGAAAAGGGCGTGCAGGTACGGACCGTGCAATTTGTCGTATCGATCGATCCTTCCAAAAAAGCAGTCATTACGATGAGTCAAGAAGGCGCAGTTGTCTTTCATCCCAAACGAGTGATTATGACAACAGGCGCTCGCGAACGCGCATTTGGGAGCCTCATGATTCCGGGGACTCGTCCTTCGGGAATATTCACAGCCGGAGTAGCTCAACGGTTTGTGAATCTTCAAAACCGTCTCCCAGGAAAAAAGATTTTTCTTTTGGGTTCTGGAGATATCGGACTTATCATGGCGCGTAGGTTGGCTTTGGAAGGGGCAGATGTCTTAGGCGTCGCAGAACTGATGCCCTTCCCTGGGGGATTAGCACGGAACATTGCGCAGTGTTTGAATGATTTTGATATTCCGTTGCACCTATCCACAAGTGTGGTTGAAGTGCATGGGAAAGACCGTTTGGAGGCAATCACCATCGCCCGGTTCGATCCCAAAACCCGAACCGCAATCGATGGAAGCCATAAAAAAATCGAGGTCGATACGTTGATCTTGTCGGTGGGATTAATTCCTCAAAATGAGTTGATCGATTCCTTTGTTCAAATACATCCAACCACGAAAGGCGTAGTGGTTGATAGCATGATGAGGACAAGCCATCCCTGGATTTTTGCGGCAGGAAACAACGTAGCCATTTATGACCTGGTTGATTTCGTTACCTTGGATGGAAAAACAGCAGGCCAAAATGCCAGCCGGTTTGAAGAAACCTTTCCTTCCGATACCTTGCCGATTGTTTTGGGAAAATCCGTGGGCGTAAGCATCCCAAACAAGATCGTCAAACAAGGGGACCCATTCATTTTGTATCTTCGAAGCAAAAAAGTCATCGAGAAAGGGATCGTTGAGATCGGACCCGGATTGATTCGAAGGACTCGGATCGGAATCAAACCCAGCGAGATGATCGATATCCCATTCACCCAAAAGGATCTGGAACGTTTACGCGAATCGAACTTGGATCGGGTCTATATTGATATTCAGGAGGGGTCCTGATGGAGAAGCAAAACATGATCTGCGTTTCATGCCCGCTGGGTTGCGATTTAGAAGTAGAGATTCGTGGGGAAGAAATCGAGGTTAAGGGCTACCGATGCAAACGGGGCGAAACCTATGCGAGAAATGAGATCTTGGATCCCAGAAGAATGGTTACTTCAAACGTTCGTGTGTCCAATGGGGATTGTCCTCTGGTTTCTGTGAAAACAATAGCGCCTTTACCGAAAGGTCTCATGGGAGAATTGATCGAAGCGCTCAAGCAAATTCGTCTTGAGCCACCTGTGCAGATTGGTCAAGTTATTATCCGAAATTTCCAAAATACGGGGATTGATATTGTCGCTACTCGCGCAGTCGGGTTAGATTCATCTGACCAAAAACATGAACCAGAGCATGAGTTGAAAAAGGTTTCTGAAGGATAAAGAAAGCGCCTGCATCCAATGCTTCCTGAAGCTTCGCTCAATAAAAGATCGGAAAAAACGCAATCCAGCATCTTCTTCACGAAGATCTCTTTCCTGGCATCCAAGGCATTTGTAAATCCACAGGCTGTCGTGCAAAACGGTTGATAACCCCGAATGAATCGTCGGTTATTCGATTCCTTTTTTCGTGTGAGTAATCTTCTCCACAACAACCTCAAGGGGTTTTTTGAACAGTTCCTTTTGGCGATAAAGGCCATGTAAATTGTCCCAAAAGGAACCACACCCACTCCATATGGGCCTCTTTTATCGATTCTTCAAGCCGATTAGAAACCTAGGATTGCGCGAGCAATAGAAAGGTAGATGGCCAAACCGGTAATGTCGATAATGGTTGTAATAAGGGGGCCGGCCATAATCGCTGGGTCAAAACGAAATAGCTTTCCTAAAAAAGGCAACGTGACCCCAAGCATATTCGAGTACACCACTACAGTCAGGACTGCAAAAGAAGCAGCAATATTCACTTGCAAATTCCCAGTAATCAACAATGCCCTCATAAATAGAATCCCGCCAAGAATTAATCCCAACGATAAACCAACCGTGATTTCACGAGATACGACCCGCCACCAATCTTTGAGTTTGACCTCTCCCATGGCCATTCCGCGGATCATCAGGGCCGAGATCTGAGAACCGGTATTCCCCCCTGTATCCACCATGGTTGTCATAAAAGCGGCAAGGATTGGGATTTGGGCAATCATTGTTTCAAAATTGGACACAACAAAACTATTCATACTCTCTAGAAGCAAGAGACCGGCCAACCAAGGCAATCGTTTTCGGATCAGGATAAACTTGGACGTGTGGAAATAGGAGGTAAAATTCACGTTCAATCCAGCCATTTTCTGAATATCTTCCGTGGCTTCTTCATCGATAATATCTACGATATCATCGATCGGGATAATGCCCACGAGCCTTTGATCGTTGTCTACTACTGGAATAACGGCAAGATCGTGTCGTCTCATGATCCCGGCAACATTTTCTTGGTCTTCTGTAGTTTGCACGAAAAAAGGATCTTCCCGGTAAATTGCCTCAATCAGGGTGTTCGGTTCTTCAAAGATAAGTTCATCCAGTTCCACCGTACCTATGAGTTTCCGATTCTCTTGTGTTACAAAGAGAGTATAAATTGTTTCGCTGCGTTTCCCAAACTTTCGTACTTTTTGCATCGCTTCTTCAACCGTCATGTGCTCTTTCAAAAAAACATATTTTGGAGTCATGACCCGACCCGCAGAGTTTTCGGGGTAATTCAAGATCTGAAGCGTTAGCCTTTTCTCTTCGGGCGTCAAAAACTCTAGTAGGTTGGAAACCACTGTCGCTGGCATCTCATCCAACAGTTCAGCCCGATCCGATGGATCCATGCTTCCTATGATGTTCTTCAACAAATCGGCTTTCAGCAAAGCAATCAGTTCCAATTGCTCGTCTGGCTGAAGTTCGGAGAAGACTTCAGCAGCTATTTCTTTGGAAAGCAGCCGAAATACGACCCCTTTTTCTTGAGGTTCCAGTTCCTCAATCATTTCATATACAACGCTGGGTTCTTGATCGGCAAGAAGGTACTTGAGGGTTTTTAAGTCATTGTGATCGATAATCTTGCGTACATCAACCTGAAGCTGTACTTTCATGACATTCCTCCTCTCAATTCATTTGGTGTTGCTAAGGCGGACGACAACTAGGGGGGTACTCCATCAAACCAACTCCTTTCTTGTTTTGTGTTCCAATTATACCAAAAAACGATGGATTTTGGATCTATTTCGATTCAGAAAAGGGGTGCTATTGAAAATGATTTCTTTTTGGTGTTTCCTCCTTGCGTGATCACCGACCTCTTCGATAATCGCCTGTTCTCTCTATTCACTTTTGGAATCGCGATGTGATACAATAGTGCATAAAATCAAATCCCTTGATATGAGACTATGATGGAGGTGTATCGTGGGCAAACGGAAAATCATCCTGGATTGCGATCCCGGGCACGACGATGCAATGGCAATCCTCTTATGCGGAGCGAGTCCCGAACTCGAATTGCTCGGGATTACAACTGTTGCGGGAAATTCCTATGTACACAACACCACTCGGAACGCGCTGATTATAACTGAAATGGCCAATATGGATGTTCCGATTGTTCAGGGCGCTTCAAAACCGTTGATTCGCGATCAAATCGTTGCGCCCGACATCCATGGAGAATCGGGTCTTGAAGGGGTTGCTTTGCCCAATCCATCACGAAATCCCTTAGATGAACACGCCGTCCCTTGGATTGCACGGATGGTTGAACAATACCCCGGAGAAGTGACACTGGCTCCAACAGGGCCTTTGACTAACGTCGCCCTATTTTTATTGCAGTACCCGCATCTAGCGGAGCATGTGGTTGAAATCGCCCTTATGGGCGGAGGGATTGCATTTGGAAACACAACTCCCGTTGCGGAGTTCAATGTTTTCGCTGATCCAGAAGCGGCGCATATTGTCTTTTCCAGCAATATACCCACTACGGTTTTTGGTCTAGATGTCACCCATCAAGCCAAAATATTCATGGACGAAATTAGGCAGATTGAAAGCTACCCATCGGAAGTGGTTTCAAAAATGGGTACCCTCTTGGGGTTTTTCCATGGAACATACTTCGATGTTTTTGGGATCGAAGGAGCTCCGCTTCATGATCCATGCGTGATCGCATACTTGATCGAACCTCAGCTCTTCCGATTTTCAGAATATTACACACAAGTTGAACTCAAAGGTTCTTTGACGTACGGGCAGACCGTTGTCGATTATTGGAGCCAATCTCATAAGAAGCCCAACGCGAGATGGGCAACGCATATTGATCGGGACAGGTATATTCAACTGCTATACAATCGAATGAAATCCTTCAAATAACAAAAAAAAGAAAGGAGCTGTTTTATGCCTGAAGACCCAATTTATCACATTCAAGTCGGGCAAAAAGATATCGGGAAGTACGTTATTTTACCGGGAGACCGCGGGCGTGTAGAACGGATTGCCAAATACCTAGATCAGGCAAAACCGGTTGCAAGCAATCGAGAGTATTATACGATGACAGGGTATTTGCAGGGAGAGAAAGTATCGGTTATGTCTACTGGAATGGGTGCACCATGCATTACCATCGCAGTAGAAGAACTACGAACATTGGGAGTCCACACTTACATACGGATTGGCACTGCGGGAGGACTGCAACCGGCTTTGACCCGCCTGGGAGATGGAATAATCCCAACAGGAGCCATTCGTGACGACGGGACTACAGCTCGGTACATACCCGAAATCTATCCCGCTATCGCTCATCCAGACGTTGTGAACGCTTTGCGACAAGCCGCGAAAACCAAACACGAACGTGTGCACCATGGGATTGTGCTCTCTACCGATGCCTACTATGCTCGAAACTTCAATATCGAAGAGACCCGGCAACTCATGGATCTGTTTATCCGCGGGAATGCCTTATGCGTTGAAATGGAGGTCTCTGGTCTATTTGTTCTTGGTACCCTTTTTGGTTTGCGATGTGGCGCAATTCTTACGATTCGAGAAGAATCAAACGATAAAGGAGAATACACCCACCAAGCAGGAGATTTATATGAACAAGGCCTGGAACGCTCCATTCAGACAACCATAGAGGCAATCCGGCTCTTGATCGAAACAGACAGACGCAATGAACCATCTTCTGCGTAAGCCCTTTTTGAACAGCGGAAGGAAAGTTCTCGTCCATAAGCCATAAAGTGGTATTATGATTCATTGAAAGATACGATTTCGTGTGTAATTGATGGCTGGAAAGCCGAAAAAGGAGGGAAAAGGCATGAAGAAACTTTTGGTTATTACACTCATGGTTCTTGTGGCAGTAGCAGGGTTCTCGCAGTTAAGAGTCGCCGTATTGATCAACGGAACATTGGGGGACAAATCGTTCTTTGATTCTGCGGCCCGCGGTGCGCAAATGATCACAGAAGAATTAGGGATCCCAACCCGAGTCATCGAGATGGGTTATAACCCAGCAGAATGGGAACCCACGCTGGATGATATATCGGATTCGTACCTCTATGACCTAATCATTGTTGGAACATGGCAAATGGTAGAAATTTTGGAACGGATCGCTCCATTGTATCCAGATATTAACTATGTTATTTTTGACACAGATATGGATTATTCCAAAGGAACCTTGAACAATGTGTACTCTATTACCTACAAGCAAAATGAAGGCTCGTTCCTGGCGGGCGCTCTGGCTGCTATGGTTTCCACATCCGGGAAGTTCCCACATACCTTACCCAATCGAAAAGTGATTGGTTTGCTTGGTGGTATGGACATAGGTGTAATCAACGATTTTTTGGTGGGATACATTGAAGGCGCTCTTTATGTAGACAAAGATATGAAAGTAGCCCTATCTTATGTTGGCGCTTGGAATGACCCCGCTAGAGGTAAAGAGTTCACTCTATCCATGTACCGCCAAAATGCAGATGTAGTCTTTGCTGTCGCCGGAGAGACGGGAAACGGGGTATTGGAAGCCGCTAAAGAGATGAGTAGATGGTCGATCGGCGTTGACTCTGATATGCAATTAATCTATGAGGCGACCGATATGGGTATTGTCAACCATACTTTGACATCTATGCTGAAAAACGTAGACCAATCATTGCTTCGCGCAGTTCGGTTATACACAGAGGGAACTCTTCCCTTCGGAGCCAATGAAGCCTTAGGTCTGGCCGAAGGAGCCGTTGGTCTGGCAATGAACCAATACTTTGAAAAAGTATTGGCCATGGATCAACCTGACTCTCTCGAACCCACTGTTGCCGAAACACTCCGGTATTTGGAGCAACGGATCATTAATGGAGAAATCGCGGTAAGTTCGGCATTCGGCATGACCAACGAAGAACTGGATCGCATTCGAAACTCGGTTCGACCGTAAAGCCTACACGAAAAAGGGAGACGCATGGGATTCCATGCGCCTCCTTATTTTTCAGGAGGGATTGTAGTGGCGGATTCTGATTCCATGATTCCGGAAGGAAACAGAAAAGAACCACCTTATCCAAAAGAAAAATGCATCTTGGAAATGCACAATGTATGGAAGGTCTACCCCAATGGGGTCATTGCGAACAGTGGTATTGATCTTTTCATTGAACAAGGCAAGATTCATGCCTTGTTGGGAGAGAATGGCGCGGGAAAATCGACATTGATGAAAATCTTATTCGGTTTTGAGCGGCCCAGTTCGGGGATAATAAAGTTCGGAGGACAGGAAGTAGTTATCAATTCTCCCCATAAAGCCATTGAAATGGGAATCGGGATGGTTCATCAGCATTTTATGCTTGTCCCCTCCTTAACGGTGGCAGAAAATGTGGTTTTGGGTATTGAACCGCGCAAAGGTTTGTCCATAAATATGGCGCAATCCAAAAAACTCGTTGAAGAAGCTGGAGTTCAATATGGATTGCAGGTTCCTGTAGGGAAGAAAGTCAAGGATATTTCTGTCGGTATGCGCCAACGAGTGGAAATCATAAAAACATTAGTTCGAGGCGCCAATTTAATCATTCTAGACGAGCCTACAGCTGTTCTTACCCCCCAAGAAACGGTTGAGTTGTTTAAAGCGCTTCGATTATTGGTTGAAAAAGGGAAAACAGTCATCTTCATTACCCATAAACTCAACGAGGTCAAACAGATCGCAGACCAAATCACGGTACTAAGAAGGGGAAAGGTAATTGGCACCGCTGAAGTTTCCGATGTAACCCAACAGGATATGTCCCGGATGATGGTAGGTAGGGACGTAGACTTAACGATAGAAAAAGATACCCCCAACCCAGGGGATCCAATACTATCTGTAGATAAGATTGAATTTGAGAGTGAAGATCATGTAAAAACCCTACAAGGTGTATCCTTTGCATTACACCGGGGAGAAATCCTCGGGATTGCAGGAGTAGAAGGGAATGGCCAGACAGAGTTGATCCAAATCATTACCGGCTTAGGAAAGAGTACGGAAGGGACTATTCGGATTAAAAGGAAAGATATCATAAAGACCTCCCCCGGAAAGATGCGAAAACTTGGGATGAGCCATATTCCTGCAGATCGAATGACAAAAGGAGTGGCTCTGGATACTTCGATCGAAGAGAATATTGTATCCGATCGATTCCATAAACGCCCGTTCAGCTTTAAGGGAATGCTTTTCCCTCGTACGATTCGTTCTTTTGCAAGCAAAATGGTCAAAAGCTTTGACATCCGAACAGACAGTCCAAAGTCACAGTTGAAAATGTTATCGGGAGGAAACATTCAAAAAGTCGTGGTATCTCGCGAGTTCACAGCAGATGCTGAGATTATTATCGCCGATCAACC